>Ga0214206_1000090_pt1 | contig 24716 bp, 19 predicted proteins | sample TroBogEpilimnion_26_FD_153044 | JGI IMG/M metagenome (GOLD analysis project Ga0214206, IMG submission 153044) | Freshwater microbial communities from Trout Bog Lake, WI - 07JUL2009 epilimnion | ecosystem: Environmental > Aquatic > Freshwater > Lake > Epilimnion/Euphotic zone | place: Trout Bog...
CAGCTAAAGATTTAAATTTATTAACAGTTGCAGTTGTTACAAAGCCTTTTATATTTGAAGGACCCGGCAGATTAAAAGTTGCTGAAAGAGGATTAGAAGAATTAAAAAAATATGTTGATACTAGCATTATAATTCCTAATCAAAATTTATTTAAAGTAGCTAATGAAAAAACTACTTTCCCTCAAGCTTTTAAGATGGCTGATAATGTTTTAATGCAAGGGGTTAGAGGAGTAACTGATTTAATTGTTAAACCAGGTCTTATTAATCTAGATTTTGCAGATATTGAGACAGTAATGAAAGGTATGGGCAAAGCTATGATGGGAACTGGAGAGGCAGAAGGAGACAAGAGAGCAATTATGTCTGCTGAAGCTGCATTAATGAATCCTTTAATTGATGATTATTCTCTAAAAGGAGCAAAAGGTCTTCTTATTAATATTTCAGGTGGAAATGACATTACTCTTTTTGAAGTAGATGAAGCGGCAAATAAAATAAGAGCAGAAGTAGACTCCTCTGCTGAAATTTTAGTTGGATCAACTTTTGAAGAAGGATTAGGTGGGAAAATGAGAGTGTCAATAGTTGCAACTGGTTTAGGTGGCGAACTTGCATTAAATAATAAACCTGTAGTTAGCATGATGAGACATATTAATAATAGAAATAATGGTTACAGCACTTCTTATAACCGACAACAGGAAGCTTTTGTTCCAAATTACGTTGCTCATCATAATTCACCAAGAGCAATGACAAGTGGAGCAAATGCGCTTGATATGTATCAGGATATTAAAAATGAAACACAAATTAATTCTGAATCGCATATACAAAATCATCAAGAGAAAAACTCTATTATTGCACAAGAAAATTTAGTGCAAAATAACAATGAAACACATGGAGTTAAGTTAGAAAATTTTAGTGCAATAACTGAAGAAGAAAATAAAAAGATATCAGATGAAGTTGATTCTTTCCCTAAGTTGTTCTCAGAAGATGAAAATCTCAATAATAATGAAGAAAATTCTTCACAATTTTTTAAAGATTTAGGACACGATCTTACTGATGAAGAAAAATCTGATCTAGAAATACCTGCGTTTCTAAGAAGACAAACAAACTAAATAATATAGAAAAATTTTTTCTAATGTCACTGGAATACGACCATATTCCAGTGATGTTAGAAGAGGTAAATCAAATATTGCATCCTTATGAAAAAGGACTTTATATAGATTGCACATTCGGCGCAGGTGGTTACACAAAAAATATATTAAAAAATAAAGAAGTCTCAGTTATTAGTATCGATCGGGATGAAAATATTAAAATATTTTCAAAAGAGATCTTAAAAAAAAACTCAAATCGTTTTAAATTAATTATTGATAAATTTAGCAATTTAGAAGAAATTTTAAAAAAAGAAACAAATCCGCCAACAGCGATTATATTTGATCTTGGCGTGTCTTCTTTACAAATCGACAATCCGGAAAGAGGATTTTCCTATAAAAATCATGGATTATTAAAGATGACTATGGGTAACAATAATATTAATGCTTTTGATATTGTAAATAAATGTAGTCAGGAAAGATTAAGGGATATTTTTTGGTTTTTTGGCGAAGAGAGAGAGGCAAATCTTATTGCAAAATTAATTGTGCAGAAAAGAGAAGATAAAGAAATTGAAACAACTAAAGAATTAGCGGAAATAATATTAAGAGCTAAAAGATACAAAAATAAACAAAGCAAAAAAGATTGTTGTGCAAAAGTTTTTCAAGCAATTAGAATGGTCGTTAATCAAGAATTAACTGAAATTTATAAAGGTTTAATTAGTGCAATTAATGTTTTATCGAAAAATGGTAAAATTATAGTTGTTACCTTCCATTCTATTGAAGATAAGTTAGTAAAAAAAATTTTTGATTATTTTTCTAATCAAAAAAAAGGAGTATCCAGATATCTTCCTGAATCTGAAAATAAAAAAAATTCAAATATTATTAAACTTATTAATAAAAAAGTCTTAATACCTTCTAAAAAAGAATTAGAAAAAAATAATAGGTCAAGATCTGCAAAATTAAGATCGGTTATTAAAATAAATGATATAAATTTTAAAATAGATAGATCTTTTTTAAATTTTGAGAAATTTTTTGAAATAGAAGAAAATTGCTATGCCTAAAAAAATTATAATCATGTGTTCTCTTATTATATTTGGAACTATTTTTATTTCATTTATTAAAAATAAAACAAAAGAAATTGAGAATCAAATATTAATTCTTAATAAAGAAAATGAAGAATTAATTATTAAATTAAAAAATGAAAAATTAGAAAATGATTATTTGTCTTCTCCTGAAAAAATAAAAGAATTAGCAAAAAAATTTTTACCCAAAGATTATGTAGAAATGAATAAGTCGCAATTTAAATATTTAAATGATTAAAGATAAAAATAAAAAAAATAATTTTTATTACTCGAACGATTCTAATAAGAATGAATCTGCTTTTTCTGATGTTAGTTTAATTTTGAAAAATAGAATTAATATTGTACTAAAAAGCTTTTTAATTATTATTTCTATTATTTTAGTTAGATTGCTATATCTTGGATTTAGTCATACTAATGAGATTAATTTTGATAATTTTATTTCAGAAAAAGATTACAATACAAGATTAAATATTGTTGATCGCTCAAATCTATTAATAGCAACAAGTGTAGACGTATATGATCTTGTTCTAAAAGTCGACAAAGCACGTAATTTATCAGAATTATTGGCAAAGTTAAAAAAAGAAAAAGAATTTAAAAATATTAACGTTGAAGAAATAAAAAAAGAAAGTTTATTAAAAAAAAGAATAGTATTAAAAAAAAAATTAGATCCGGAAGAGTATAAAAAAGCTGTTTTGCTTGGTGAACCTTCTCTCGAGTTAAATAAAAGACAGGTAAGAATTTACCCTCAAAGAAATTTATTTAGTCATGTTTTAGGACAAATTGACGATGACTACAAAGGTATCTCAGGGATAGAAAGTTATTTTAATAGTAAAATTCTTAATACAACTGATCCTAGCAGTACATTTCAAATTACTTTAGATTCTGTAATTCAATCTCAAATTAGACAAGAACTTTTAGAAGCAATAAATACATATTCTTCTAAGGGTGCAGCTGCACTTTTGATGAATGTTAATTCTGGTGAAATTATATCTCTAGTATCTTTACCTGACTTTGATCCAAATAGAAGAGAATCGTTAAATGATAATAAATTTCTTAATAAAATTACTTTAGGAACATATGAATTGGGATCCGTATTTAAAAGTTTTGTAATTGCAGACGCTTTAGAATTAAAATTAGTAGATGAAAATACAATATTTGAAAATTTACAAAGCAAAACTTATTGCGGAAATAAAGTATTCCATGAACATGATAAAAAAATTAAAAATTTAACTACTTCAGAAATTTTAATTAAATCATCCAATGTTGGTGCAATGTTAATAGGAGAAAAAGTAAATAAAGATAGATATAAAAATTTTTTGACAAAAATAGGTTTATTTGATTTGCCCTCAGTCGAAATTCCTGAAAAAACTAAACCTTTAAATGTAAATTGGTCTGAGTGTACATTAGACACAGCATCTTATGGACACGGAATAAGCACAACTCCAATTCAATTGGCATCAGCCTACGCTACTTTAGTAAATGGAGGTTATAAAATTTATCCTACATTAATTAAGAAAAAAAACTCACATAAACAAGAACGGATTATTTCGTCAGACACAAGTTCAAGAATGATTAAAATGTTAAGAAGAGTAGTGGATAAGACTGATCCAGCAGAAGGCACTGGAAGAAAAGCAGATATCAGTGGCTATTCAGTTATTGGAAAAACAGGAACAGCCGATAAACCTGCAAAAGATACAAAAGGTTATACTCATCAATATATCAGCGTATTTGTTGCAATTTATCCTGAGGAAAAGCCTGAAAATTTGCTATTAATTATGATTGATGAGCCAAAGTCATCGATTACTAAGGGCATTTACCGAACAGAGTCAGCATGGAATGCTGTTCCTGTAGCAGGGTCAATTATAAAGAAAATTGGACCAATATTAGCAGAAAAAAATTATAATATCGCTTTTAATGTCAAACAAGATAAATAAATTTATTAATTATAAAGACTACAATCTTTCAATTAATTCCCAAAAAGTCAAAAAAAACGATATTTTTTTTGCAATCCAAGGAACAAAGGATTCAGGAAATAATTATATTAACGAAGCTATAAAAAAAAAATCTTCCGTAATAGTTTCTGATAAAAAAATAACAAATTATAAAAGTGTTAGAGTAAAAAATGTTAGAAAATTTCTAGCCAAAATTTGTTCTTTAAAATATTTTAATAAGCCTAAAAATATTATTGCGGTTACTGGTACAAATGGCAAATCATCAGTAGCTCATTATCATTATCAAATCTTAAAGTTAAATAATATTTCATCATCAAGTATTGGAACTTTAGGAATATTTTACAATAATAATTACAAAAAAACAGATCTTACAACGCCAGATGTAGTTACCTTGCATAAAGAACTTAATTATCTAAAAAAAATTAAAGTTGATAATGTTTGCATTGAGGCATCAAGTCACGGACTTAACCAAGAGCGATTATCTGAAATTAATTTTAAAGCAGCTATTTTTACTAACTTTACTCAAGATCATTTAGATTATCATAAAACTTTAAATAAATATTTAAAAGCTAAACTTTATTTGTTTACTCATTTACTAAACAACAGGTCATTTGCTATTATTGATAGCGATATTCCTGAATATGCAAAAATAAAAAAAATTTGTAAAAAACGAAAAATTAAAGTTCTGTCATTTGGAAAATTTGGCAATACAATAAAATTAATTTTTCATAAATATAGTTCTCAGTATCAAATAATTAAAATTAATTTTTTAGGAAAAATTTATCAATTAAAAATAAATTTAATCGGAAACTTTCAGATTAAAAATTTATTTTCTTCTATGATCTCTGCTAACTTAATTTTAAACAATACTGATAAAATAATAAATATTATTTCTAAATTGAAAGCTCCAAAAGGAAGAATGGAGATAATATCAACTAAAAAATCCAAGTTTGTAATAGTTGATTATGCACACACGCCAGATGCATTAAAAAAAAGTTTAATAACTCTTAAAGAGCAATTTAAAAAGAAAATAGATGTGGTTTTCGGTTGTGGTGGAGATCGAGATAAAAATAAAAGATATAAGATGGGTATCATAGCAGCACGTTTTGCTGATAAAATTTATTTAACTAATGACAATCCTAGATCTGAAAATCCAATGTCCATTATAAGACAAATTAGAAAAGGGTGTTCTAATTCAACAGTGATATTAGATCGAAAATCTGCAATTAAAACTGCGATTCAGAGATTATCTAGTTCTGGAATATTATTAATTGCGGGAAAAGGTCATGAGAATTACCAAATTATTGGTAAAAAAAGAAAAAAATTTTCAGATCAAAAAACTGCAAAATTATATTTAAATTAAATGAAAGATTGCCTTTTTACAGCCGAAGATATTAATTTAATTTTTAATGCGCATTTGAATAGTAAATTAAAATTTAAAAATGTTGCCTTAGACAGTAGAGAAATTAAAGATCATGGAATATTTATTGCATTTAAAGGAAAAAAAAATGATGGTCATAATTTTGTTCAAAAAATTACTAATAAAAAAAATAATTTAGCGATAGTTTCAAAAAATGCAATTAATAAAAAAAATATTATAAAAGTAAAAAACACATTAGAAGGTTTAAGAAATTTAGCAGATTATTCTAGACAAAGAAGTAAAACTACTATTATTGCTATTACTGGAAGTTGTGGCAAAACATCTCTTAAAAATTTATTAAGTCATACTTTAAAAAAATTTGGTTCAACATATGCTCCGCCTAAATCATTTAATAACCATATAGGAGTTCCATATGCATTAGCTAATTTATCTCTAAAAAATAAATATGGAGTTTTTGAAGTTGGAATGAGCTCTAAAGGAGAAATCGACAAACTAGCTTCAATGATTAAACCTGATATTGGAATTATTACTAATATTGGCCCAGCTCATTTAGAAAATTTTAAAAATCTTCTCGGTATTTGCAAAGCTAAATCTGAGTTAATAGACTCTATAGAAAAAGGAGGATATATAATTTTAAATAGAGACGATAATTTTTTTAATTTTTTAAAAAATAAAGCAAAAAAAAATAATGTTAACGTTATCTCTTTTGGTTTTTTAAAAGCTGATCTTCAGATTAAAAATTCTGTAAAAAAATTTAATAATAAATTATTAATAAAAGTTAATAATAAAGTTTTAAAATTTAATATAAAAAAAAATAATAAAATATATTTATATAATATTGCAGCTACAATTGCAGTTCATTTTTGTTTAGGTCACAGTTTATATAGGTGTAGAAATATTTTTCAAAATATTAAACCCACAGAAGGCAGAGGTAATGAAAAGTTAATTAAAATTTTTAATAAAAATATTTTTTTAGTTAATGACAGTTATAATTCTAATCCATTATCACTAACTGAAGCTATACATAATTTTGATTTAAGAAAAGTTAATGCAAAAGAAAGAAAAATAATTTTAATAGGTGATATGCTTGAACTTGGGAAAAAAACAAAATTTTATCATGAAAAAATAGCTTTTTTGGTTAATAAAACTAATATTGATAAAGTGTGTTGTGTAGGTCCAAATATGCTTGATGCTTATAATAAATTAATTGAAGCAAAACGTGGTTTTTTTATAAAAAATGTAAAATATCTAGAAGAAGAGTTGTCTAAAATTTTAAAAAATAACGATATTTTATTAGTCAAATCATCTAATAAAATTGGACTGTTTAATTTTTTTAAAAAATTTTAAAAAATAAATGCTTTATTTTTTTTTCAAACATTTTGTTTCTGAATTAAGTGTATTAAATGTTTTTAAATACATAACTTTTAGAACAGGTTTATCCATCGTGACATCACTTAGTTTTGTACTTATTTTTGGAGAACAATTAATTTCAAAATTAAAATCATTTCAAAAAAATGGTCAACCAATTAGAGATGACGGTCCATTATCACACGTTATTAAAAAATCAGGAACACCAACAATGGGTGGATTAGTTATTATATTATCAATTTTATTTTCAACTATATTGTGGGCTGATTTGCGTAATAAATTTATTTTAATTTTGTTATTTTCTTTATTAAGTTTTGGAGCTATTGGTTTTTATGACGATTATTTAAAAGTAATCAAAAATAATTCAAAAGGTATAAGTGCTAAATTAAAAATTTTTTTTCAAATTATACTAAGTTTTATTATTATTTATTTTATAACTCTAAAAATTGATCAAGATATAAGCTATAAAGTTTACTTTCCATTTTTGAAAAATTTTATTTTAGATTTTGGTATATTCTATTTTATTTTTGGATTAATTGTTATTGTTGGTACATCAAATTCCGTTAATCTTACTGATGGACTTGATGGCTTGGCTATTGTTCCTACAATTTTTGTAGCCTCAACTTTTATTTTAATTTCATATATTTCAGGAAATATAATTTTCTCAAAATATTTAACAATTAATTATGTAAAAAATTCAGGAGAAATTTGTATTTTTCTTGGATCAATGGTTGGAGCTGGATTAGGTTTTTTATGGTTTAATTGTCCACCTGCAAAAGTATTTATGGGAGATACAGGATCTTTATCTTTAGGAGCTGTTCTTGGTGTTGTTGGCATTATTACTAAACAAGAAATTGTTTTAGCGGTTGTCAGTGGATTATTTATACTTGAGTCAATGTCAGTAATTATTCAGGTCATATCTTTTAAGTTAACAAAAAAAAGAATCTTTCAGATGGCCCCTTTGCACCATCATTTTGAAAAAAAAGGGTGGAGTGAATCTACAGTAGTTATTCGTTTTTGGATTATCGCTCTTCTTTTTTCATTGATAGGCCTCGTATCATTAAAATTGAGATAATGATTGCATTAAACCAGTGTCAAAACAAAAAATTTTTAGTATTTGGATTAGGATTAAGCGGCACATCTACTATTAATGCATTAAGTAAGTTTGGCGCTAAAATTGAATGTTGGGATGATAATTTAGAATTAAGAAAGAAAGCAAAAAGCAAATTTATATTAAATTCAAATTGGTTTGATAATTATTATGATTTTATTGTAATTTCGCCTGGTATTAATATTTACAAACACAAATATAAAAATTTTTTTTTAAAATATAAAAACAGGACAATTACTGATCTCGATTTATTTTATTCTTCATTAAAAAGTAAAAATGTAATTGTTGTCACAGGTACAAATGGAAAATCTACGTTGACTAAATTAATTTATGATTTACTAAAAAAATCTAATAAAAAAGCTTATATTGGAGGTAACTATGGCAAAGCTGTATTAGATTTGCCTTTTGAAGATAAAAAAGCAATTTTTGTACTTGAACTTTCATCATATCAAATTGATTATTCTAAAAATATTTATAGTTCTGTTGCAATTATGCTTACTATAAGTCCAGATCATTTAGAGCGTCACGAAACAATTGAAAAATATATTTCAACAAAATTGAAAATTTTTGACACTTTAGTAGCTGCTGGTCAAGGGTTCATTGATCTAAATACCAATTTTAAATCTAAAATTTTAAGAATGGTAAAAAAGAATAAATATAAAAATATTTTATATATAAAAAAAAATACCAAGCTTTTCGTTAATAAAAAATTAATAAGCCTTAGTTTATTGGGTAATCATTTAAATAATTTAATATTTATAGCTTATAAAGTTTCTAAAATTTTTAATATTTCATTAAGCAAATATATTTATACAATTAAAAATTTTAAGGGACTACCTCATAGGCAAGAAATTGTTAAAATTAAAAATAATTTAATATTTATTAACGACTCTAAAGCAACTAATTTTAATTCTTCAGAAGTTGCTCTGGAAAAGTATAAAAATATTCATTGGATTGTTGGCGGGCTTCCAAAAAAAAATGATGAAATTAATGTTCTTAAGTACAAAAAGAATATATTAAAAGCTTACATTATTGGTAAATCTATTAATTTTTTTTTAAAATCATTTAAAAATTTAATTGATTTTGAAGTTAATCATACTTTAGAAAAATCTTTAAAAAGCTGCATTTTTAATGCAAATAAGAATAGAAACTTAAATCAAACAGTTTTACTTAGTCCTTCAGCAGCATCATTTGATCAATTTAAAAATTTTGAGGATAGAGGTAATAAATTTAAAAATTTTTTAAAAAAATATTAAATGTTTGAACTAGGCAGAACTAATACAGATAAATTAGCCTTATGGTGGAGAAATATAGATAGAGTTTTGTTGTTTTTAATTTTATCTTTAGTTATTTTAAGTATTTTTTTTGCTTATTCATCAACTGCAACTATTGCTTCTGAAAAATTAAATAGAGAAGATAATTTGATATTATTTAAGCATATTTTTTTTTCTTCTGTAAGTTTTTTTCTATTAATTTTTATATCTTTTTTGAGTCCCAGATATATTGAGAAATATTGTTTACTTGGTTTTGTTATCGCAAGTATTTTGTTGATAAGTGTTTTAGTGCTTGGGGTAGAAGTTAAAGGATCAAAACGATGGCTGAATTTATTATTTTTTAGATTTCAACCAGTAGAATTTTATAAACCCTTTTTTATATTAATTTGTTGCATGATTATGTCTAATTTACAATTAGGACATATTAAAATAAGAATTTTTTATAGTTTTTTTTTATTGATTTTTTCTTTAATACTTCTGCTAAAGCAACCTGATGTTGGGCAAAGTTTATTAATTACAGCAATATGGTTTATATTAATTTTTGTTTCCGGAGTAAGTATTGAGTTACTAATCTCATTATTTATCTTTATTGTAATTAGTATTTGTTCTTCAATTTTTTTATTTAAAGATAAATTTTTATATATTTTTCAAAGATTAGGTACTTTTTTTGATGCTACGAAAGGAGATAACCTTCAAAATCAAAAAGCCTTACTAGCTATAAAACAAGGTGGCTTAATGGGAAGAGGCTTAGGAGAAGGTATTTTAAAAGATCAAGTACCAGAGGCGCATACGGATTTTGTGTTAGCTGTTATCGGCGAAGAATTTGGCATAATAATGATAATTTTAATATTTGGAATCATTAGTTATCTTTTTTTTAAAATATTCCTTCATTTTGATAATGAAAACGATAATTTTAAAAAATTATCATTAATTGGATTGTCTTCTTTATTCTATTTGCAATCAATAATTAATATTGGAGTTACTTTAAGCATTCTACCAAACAAAGGTATGACTTTCCCATTTCTTAGTTATGGTGGGTCTTCAATGATTGGTTCTGCAATTATATTTGGAATATTGCTTTGCTTAAGTAAAAAAAAATATCTTTAAATGAAAAAAATTTTTATTAGTACCGGAGGAACCGGAGGTCATATTTTTCCAATTATTTCAATAGCTGAATATTTAAAAAAAAAAGATTTAGAAATTATAATATTCACTGATCACAGAGCTAAAAAATTTTTAGTTAATAATTCTGATTATAATATTAATTATATAAATATAACAACCCCGACTGGTAAAACTGGTTTTAAATTTATTTATTCATTTTTTAGAATTGGATGTTTATTTATTTACTTTTTATTTTATATTTTTTTTCAAAAGCCTGATTTAATAATAGGTTCAGGAGGATACGTCTCTTTTCCTATTTTGTTAGCCGCTAAGATACTGAAAAAAAAATTTATTATTTATGAAACTAATTCAATTATCGGAAGAGTTAATAAATTTTTTATCAATTCTTCTAAAATATGTTTAACGGGCTTTGATAAGATTAATATTAAAAATAATAATATAAAATTTGTAGGGCAGCTTATTAGAAATCAAATTATAAATTTAAATCAACAAATTATAGAAAATAAAAAAAATAGTAATGAATTTAACTTATTAATTATTGGAGGAAGTCAAGGTGCAACTGTTTTTAATAATTTACTACCAAATATAATCAATAAATTATTAGATATTCATTTTAAAATAAATGTTTTTCATCAAGTGGGAAAAAAAGAAGAAATAGATAATGTAAGAAAAAACTATAAACATCTTGAAAATATAAAAATATTTGATTTTGAACCTAATATTGAAAAATATATAAAATTATCGGATTTAGTTATTACTAGAGCGGGATCTTCAACTCTTGCTGAGCTAGTATATTTGCAAATTCCTTTTATTTCTGTTCCTTTCGAAAAATCTTTGGATAATCATCAATTTTATAATGCCAATTATTTTTATAAAAAAAATGTTTGTTGGTTAATAGAACAGAAAGATCTAGAAACGACAGATAAACTATTTTTATTGTTAAAAAATATAATTGCAAATAAAGAATTACTTTTAGAAAAAATAAATAATTTAAAAGATCTAAAATTATTAAATGTAAATGAAGCTTTTTTTACTCAAATTCACAAACTACTAGTATGAATTTTAAGATTTCAACCAATGATCAAGTTCATTTTATAGGAATTGGAGGGATAGGTATGAGTGGTATTGCAGAAATAATGCACCATATAGGTTTTAAAGTTCAAGGTAGTGACGTTTCGAATGATAATAAGAATATTATAAGATTGCAAAAATTTGGTATTAAAATTTTCCCTAGTCATTCAAAAAAAAATATAGAAAATTCCAAACTTGTTGTTTTTTCTTCTGCTATAAAAAAAAATAATCCTGAATTGATTGAAGCAAAAAAGAAAAATATACCAATTATTCAAAGAGTAGAGATGCTTGCTGAAATTATTAAGTTAAAAAAAAATATTGTAATTAGTGGGGCTCATGGGAAGACCACAATTACTTCTCTTATTGCCTCAATATTAAATAAAGCTAATTTTGATCCCATGATCATTAATGGAGGTATATTAAATTCTTTTAAAACCAATGCTGTGTTTGGCAAAGGAGATTGGGCTGTAGTTGAGGCTGATGAATCCGATGGAAGTTTTTTAAAGATTCCAATAACATATTCTGTAGTAAGTAATATTGATAAAGAACATTTGGATTATTATAAAAATTTTAATAATTTATTAAAAAGTTTTGAAAATTTTATAGATAAGACTCCACTTATAGGTAAATCTTTTGTTTGTATTGATAATAAATTTGTAAAAAAAATTGCAAGTAAAAAAAATAAGCTTAATATTATTACATATGGATTTACAGAAAGTGCTGATATTCATCCATATAATTTAAGATATTTGGTTGGAAAAATAGTTTTTGATTTAAAGATTAAAATAACTAAAAAAATCGAAATAATAAAAAACATAACTCTAAATTTGCTTGGAAAACATAATGTTCTCAACGCTTGTGTTTCTTTTGGTGTTGCAAAAAGTCTTGGAATAAAAAATGAAATTATAAAAAAATCTTTTCAGAGTTTTGATGGAGTGCAGAGACGACTTACTAAAATTTCAAATTATAAAGGATCTGAAATTTATGATGATTACGCCCATCATCCCACAGAAATAGTATCTGTTATAGATGCAGTTCGATCTGGAATTAAAAATAAAAGAATAATAACAATCTTTCAACCGCATCGTTATTCAAGAGTTCTTTCTTTAAAAAAAGAATTTTCTGAGGCTTTTAGCAAATCTGATTTAGTGGTGTTGTTGCCCATTTATGCCGCTAGTGAACAGCCGATAAAGAATATTAATCATTATAATTTAGGAAAATTAATAACAAGAAATTCTAAAGTTGATGTTATTTGCATTGAGAATCAAGACGATTTAAGAAATTTCATAAAAAAGAATGCTAAAAATGATGAAGTTATAGTGTGTATGGGCGCTGGTAGTATTAGTACTTGGATTAGGGAGATTATGGCAGTTTTAAATTAATGAACAATATTTTTTTGGAATTAAAAAAAAATTTAGTTGGCGAATTTAGAGAAAGTTTTGATTTATCGAAATCAACCTGGCTTAATATAGGAGGGGAAGCAAGATTCTTTTTTATACCAAAAGATATAAAAGATCTTCAAACTCTAATTAAAAATAATAATAATAAACTACCAATTAAAATAATTGGGTCTGGATCTAATTTATTAATTCGAGACAAAGGCTTTGATGGAATAATTATTAAGTTCGGAAAAGAATTTGATTATGTAACATTAAAAAAAAATATTCTTAGTTGCGGACCTTCAACTTTAAAATCAACCGTAGCAAGATTTGCTCTTGATAATAATTTAAAAAATTTAGAATTTCTAAACTGTATTCCTGGTACTGTTGCAGGGGGTATAATTATGAATTCTGGTTGTTACGGAAGCGATATGTCTAAAATTGTAAAAACAGTAACAGTTATAGATAATTTTGGAGTTATTAATATTCTTACAAATAAACAAATTAATTTTTCTTATAGAAATAGTTCTATAAAACAATTTCATATAATTATAAATGTCGAAATGGAAGGAGTTAATTCAGATAAGTCTAAAATTTTGAAAACTATGGAAACTCTTAAAAGCAAGAAAACTATTGATCAGCCACAAAGAATTAAAACTGGGGGAAGTACATTTAAAAATCCAATAAATTCAAAAAAAAAAGCCTGGCAATTAATTAAGGATTCGGATTGTTCTGATTTTAGTGTCGGAAACATAAAATTATCTAAAATTCATTGTAATTTTTTAGAAAATACAGGTAATGCAACTTCTGATGATGCAGAATTATTAATTAACAAAATAAAGTTAGAAGTTAAAAAAAAGACAAATATTAATTTAGAACTCGAATTAGAGGTAATTGGAAATAAGTGAAAAAAAATATAACTGTTTTAATGGGGGGTATTTCAGCTGAACGTGAAGTAAGTTTAAAAAGTGGAAAAGCTTGCGCAAAAGCTCTCAAAGAGCTCGGGTATAATGTTAAAACTCTTGATGCTGCTGGGAATTTTATTCATAAGTTAATTAATAATAAACCAGACAAAGTGTTTAATGCTTTGCACGGTAGGTTTGGAGAGGATGGATCAATTCAAGGTGTATTAGAGCATTTAAAAATTCCTTATACTCATTCAGGGATTTTATCCTCAGCTGTTGCGATGGATAAATTAACCTCTAAAAAAATATTTAAAGAAGCTAATATAAATACTCCAAAATATGAAATAATTCATAGTTTAAATGATTTTAATAGGTCAAGCATTCAGTATCCAAAAGTAATAAAGCCTAATAACGAAGGATCAAGTGTAGATGTTTATGTATTAAATAAAAAAAAAAATAAAAATAAAAATTTAATTAATAAATTATTAAAGAAGTATTCTTTCTTGATATTAGAAAAATATATTCCTGGTAGAGAAATACAAGTTGCTGTTATGGGGGATAAAGCAATTGGGGCTATAGAGATTATACCTTCAAGATTATTCTATGATTATACAGCTAAATATTCAAGCACAGCAAAAACCAAACATATTATTCCCGTTACTATGAATAAAAAAGATTATCATGATATTTTAAAGGTAGCATTATATGCTCATAAAGTTTTAGGGTGTAAAGGCATAACTAGATCTGACTTTAGATTTAATGAAAAAGATAAAAAAAAAATTTATATTTTAGAAACTAATACGCAGCCAGGAATGACTAATTTATCATTAGTGCCAGAAATAGCCAATTACTACGGTTTGACTTTTAATAAATTAGTGAAGTGGATCATTGAAGATGCTTCTCTTAAAAGATGAAAAATTTTAAGAGATATTGTTTATTATTTTTTATAATTTTTTTAACTACTTTTAACCCTAAAATTTTAATTTTAAATTTAGACTTTTTTAAGGTTAAAACAATTAAAGTTTCAGGAGGAAGCAATGTTGATTTACTTAAAATTAAAAAAGAACTCAATTTTTTAATTGGAAATAATATTTTTGAAATAAATCATGAAAAAATTAATGAAGTAATATCAAGTAATAATTGGATAAATTATATTTTAGTCAATAAAAAATATCCTTCTACTTTGAATATTACAGTAGTCGAACATGAACCTATATTTTTTTGGAAAAAAAATAACAAAGATATTTTGATTACTAAAGAATTTACTTTAATTGATAAATTTAAAACTACTATATTAAATAATCTTAATCAGGCTAAAGGAAATTTTCAAATTGAAGATTTTGCAGATTTATATAATTCATTAAAAAAAAATGATTTTGACGTTACTTCGATAATTAGTTACGAATTTTTAAATTCTGAGCGTTGGGAATTAATTTTAAAAAATAAGCAAAAAATTATGCTAGGAAGGTACAATTATGATCAACAAATTAAAAATTTAAATAAAATTTTAAAAGAAATTAAGGATGAAAAATTTAGCTATATTGATCTTAGAATTAGAAGTAAGATTTTTGTAAAATAAATGAATCGTAGTAATGATGAAATTATCGCTTCGTTAGATATCGGATCATATAAAATTAAATGTTTAATAGTAAAATTTTCTAATAATGAAATTAAAATTTTAGGAAGATCCTCTTTACCATCAAAAGGAATACAGCGTGGGTTAGTAGTTAATTATGATGAAGCGAATATAGTTATACGTAAATGTATAGAAATAGCTGAAAAACAAGCTGATTTATTATTGAATAAAATAATTGTTGGAATAGATCACGAGCATATTTTTAATCTTAAGATCGAAAAATTCAAAACACTCGATGGAAATCAAATAGATCATCAAAAAGATACACAGCCTTTAATACAGTCTGGAATTGATGAAATATTAAAAAATTATAAAGACAAATCTATACTTCATGTTTTTTTCAATAATTTTAAAATAGATAAAAAAATTAACGTAGATGATCCTTTAAATTTTAAAGCAAATTTTTTTTCAACAGAGATACACGCTGTCGTCGTTGATCAAATTATATTAGAAAATTTAAAAAGTATCATTAATGGATGTGAACTTTCTGTTGAAAGATATGTATTAGGTTCATTTGCTTTAGGTTTGTGTTTTTTTGGAAAAAGTGATTTAAAAGACTTAATATTTATAGATTTTGGAAAAGATAAAATCAGTATTTCTATTTTTGAAAATAACACAATAGTATTTAATTCTGTAATTCCTCTAGGTTCAAATCAAATTTCTAAAGATTTGGCAAAAATTTTAAATTTAGATTTAAATACTGCTGAAAAGATAAAAGTAGAATTTGGCAATTGTTATCATAAAAGTAAGAATGAAAGAAATAATTATCTACCTACAGATTTATTTCCGGAAAATAACTTTAGAAAAATTTCTTTAGATTTAATCAATAGCATTATTAATTCTAGAGTTTCTGAAATAATTGAGATGATTTATATAAGTATTAAATCTTATAATATTAATTATTTTAAAAATAAAAAAATATATTTATCAGGTGGCGGTGCAAATTTAAATGGATTAAAAGATTATATTAATATAAAATTATCAAGTCAGGCCGAATTATTAATTAATAAAATTAATCACGATTTAGATTTGAGTAGCAATTTAATGTCTGATTTTTATATTTGCTATGGAATGATCAGACATCATATTGAAGGTATACCATCCGAAGTTTTGCCATCACAAAATAAATCAAAAGGTATTTTATCAACTATTTTATCAATTTTTTAGAATTAGAGACAGTAATAAAAGGTGATTAGCTTTTATTTTAAATTGAAATAATTATTAAGTAATGTTTCAAAAAACTTTAAAATCTAAAATCATTTTTAAAGGTATCGGGTTGCATAGCGGGGTTATTTCAGAAATTACTATTAGTCCGGCAGCACCTAATACCGGAATATTATTTGTAAGAGTTGATACTAATGTTAAAAATAAAAAAATTTTGGCAAATTTTGAAAGTGTAACTCCAGCTAAATTGTGTACTAGAATTTCTAACGGTTCTATATCAGTCTCAACAATTGAACATTTAATGGCGGCTTTGTATGGAACAGGAATAGATAATGTATTAATAGAAATAAATGGAGAAGAAATTCCTATTTTAGATGGGAGCGCAAAAGAATTTACGAAAGAAATTAATCGTGTTGGCTTAATAAATCAAAGTTCTAAAGTTAATTTTCTTAAGATTACAAATAAAATTATTTGTGAAGATAATAATAAATTTACATCTATTGAACCAATTGCTGGAGACTATTTAGAAATTGATTGTCAAATTAATTTTCATGATCATTTTATTAAAAAACAGTCTAAAAGAATTTCATTTCAAAATAATGAATTTATGGATATTTATGATTCTAGAACTTTTTGTTTAAAAAGAGATCTTGAAAATATTTTTAAAATGGGCTTAGGAAAAGGTGGGTCTTTAGAAAATGCAGTTATTGTATCTGATGATAGAGTTCTCAATCAGGATGGTTTGCGATATAACGATGAATTTGTTAGACATAAAATATTAGATTGTCTAGGTGATTTATATTTATCTGGATACAAAATTATTGGTAAAGTTAAATCTCATCAGGGAGGTCATGAGTTAACTTATAAACTTGTTAAAAATCTTATGAAAAATAAAAATAATTGGAAATTAATACAGTTTGAAAATCAAATATTTTCAAAAAAAATAAAAAATTTATCAAGTCAAGCTGTAGTGAATATTTAATTTTAGTGTTACAAATTATTTAACAATTTCAGTAGAAAAATGTTTCGTTTTAATAAAATAATAAATATATTTATAATTTTTATTTTTATCTCGAGCTGCTCTTCTTCTAATGATGATAAAAAAATTGTAAAACCAAAAAATAAAGTAGATTTACCAGTGCTTTATTCCTCAGCAATGCAAGATTTAAACGATGGAAAAAATGAAAATGCAGTAAAAAAATTTAAAATGGTTGAGAAAGACTATTCTTTTACTGAATGGGGTCCTAAATCTATATTAATGCAATCTTATGTTTATTACATCGGAAATAAACCCGCAGATGCAGTAGTTACTCTTGATCGATATATTAAATCTTATCCCAATAATTCTGATAGAATTTATGCAGATTATTTGAAAGCAATTATTAGTTTTGATTATATTAATGATCCACAAAAAGACCAAACAAGAACTTTAGAAGCTTTGAGACAATTTAAATTGCTAATAGATAAATACCCAAACACCGAATATGCAAAAGATGCCAAATATAAAATTGATTTATTAAATGATAATTTAGCTGCTAAAGAAATGTACCTAGGAAGATATTATATGGACCAAAAAAAGTGGGCTGCTGCCTTAAGCAGGTTTAGGACAGTTATAGAAAAATATCAAACAACAATTTATATTGAAGAAGCTTTATATCGAATGGTAGAAATTTATCATAAACTGGGACTAACTGAAGAGTCAAACAGAACTGCTGCACTTCTCGGTTATAATTATAATTCTAGTGAATGGTATAAAAAAAGTTATTTTCTTATAACAAATCAACAAGATTTGCCGAAAATTAAAAAAGATAACTTTTTATTAAATAATTTTAAAAAAATATTTAATTAAAGTTTAATGAAATATTTAACTTTAGAAGAATATAAAGAAAAAATTATTTTTCTTAATAAGCTTAATAAAGCATATCATCAAGATGACGAACCTTTAGTGTCTGACTCTGAGTATGATGAGTTAAAAAAAAATATATTAAATTTTGAAAAAAAAAATCCAAAATTAAAAGATCCTAAATCACCTACTAGCAGAATAGGTTTTTCTCCATCGAATAAATTTTCTAAAGTTCAACATTTGGTTCCAATGTTATCTTTAGATAATGCTTTTACCATTGAAGACGTAGAGGATTTCATTAAAAAAATTAAAAATTACTTAAATTTAAAAAATGATTTTTTTCCAGAATTAATAGCAGAACCTAAAATTGACGGAATATCTGCATCATTAATTTACCAAGATGGTAAAATTACAAAAGGTCTATCAAGAGGAGATGGAGAATTTGGTGAAGATATTACTGAAAATTTATTAACCATAAAAGATATTATTAAAATAATACCTAGTAGACCCAAAGGACTATTTGAAATTAGAGGTGAAGTTTATATTGCTAAAAATGATTTTGACAAAATAAAAGATAATTTTGCAAATCCAAGAAATGCAGCAGCAGGGTCTTTGAGACAAAAAGATTCTAATAAAACTAAATTAATCCCGTTGAAATTTTTTGTGCATAGTATTGGAAAAATAAATAATCACAATTTTTTAACGCACTTTGATTTTTTAAAATTTTGTGGAGAATCAGGATTTAAAATTAATCCATTATCTTCAATTTTAATCTCTATAGATTCTCTAATGAAAAATTATGAAAATATTGATAAAATGAGATCATCCCTTGACTATGATATCGATGGAATTGTCTATAAAATAAATAATTTAAATTTACAAAAAAGACTTGGAAGCTTGTCTTCTTCTCCTCGTTGGGCAATTGCCCACAAGTTTTCATCTCAAAAAGCAACAACAGTAATTAGAAAAATTGAAATTCAAGTTGGTAGAACAGGAGCTCTTACTCCAGTTGCAAAATTAGATCCAGTTAATGTAGGAGGTGTCTTAGTATCTAATGCAACATTGCATAATGAAAACGAAATTAAAAGAAAAGATATCAGAGTTAATGATACGATAATTATTCAAAGAGCAGGGGATGTAATTCCCCAGGTAATAGAAGTGATAAAGTCCAAAAGAGGAAAAAATAGCAAAAAATTTGCTTTTCCTGAGAAATGTCTTTGTGGACGACCAGCTATAAAAGATTTTAATGAAACTTCAAAAAAATTAGATGTCGTTAAACGATGTACAGATTCTGGATTTAATTGCGAATATATGGCCAGAGAAAAACTTAAACACTTCGTATCTAAAGATGCTTTAAATATCGAAGGTTTTGGAAAGAAAGTTGTAGATAATTTTTGGCATATAAATTTTATTCGACTACCTCAGGATATTTTTCATCTTAATTATAAAAAAGTTGAATTATTAGAGGGTTGGGGAAAGCAGTCAGTGAATAATCTTAAGTCTGCTATTAATAAAAGTAAAAATATTTCTCTTTCAAAATTTATATATAGTATTGGAATAAGGCACATAGGACAAGAAAATGCTAAAAATTTATCCAAATATTTTATTACTATTCAAAATTTTTTAAAACTTTGTAATCAAGCTAATTTATCAAAAGAGATTGAACAATTAAAAGAATTGGATGGTATAGGAGATACCCAAATAGAATCTTTAGAAACTTTTTTTAAAGACAAAAAAAATAATGAAATAATTTTAGAACTTAGTAAAATTTTAAATATAGAAGATTTTAAAGACAGTAAAATAGATAGTTTTTTTTCTGGGAAAAATGTTATGTTTACAGGAACTTTTTCTGGAATGGGTAGATCTGAAGCTAAAACTTTAGCAGAAAATTTAGGTGCAAATATTTTGAGTACGGTCTCTAAAAAATTAAATTTTCTTATCATTGGTTCCTCTAAACCAACAAAGAATAAAATTGAAAAAGCAAAAGAACTTAAAATTAAGATCTTAGAAGAGCACGATTGGTTGAAATTATCAAAAAATTAATTAGATTTGATTAAATTTTTTTTAAAAAAATATTTTTCTTTTTTTGTTAAGAATGATTTGATCAAGAAATAAATTTCTTGATGATAATCATTAATTAAATTTATTTCATTTTTATTTAATAATTTTTTGTCTATACAATCTAAATCATAGGGTATCATTGTAAGATTTTCAAATTTAGATCTAATTTTATTAATTTTTTTACAAAAAATAAGATTTTCAATTCTAACTCCAAAATTGTTTTTTTTATAAAAACCTGGTTCGTTAGATATGACCATTCCAGGAGTGATTTTAACTTTATTATTAGGTGATAAGGCATGTGTCCCTTCATGCACATTTAGAAAAAATCCGACACCATGTCCTGTGCCATGCGAGTAATTATAACCATATTTGTTTAATATTTTTCTCGCAGCTAAATCTATAATATCCCCGCTAGTATTTTTTTGTAAATTGTAATTTAAAACAGTCAAATGACTTTTGAGAACTAATGTGTAAATTTTTTTTTGAAAATTAGAAATTTTTCCAATGGCTATTGTACGCGTAACATCCGTAGTTCCATAAAAATATTGGCTGCCAGAATCAATTAAATAAATATTATTCTTAAACAAAAATTTATTATTATTTTTTGTAGCTCTATAATGCACTATTGCTGAGTTTTCTTTATAAGCAGAAATGGTTGGAAAACTTGGACCTAAATATTCTTTTGAAAATTTTTTAAAAGTTTCAAGTTTATTTTGTGCAATTATTTCTGTGATTTTATTTTTATTTCTAGTTTTTAACCATATTATGAACTTAGTAAATGCTATCCCATCTAGTAAGTGAGCAATTTTTAAATTATTTATTTCAGTATTATTTTTAATAGATTTTAAATAATAAATAGGATCTTGTATTCTAAGAATCTGATTTTTAATTCTTAGTTTTTTTTCAATATAAAGACTGCATGTTTTTTTATCTATTAAAATTTTAGAATTTTCTATTTTTTTTATATAATTAATAAATAAATTTTCGTTTAAAAATTTTATTTTATTTTTAAAACTATTTTTGATTGAGGAATTTATTTTTTTTAAATCTAAAAAAAATAAAATTGCACCTTTATTGTGAATAATTAATTTACCATGAATTAAAGGACTATATTTAGACTCATTACCTCTGATATTTAATAGCCAACAAATATTTTCTGTTGAAGTAATTATTTGTAATTTAATATTATTTTCTTTTAAAAATTGAATAACAGTTTTAATTTTTTCTTTAAAATCACTACCATGATATTTATTTTCTAGTAAATAGTAATTACTTTTATTTTTTTTTTCTTTTTTATTACTAATTAAATCAATTAAATTTTTACTTATTGGTACTAAAAAAATATTCTTGTTGTTAAATTTATTAATAAAGTCAGATGTAAAAAGTTTAGGGTCATAACCTATACTAATCTTTTCTTGAATATTATTTAAAAAAAAGAAAGGATTTATTTTAGATATTTCATAAATAATAAAGTTTTTCGAGGCCTCTTTTTTTGCTTGAAGAATATATCTACTATCAACAAATAAATAATTTTTTTTTAATAATATTATTGCTAGCCCAGCCGATCCTGAGAAATTTGTTACAAATCTTAATCTATCTCTTTTTTCTGAGTATTCCTCAAAATATTCGTTATTTTTTGGAACTAAATAAGCATTGCAATTATTTTCTATAATGTATTTTCTTAATTTTTTTATTTTATTCATTAATTTTCTTAATAAATTTATCTATAATTTTTTTTTCACCATATTTTTTGAAAATAATTATTAATTTATTATCCTCGATATGAATTACTTTTCCTTGGCCAAAATCTTCATGGATTACTCCTTCTCCAACCTTAAAGTTTGTTTTGTTATTTGAATAACTAATTTTTTTTGTTAAAATTACGTTGTTATTTTTAGCTTTTTGATATCTTTGCCACCCAGGACTTCTAGTTGGTTGTTGTATCAACTGATCCTGATTAAAATCAAAGTCTTGTTCTTTATAATTATTGAAGTTATTTTTAATATTAATATTCTCTTTTGGTAATTCTTCTATGAATCTTGAGGGTAGTGTTGGCATCCAATCAATTTCTTTATCTTTTTTATTTGCAAATATTCTTCGATTATTAACAAAAGAAATGAATAATTCTTTTTTTGATCTTGTTATTGCTACATATGCTAATCTTCTTTCCTCCTCTATTGCTATATGTCCTTTTTCATCTATTGATCTTTGGTGTGGAAATAATCCTTCTTCCCAACCCGGCAAAAAAATTACATCAAATTCTAATCCTTTAGCAGCGTGAATTGTCATTAAGTTAATTTTTTCTCCCAACCATTCTTCATCAGCAGATGTTTGAAGAGAAATATTTTCTAAAAAACCTTGAAGATTTTCATAATTTTTCATCGATATTATTAGTTCTTTTAAGTTTTCTAATTTTGCTTCTGCTTCAGGAGTTCTTTCATTTAATAGCATTGTTGTATAACCAGACTCATCTAATACTTTTTCCATTAGCTCGTAATGACTTGTCTGGTTAGATAACTGTCTCCAAATTTGAAAATTAGTAATAATTTTTTTTAAATTTATAATTGTTTTGTTTTTTTCATTTTCTTGTTCGCAGTAAACAATTGAAGCTTGTTCTAGGTTCAAATTGCTTGTTTTAGAAATATTATGAATTTCTTTTAAAGTCGCTTCACCTATAGATCTTTTTGGAGTATTAATAATTCTTTCAAATGCTAAATCATCACTTTGTTGATAGACAATTCTTAAATATGCTATCGCGTCTTTAATTTCTGATCGTTCATAAAACTTTAATCCACCTAGAACTCTATAAGGTAGATTAATTTTTATAAATCTATCTTCAAATTCACGCGTTTGAAATGCCGCTCTAACTAAAATAGCAATTTGATTTAATGATGTTTTTTTTGATAAATTTTTCTCAATTTCATCAGCAATCGCTACAGCTTCGTCATATCCGTTATTATAGCAGTTAATCTCTACTAAGCTTCCCTTAGAATTTTCTGACCATAGTTTTTTTCCTAGCCTATCTTCGTTATGAGAAATCAAAAATGAAGCTGTATCTAAAATATTTTGCGTAGAGCGATAATTTTGTTCAAGTTTTATAACTTTAGTATTTTTATTAATTTTATCAAAATTTAGAATATTTTTTACCTCTGCTCCTCTCCAGCTATAAATTGATTGATCATCATCTCCTACGCAACAAAGATTATTATTTTTACTAGATAAAAAATTTAACCATATATTTTGAATAAAATTTGTATCTTGATACTCATCAACAAGAATATATTTAAAGTTAGCATGATATATTCCAAGAATATCAGGAAATTTTTTAAAAATTGTTACGCAGTGCAAAATTAAGTCTCCAAAATCTACGCAATTCATTATTTTTAGTCGATTTTGATAAATTGTATAAATTTTTAAAGATGTATCAGTTATGTAATTAGAATTGTTTATTTTTAATTCGTTTGGAGTTAATCCTTTGTTTTTCCAGTCATCAATAAAGCTAGCAACTAATTTTGGAGAAATTTTTTTTATGTCAATATTTTCAGCTTCTATAATATTTTTAATTAAGCGTAGTTGATCTAAAGTGTCTAAAATTGTAAAACTAGATTTTAAACCTACTGCTTCTGCATGTTTTCTTAGAATCTTGTTGCTAATAGAATGAAAAGTTCCTAGCCATGGTAGTGACGAAGATTTAGCGCTTAATGATTTTAAGATTCTGTCTCTCATCTCATTTGCCGCTTTATTTGTAAAAGTTACACATAGAATTTGACTAGCAAAACATTTCTGGGTTTCTATTAAATGAACAACTCTTGATGTAAGTACTTTTGTCTTTCCTGATCCTGCGCCGGCAAGTATTAGTAGAGGTCCATCATTATGCATGACCGCTTCTTTTTGTTGATTATTTAGAGTTAATAGGTAATTTTGGCTGGTGACATTCATAAAATCAAATAGATCAATTAGTTAGCACAATATAGTAAAAATTAAATGATTCTTAGAAAATTAAAGTTATTTTTTGAACACAAGTTAGCAAAAATAGCTATGAGTGTTTTAATAACGTTATTTTTAATAATTTTAATCATCCCACTTTTTTTTGATTTTGAATCTTTTAAACCTGAAATAGAAAACCAAATCTCACAGAAATTTTTAATTAAAGTTAAGATAAACGATAAGATAGTATATAGGCCTTTTTTTAGACCCCATATTCGCTTGTCATCTATTGATCTATATCAGAATGTAAAAAAGGACGATGGCTATATTGGAAATATAGATAACATTAATTTGGACA
>Ga0214206_1000091_pt1 | contig 24694 bp, 22 predicted proteins | sample TroBogEpilimnion_26_FD_153044 | JGI IMG/M metagenome (GOLD analysis project Ga0214206, IMG submission 153044) | Freshwater microbial communities from Trout Bog Lake, WI - 07JUL2009 epilimnion | ecosystem: Environmental > Aquatic > Freshwater > Lake > Epilimnion/Euphotic zone | place: Trout Bog...
CAAGCACTCCTGATTGTGGTGGATTTAAAATTGGAGTTGATAACATTGAGCCGTAAATTCCTCCATTTGTGATTGTAAATGTACCACCCTGCAATTCTTCTATTGTAAGTTGGCCAGTTTTTGCTTTTTCACCAAGAAGAACAATTTTTTTTTCAATATCAGCAAATGATAATTGATCTGCTTCTCTAACTACAGGTACTATCAATCCCTTTTCAGTTCCAACTGCAACGCCAATATTATAATAATTCTTATAAAGAATTTCATCATTCTGCACTTCTGCATTTAAAACTGGAAAAGACTTTAACGCGTTAACACAAGATTTAATAAAAAATGACATAAAACCAAGTTTCACTCCATATCTTTTTTGAAAACCATCTTTATAATCAGCTCTCATTTCAATAATTCTTGTCATATCAATTTCATTAAAAGTCGTGAGCATGGCTGCATTATTTTGAGCTTCTTTTAATCTTTTTGCGATTGTTGCTCTAAGACGAGTCATTTTAACTCGTTCTTCATTTCCTTTGGTCGCACGAGCTTGTGTTGGAGCAAAATTTTGTCCCATTGCGTCTAGCAAATCTCCTTTTACAATTCTGCCATCCTTTCCTGAGCCAGATATTGTATTGATATCTATATTTTTTTCTTCAATAATTCTTTTAACAGAGGGAGATAAAAATTCTTTTTTACTAATTGGTATTTTTGGTTCTTCTATTATTTTTATTTGTTCAGAAATTTTTGTTTCTGCTTTCTTTGAAATATTTGAAACTCCAGATTCAATTGATCCTAATATTTCTCCAACACCGACTGTTAATCCTTCTTTAACTTTAATTTCCGCTAATACTCCGGATTGAGGAGATGGAACAGCAATACTTACTTTGTCAGTTTCAAGCTCAACTAATGGTTCGTCCGCCTGAACAGAATCGCCTACAGACTTCAACCATTTAGAAATGGTTGCTTCTTTTACTGATTCTCCTAAAACAGGAACTACTAAATTTACCATATTATAAAAGTACTTCGGTTATTATATCTTCTTGTTGCTGAATATGCTTCTTTAAATATCCAGTAGCTGTAGAAGCGGATCTTTCTCTGCCAACATATTTCACCTTTTTGCTTTTTGCACCGATTAAATCTAAAGTCCATTCAATATATTTTTCAACACTATTCCAGGCTCCCATATTCTGAGGTTCTTCTTGGCACCAAATGAACTCTTCAGCATTTTTAAAGCGTTTAAGAAAATTGGCTAATGTTCTAATTGGAAAAGGGTAAAGCTGTTCAATTCTAAGTAATTGAACGCTGTTATTTCTTATAGTCTCTCTTTTTTCTGAAATATCAAAATAAATTTTTCCAGAACAAAGAACTACTCTTTTTATATTTTCATCTTTTTCTAATTTAATAAGATTATATTCCGGATAATCAGCATGATCTTGTAATATTCTATGAAAAGAATTTTTCGGTAAAAAATCTTCTATCTCTGAAACGCATTTCTTATGTCTTAAAAGCGATTTAGGGGTAAAAACAATTAGTGGCTTTCTAAATTTTCTATGAATCTGTCTTCTTAAAGCATGAAAATAATTTGCTGGAGTAGTACAATTTACAACCTGTAAATTTTCTTGAGCACAAGCTTGAAGATATCTTTCAATTCTAGCTGACGAATGTTCTGGACCTTGACCTTCGTATCCATGTGGCAAAAGCATCACTAATCCACTTGCTCTACTCCATTTTTTTTCTCCTGATGCAATAAATTGATCAAAAATAATTTGCGCTCCATTTGCAAAGTCTCCGAATTGAGCTTCCCACAAAACTAATGTTTCGGGAGATGATAATGAATAACCATATTCAAATCCTAAAACTCCAAACTCTGATAATAAACTATCAATGATTTCAAATTGGACTTGATTGCCAGAAATATTTTTTAGTGGATAATATTTTTCTCCTGTTTCTTGATCAACAACAACGGCGTGCCTTTGGCTAAAAGTTCCTCTTGAAGAATCTTGTCCTACAAATCTTACGGGATAACCTTCCATTAATAGTGTTCCAAATGCCAAACTTTCTGCCATAGCCCAATCAAAACCTTTTCCAGTTTCAAACATTTTTCTCTTCGCTTCAAAAAGTCTTTTAATTGTAGGATGCGAATTTAAATTATTTGGTAATTCACAAATTTTTTTTCCTACTTGGTTAATTAATTCCGCACTTACTCCCGTTACTCCTCTCCTATCTGATCCAAATTCTGTAGTAAATTTTGACCATGAGCCTGTAAACCAATCAAAATCGTTAGGCTTATAATCTTTTGAAGACACGAACTCTTGATCTAAAAAACTTTTAAACTTATTTTTTTCTGATTGAATGTCATTATTTGTAATTACACCCTCTTTAACAAGTTGATTTCCATAAATACTAGCTGTTGAAGGATGGGTTTTTATTTTTTTATACATTAAAGGCTGTGTAAAAGAGGGTTCATCTCCTTCATTGTGACCAAATCTTCGATAACAAATAATATCGATAACTACGTCACGTTTAAATTTTTGCCTAAATTCTGTAGCTATTCTAGCGCAATATACAACGGCTTCTGCATCATCTCCGTTAACATGAAATATTGGAGCCTGAACCATCTTTGCAACTTCTGAGGGGTATGGCGAAGATCTTGCATAAGCTGGACTTGTAGTAAAACCTATTTGATTATTTACTATAATATGAATTGTACCACCTGTGTTATGACCTTTTAGACCTGACATCGCAAAACATTCTGCAACAATTCCTTGCCCAGCAAAAGCAGCATCTCCATGCAATAATACAGGAATGACTTTTGTTCTTTCAGTATCTTTGTGAAAAAATTGTTTTGCTCTAGTTTGACCCAAAACTACTGGATTTACGGCCTCTAAATGAGAGGGATTTGCCGTTAGACTAACATGTACCACATTGCCTGAAAATTCTCTATCAGCTGAAGCTCCTAAGTGATATTTAACATCTCCTGAAACTCCCCCTACATCTGGCCCTGGGTCTCCACTAAATTCTTTAAATATTTTTTTAAATGGTTTTTGAATAACATTAGCTAAAATATTTAATCTACCTCTATGAGGCATTCCAATCTTTATTTCTTTTACACCAGAGGATCCTCCTACTTTTATAATTTGTTCTAAAGCAGGTATTAATGATTCACATCCATCTAATCCGAATCTTTTAGTTCCGACATATTTTGTATGACAATAATTTTCAAATCCTTCAGTTGCTACTAATTTAGTAAATATTGCCTTTTTTCCTTCAATAGTAAAATTTTGCTCATTATTTTTTGATTCTATTCTTTCTTGTATCCATTGTTTTTCAGCAGGATCTCCCATGTGCATAAATTCTATACCAATTTTTGAACAATAAGTTTTTAATAAAATTTCTAAAATTTCATTAACAGTTGCGTATTGAAGTCCAAGAACTTTATCTAAAAAAATTTTTCTATTTCTGTCTTCTTTTTTAAATCCATAAGTTTCTGGATTTAATTCTGGATGATAGTTTTTTTCTGTAAGCTCAAGTGGATCAAGGTCTGCTATAAGATGACCTCTAATTCTATAAGCTCTGATCATCATTATCGCGCGTACCGAATCTATTGTTGATCTTTCTACATCTAAATTATCATTAAAAACTATTTCTTTTGCGTGATTGACAATTTTTTCTTTTAAGGAATTCTGATTTAAATCTTTTGGCAAATATTTTTCATAAATGTCTAAATCTCCATTAGTAATAAATTTGATATTTTTTGGAGTCCAACTGGGCTCTTGATTGCTGGTTATGTTTTGTTTTGCATCTGAAAGTCCTTCAAAAAATTCTCTCCAGCTATCAGGTATACTAGATGGATCTTCGGCATATTTAATATAAAGTTTTTCAATATAAGATGAGTTATTTCCTGATAAAAATGAAGTTTTTTCAAATATTAGATTATTTTGCTCTGACGACATTTAATTCTTTAGTCTTAATAAAATATTATAACTTAATTTTGTCAAATAATGTTTTGCCAATATCTGCTGGAGAATTTGCAACAGTTATTCCACAAGATTTCATTTTCTCTATTTTGTCTTTTGCCAATCCTTTTCCACCAGAAATAATTGCTCCGGCATGCCCCATCCTTCTTCCTGGTGGTGCTGTTACTCCTGCGATGAAACCAACTACTGGTTTTTTTGTCTTTGAAGATTTTATAAATTCAGCGGCTTCTTCTTCTGCGCTACCACCTATCTCACCGATCATAATGATCGACTTTGTTTGATCATCTTTTATAAATAATTCTATGCAATCAATAAAATTAGTTCCATTAATAGGGTCACCACCGATTCCAATGCAGGTTGATTGTCCTAAACCTAATTCTGTAACCTGAGCTACTGCTTCATAAGTTAATGTTCCAGATCTAGAAACAATACCAACTGAACCTTTTTTATGAATATGTGCGGGCATAATTCCAATTTTACATTCACCTGGAGTAATTATTCCAGGACAGTTTGGTCCAATTAAGCGACTTTTTGATTTAATTAATTTTTCTTTAACCTTAATCATGTCAAGAATTGGTATTCCTTCAGTAATGCAAACTATAAGCTTAATTTCATTTTCAATAGCCTCCAATATAGCTGCGGCAGCAAAGGGTGCTGGCACATAAATCATAGTCGCGTCTGGCTGGACTTTTTCAACTGCCTCAGCAACCGTATTAAATACTGGTTTTCCAAGATGCATTTGTCCGCCTTTTTTTGGAGTAATTCCTCCTACTAAATTAGTTCCGTAAGCAATGGCTTGCTCAGAGTGAAAAGTTCCATGTGTTCCTGTAAAACCCTGACAAATAACTCTTGTATTTTTATTTACTAAGACTGACATTTATTTTGTTGCCTCAACAATTTTTTGTGCAGCTTCATTTAAATTGTTAGCTGAAATAATTTTTAATCCAGATTTTTTTAATATTTCTTTTCCTTCTTCAACATTAGTTCCAGCGAGTCTAACAACTAATGGAACTTTTAACTCTACCTCTTTAGCAGCATCAATTACTCCTTGAGCTATAATGTCACAACGCATAATCCCACCAAAAATATTAACAAGAATTCCTCTAACATTTTTATCAGATAAAATTATTTTAAAAGCTGCTGAAACTTTCTCTTTTGTAGCTCCGCCCCCAACATCAAGGAAATTTGCAGGTTCTGAGCCATAAAATTTAATAATATCCATCGTTGCCATTGCAAGTCCAGCACCATTAACCATACAACCAATTTTTCCGTCTAATTTAATATAAGCAAGTTCATATTTACTTGCTTCGATTTCCATAGGGTCTTCTTCGTTTAAATCTCTAAGAGCTTTTATTTCAGGATGTCTAAAAAGAGCATTATCGTCGAAATTTATTTTTGCATCTAAACATTTGATTTGGTTTTGCTTGGTTAAAATTAACGGATTAATTTCAATAAGATTTGCATCTGTTTTAATTAGAGTCTCAAAAAGAGATATTGCAACTTTTTTTGCTTGTTCTTTTTGCTCTATATTTAAATTAAATGGCCTAACTATATTTTCTAAATCTTGATCGCTTAACTTTTGTGACAAAAAAACTCGTGTTGTAATTATCTTATCTGGAGTTTTTAGTGCAACTTCTTCCACATCCATTCCTCCTTCTGCACTAGAGATGAAGGCAATTTTAGATGAAGCTCTATCCACTAAACATGATAGATAAAATTCTTTTTGAATATCGGAAGCCTCTTCTATGTATAATCTTTTTACTTCACGTCCTTGAGGTCCAGTTTGATTAGTTATAAGAATTTTTCCAAGCAAATTTTGGCTTATACTCTTAACTTCATCAATACTTTTTGCTAATTTAACTCCTCCAGCTTTTCCTCTCCCTCCAGCATGAATTTGTGCTTTTACAACATATAAATCTGATTTTAACTCCTTAATTTTTTGATCTATTTCATTAATTGAAAAAATAACTACTCCTTTAGATACAGGAGCTCCAAAACTTTTTATTAAATCTTTGGCTTGATGTTCATGAATATTCATTTTTTAAATATTAAAATTTATAATTTGGTTTTTTTGTTTTTATTTTTGAAAGCTCAGGATCAAGTTTGAAAAGATCTTTTGTCAATTTTTTCACTGAATCAACTGATTTAACAAACATTGCTCTTTCTTCCTCATTAAATTTAATTTCTATAATTCTTTCAACTCCATTTGCTCCTATAATCACAGGAACTCCAACATAAAGATCGCTCACTCCATATTCACCATCAATATAAGCAGCGCACGGCAATATTTTTTTCTTATCTTTTAGAAATGCTTCTGCCATTTCAATGGCAGAACTAGCTGGGGCGTAAAAAGCTGAACCTATCTTCAATAATTTTACTATTTCACCTCCACCATCTCTAGTTCTTTGAATTATTTTTTCTATTCTTTCTTTAGTAGTCCATTTTAAATCAATTAAATCTGGAATAGGTATCCCTGCAACTGTTGAATATCTTGCAAGCGGGACCATTGTATCACCATGACCTCCGAGTACAAACGCTGTGACATCTTCTATTGAAACATTAAATTCTTGGGACAAGAATAATCTAAAACGAGCCGAGTCTAGTACGCCTGCCATACCTACAACTTTTTCTGCAGGTAACCCAGAATGTTTTTGTAAAGCCAAAACCATAACATCTAAAGGATTGGTTATGCAAATAACAAAAGCATTTGGAGAATATTTTCTTATTCCCTCTCCAACTTGCTTCATAACTTTACCATTAATTGAAAGAAGATCATCTCTGCTCATTCCTTCTTTTCTAGGAACCCCGGCTGTTACTATAATAACGTCAGAATTTGCAACATCAGCATAACTTGTTGTACCTTTTAAATTTGCATTAAATCTTTCGACAGCTCCTGACTGAGCTATATCTAATGATTTTCCTTCTGGTAAACCTGATAAAATATCAAAAATAACGACATCACCTAACTCTTTTAAAGAAACTAGATGTGCTAAAGTTCCGCCAATTTGGCCTGATCCAATAAGAGAAATTTTTTTTCGCATGATATTTTTTAAAAAAATTAAAAGAAAAATATATATGCAAAACTAATGAGTCAAATAAACTTACTAAGAATTACAAATTTTTACTATATTGTGTTAACATCTTTTTGATTGAACCAATAGCTTTTGCTGGATTTAAACCTTTTGGGCAAGAATTAGTACAATTCATGATAGTATGACATCTAAAAAGTTTAAGTTCATCTGCAACTTTTTTAAGCCTTTTTTCTCTCTCTTCGTCTCTACTATCTATAATCCATCTATAGGCCTGCAATAAAACTGCTGGTCCTAAATATTTCTCTCCATTCCACCAATAACTCGGACAAGAAGTAGAACAGCAAGCACATAAAATACATTCATATAGTCCATCTAATTTTTCTCTGTCTTTTTTTGATTGATAAATTTCATGTTTATCAACCTTATCATTTTTAGCTTCAACTTGTAACCAAGGTTCTATGGATTGATATTGCTTGTAAAGTTTATTTAAATCTGGGACTAAATCTTTAACAACCTGCATATGAGGCAATGGATAAATTTTAATCTCACCAACAATATCTTTGGCAGATTTCGTGCAAGCTAAAGTATTAGTGCCATCAATATTCATAGCGCATGATCCACATACTCCTTCTCTACACGATCTTCTAAAAGTAACAGTGCTGTCAATTTCATTTTTAATTTTAATTAAAACATCAAGTACCATTGGACCACATTCATCCATATTAACTTCATATGTATCTAATCTTGGATTCTCATTTGATTCTGGACTCCAACGATAAATTTTAACTTTTTTTAAAGTTTTACCATTTGTCTTATCTTTAAAATATTTTCCTTCTACAACTTTTGAATTTTTTGGCAAAGAAAATTGAACCATTAATAAACTCTCGCTTTTGGAGGAAAATATTGAACTTCGTTTGATAGAGTAAAATTATGTACATTCCTATAATCGATTTTAACTTTTTCACCGTCTTGCCAAGCAAGAGTATGTTTCATCCATTTCTCATCATCTCTTTCCTTGAAATCTTCTCTTGAATGCGCTCCTCGGCTTTCTTTTCTGTTCTCAGCTGAAGCCATTGTAACCATTGCTTGTCTAATTAAATTATCGAATTCTAAAGTCTCAACTAAATCAGTATTAAAAATTAAAGATTTATCTTTAACAACAATATCTTCTATTCCTTGCCATGGTTTTTTAATATCTGCCAAACCTTGTTTTAATATTTTTTCATCTCTAAATACTGCACATTTTGACTGCATAGTTCTTTGCATTTGATCTCTTAATTTTGCTGTAGATGTTGAGCCATTAGCATTTCTTAATTTATCAAATCTAGATAAAGATTTTTGTGTATCATTTTCAGATATTTTTTCATGTTTCGAATTTGGTTTAACTAACTCAGCGGCTCTCATTGCAGCTGCTCTTCCAAAAACAACTAGATCTATTAATGAATTAGAGCCTAATCTGTTTGCTCCATGCACTGAAACGCAAGCTGCCTCCCCTACAGCCATTAATCCTGGAACAATTACATCTTTATTATTTTCTGATTTAGATATTACTTCACCATAATAATTGGTTGGTATTCCTCCCATATTGTAATGAACAGTTGGAACAACTGGTATGGGTTCCTTGGTAACGTCAACGCCAGCAAAAATTTTTGCTGATTCTGAAATTCCAGGCAATCTTTCATGTAATACTTTTGGATCTAAATGATTAAGATGAAGATAAATATGATCCTTTTGCTTACCAACTCCTCTTCCTTGGTTAATTTCTATAGTCATCGATCTTGAAACAACATCTCTTGAAGCCAAATCTTTTGCATGAGGAGCGTATCTCTCCATAAATCTCTCTCCTTCAGAATTAACCAAAAAGCCTCCCTCTCCTCTTGAGCCTTCAGTAATTAAACATCCAGCACCATAAATTCCGGTTGGATGAAATTGAACAAATTCCATATCTTGCAAAGGCAATCCTGCTCTTAAAACCATTGCATTACCATCACCTGTGCAAGTGTGTGCAGAAGTTGCTGAAAAATATGCTCTGCCATAACCGCCTGTTGCTAAAATTGTAATATGAGATCTAAAACGATGAATAGTTCCGTCTTGTAAATTCCAAGCAGTTACACCGTAACATTTGCCGTTTTCCATTATTAGATCTAATGCAAAATATTCTATGAAAAATTCGGTATTTCTTTTTAATGCTTGTCCATACAATGTGTGCAAAATCGCATGACCTGTTCTATCCGCAGCCGCACAAGTTCTTTGTGCAATTCCATTACCATAATTAGCTGTCATACCACCAAATGGCCTTTGATAAATTTTTCCTTCTTCTGTTCTGCTAAAAGGAACTCCATATTTTTCAAGTTCAATTACTGCTCGTGGTGCTTCTTTACATAAATACTCAATCGCATCTTGATCTCCTAACCAGTCGGCACCTTTGACTGTATCATACATGTGCCAACGCCAATCATCTTCAGACATATTTCCCAAAGCCGCTGAAATACCACCTTGTGCGGCAGCTGTATGACTTCTGGTTGGAAATACTTTTGAAATACAAGCTGTTTTAAGTCCAGCTTCTGCTAACCCCACTGCTGCTCTCAACCCTGAGCCGCCCGCACCAACAACTATAACGTCATATTCATGTTCAATAATTGGATAACTGCTCATAAAATAATTTTTAATAGTGATATAATGCCAATGATTGGAAATATAGCTGAATATATCATTATAATTTTATTAAGAATACTTTTTAAATTTGGATTCTGAATATAATCTTCTACAATTTCATTAATACCTAGTTTTAAATGTAATCCTGCAAATATTAAGAATAAAACAAAAAAAATTATTGATAAATAATTATCAAAAAAATTTAATGCTCCTGTATAATCTTTATTAACTAGATTAATTAGAGAATATAAAAAAAACAATAATATTGGGATTAAAATGACAGCACTCGCTCTTTGCATAAACCACTTATTTAAGGCACGGTTCTTCATCATATAATCCAAATAATAAAAGTTACTAAAATAGAAATTAATAAAACAGCTATTCCCGAAAAATTAGCAGTCTTAATTTCGTAACCATAGCCAAGATCCCAAGCAAGATGTCTAACACCATTTAACATGTGATAAATAAATGACCATGTAAAACCTACTAAAATGAATTTGCCAAGAAAACTTCTTAAAAATTTTTGATAAAAGTTGTAATATTCAGGACCTAAAGCCAAAGATAATATCCATATCACAATTAAAAAAAATCCTGAAGTATTTATTACGCCTGTTAATCTATGCGTGATTGATAATAAAGAAGAGAACTGCCATTTATAAATTTGAATATGAGGAGATAATGGTCTTAAATTTTTTTCCATAAAAAATACTAATTATTTTTTATATGCTTTTTAACTAAAACCTCCGCTATTTGCACTGCATTTAATGCAGCTCCTTTTAATAAATTATCAGAAACGATCCACAAATTTACTGCATTTTTTGTAGGATCTTTTCTAATTCTAGAAATGTAAGTGAAAAAACTTCCTGCAGATTCCGCCGGAGTAGCATATCCACCATTTTTTTGTTCATCTATTACTTTACAACTTGGCGCTTTTGCTAAAATTGACCGTATCTGTTGTATATTAAATTTCTTTTTAAATTCTACATTCGCTGTTTCTGAATGGGCAACAAGCACGGGTACACGCACACAAGTTGCTGTAAGTTTAATATTTTTGTCTAAAATTTTTTTTGTCTCATGTTCCATTTTCCATTCTTCTTTTGTGGATCCATCCTTCATAAAAACATCAATATGGGGAATTACGTTAAAAGCTATTTGTTTAGTAAATTTTTTTGATCTAATTTTTTTCTTATTAAGATAATCTTTAGTTTGCGAAACTAATTCATCCATAGCAGCTTTTCCTGCTCCTGATACAGACTGATATGTTGATGTAACAACTCTTTTTATTTTAAATTTGTCATGCAAAGGTTTTAGGGCAACAACTAATTGTGCAGTTGAACAATTTGGATTTGCTATGATATTTGTTTTTTTATAATCTTTAATTGCATGTTCGTTAACCTCAGGAACAATTAGCGGAATATTTTTAAATGCTCTAAAATAACTTGAATACTCAATAACAATCGAGTCTTTTGCAATTTTAGGAGCCCAAGTTTTTGCAAGTTTAGATCCTGCGCAAAAAAAAGTGATATCAGCTTTTCTAAAATCAAAATCTTCTAAACTTCTAACTTCAATATTTTTATTTTTAAATTTAATAAATTTACCAACGCTTTTTTTGGAGGCTATTAAATAAATAGTATTTACTGGAAACTTTCTTCTTTCTAAAACTTCTATTGTTTTTCTTCCTGCGTTTCCTGTGCTTCCAACAATAGCTATATTTGTTCTCATTTTTTTATTTTAATTTAGATATAACCAAATCACCCATTTCAGACGTTGAAACTTTTTTCTGACCTTTTTCCATTATATCTTGAGTTCTATAACCTTCTTTAAGAACGTTCTTAACAGCCTGATCAAGCATATCTGCATCTTTATCCATGTCAAAAGAATAACGTAGCGCCATAGAAAAACTCAATATTGACGCAAGTGGGTTTGCGATATTTTTTCCTGCAATATCTGGAGCTGAACCATGACAAGGTTCGTACATTGATTTAAATTTTCCGTCTTTATTTTTTCCACTTAACGATGCTGAGGGCAACATTCCAAGCGAACCTGTTAACATTCCAGCTTCATCTGAAAGCATATCGCCAAATAAATTATCTGTGACAATAACGTCAAATTGTTTAGGATTTCTAACTAATTGCATTGCACAGTTGTCAGCTAGCATATGATTCAATTCCACATCTTTAAATTCTTGTTTATGAAGTTTTACTACTTCTTCTCTCCATAACAAACCAGCTTCCATAACATTTGACTTTTCACATGATGTAACTTTATTATTTCTTTTTCTAGCTAATTCAAATGCAACTCTTGCCACTCTTTGTATTTCGCTTGATGTGTAAGTATGAGTATTAGTTCCTTTTTTTTCTCCATTAGGTAATTTTTCAACTCCTCTTGGTGTTCCAAAATAAATTCCTCCTGTAAGTTCACGAACAATCATAATATTTAGATCAGAAACAACTTCTGGCTTTAATGTAGATGCGTTTGCAAGCTCTTTAAAACAAATAGCTGGTCTTAAATTTGCAAATAATTCGAGATCTTTTCTCAATCTTAAAAGTGCTCTTTCTGGTCTTTTGGAGAAATCTAATTTATCCCACTTTGGTCCGCCTACCGCTCCTAATAAAACTGCATCACTTGAAAGCGCAATTTCCATTACATTATCGGTAATAGGAGTACCGTATTTATCAAAAGAAACTCCACCCGCTAATTCTTCTGTAATCTCAAATTCTGCAGATTTATTTTTATTGAACCAAAGAATAATTTTTTTAACTTCATTCATTACTTCCGGCCCAATTCCGTCTCCAGCAAGTATAAGAAGTTTTTTTTTCACTAGTACAGCCAAGGAGTAATGTTTTTTCTTTTTTGCTCAAAATTATTAATTTTGCTTTCTTTCTTTAGTGTTAAAGCAATATCATCATAACCATTTAGCAAACATTCTTTCTTGAAAGATTCAATCTCAAAATCAAAAGGTTGATTATCCCCTTTTAGTATTTTTTGATCAACTAAATCGATTTCGATTTCTTTTTTTTGTTTTGCAATTTCACTTAACTCTTTGACTTTATTTTCATCTAAAATAATTGGTAAAATTCCATTTTTAAAACAATTATTATAAAAAATATCAGCGAAGCTAGGAGCAATAATACAGCGAATTCCAAAATCAAGTAACGCCCAAGGAGCATGTTCTCTTGAAGAACCGCAGCCAAAATTTTTTCCAGATATTAAAATTTTTGCTTTATTAAAAGGGTCATTATTTAAAACAAAATCTTTAATCAAATTTCCTTTTTGATCGTAACGCATCTCGTAAAATAAAGCAGATCCTAGTCCTGTACGCTTAATAGTTTTTAAAAATTGTTTTGGAATAATCATATCAGTATCAACATTCATGATCTGCAAATCTGCAGCGATTGCCTTAATTTTCGAAAATTTTTCCATTAAATTATTTTTCTAATATCAACAAATTTCCCTTCAATGGCTGCGGCGGCGGCCATTACAGGACTGACTAAATGTGTTCTTCCGCCTCGCCCTTGTCTACCTTCAAAATTTCTATTAGATGTAGAAGCGCAACGTTCCTGGGGTTTTAATTGATCAGGATTCATTCCCAAACACATTGAACATCCAGGCTCTCTCCATTCAAAACCTGCTTCTTTTAAAATGATATCTATGCCTTCTTGTTCTGCCTGCAATTTTACTAAACCAGATCCTGGTACAACTATTGCCTCAACATTTTTGTTTACTTTTTTTCCTTTAACTATTTTTACTACTTCTCTTAGATCTTCAATTCTTCCATTTGTACAAGAACCTATAAATACTTTATCAATTTTTATATCTTTAATCGGGGTATTTGGTTCTAACCCCATGTAATTTAATGATCTAATAATTGATTTTTTTTTATCTTCGTTCTTTTCAACAGTTGGGTCTGGAACATTGCCATTAATTGAAGATATATCTTGCGGACTTGTTCCCCATGTTACAGTTGGTTCAATTTCATTAGCATTTAAATGAATTTCCCTATCAAATTTTGCATCTTTGTCTGTAAACAATGTTTTCCAATAATTAACTGCCTGTTCCCATTTATCTGCTTTGGGTGCCATTGGTCTTCCTTTTATATAGTCAAATGTTTTTTGATCTGGTGCTATCAAGCCAGCTCTAGCGCCCGCTTCAATACTCATGTTGCACACTGTCATTCTTTCTTCCATACTAAAATTTCGAAAAACATCTCCTGCATATTCAATAACATAGCCTGTGCCGCCAGCAGTACCTATTTTACCTATGATGGTTAAAATTACATCTTTAGCTGTAACGCCTAGAGGTAATTTTCCATTAACATTTATTCTAAAATTTTTTGCTTTAGTTTGAATTAAAGTTTGTGTGGCAAGAACATGTTCAACTTCTGAAGTTCCAATTCCAAATGCTAAGGCTCCAAAAGCACCATGCGTTGATGTATGACTGTCCCCACAAACAATGGTCATGCCTGGCTGGGTAAAACCTTGCTCTGGTCCAATAACATGAACTATTCCTTGTCTCTTATCATTTAATCCAAAAAAATTTACCCCAAACTCTTTACAATTTTTTGATAATGTCTCTACTTGAATTGCCGACTCTTTATCCGCTATACCTTTTGATCTATCTGTTGTTGGAACGTTATGATCAGCAACTGCTAATGTTGAAAGGGGAGATTTAACTTTTCTGTTAGTCATTCGTAATCCCTCGAACGCTTGTGGACTTGTAACTTCATGAACTAAATGTCGGTCAATATATAATAGTATTGTTCCGTCACTTTGCTCTTCAACTAAATGGCTTTCTAAGATCTTGTCGTATATTGTCTTTGACATAAAATAAAAAATAATTTTTATTTTTTCTTATTTTCAACTTCAGATTTTGGTGCTGCTTTTTTAGCTGATTGAATTTCCACTGTTTCTGTTGGTGTTTGCACATCTAATCCTTCTACTACTTCTTTTTTAGGAAGAGGTTGAATTATATCAACTCCAATTTTTTTTTTAATTTTTTCAGTAATTCTTGCAGATTTACCTGTTCTGTCTCTTAAATAATATAATTTTGCTCTTCTTACTTTTCCACTTCTTATTACTTCAACTGACTCTACGTTCGGGCTATGGATTGGAAACAATCTTTCTACACCCTCGCCAAATGAAATTTTTCTAACAGTAAAAGTTGAATTAATTCCTTTATTTTTTTTTGCGATACATACTCCCTCATACGCTTGTATCCTTTGTCTTTTTCCCTCGATAATTCTAACATTAACTTTTAAAGTATCACCTGGTGAAAATTCAGGTATTTTCTTTTTTTCACCGATTTGCTTTATATGTAGTTTATCTATTTCATCTATTCTCATGGAAATTTGCATTAAAAATTATTTATTTAAGATATTTTTGCCATAAATCTTGTCTTCGCCGACGTGTTATATCCTCAGACTGCGCCAAGCGCCAGTCCTTAATTTTAGCGTGATTTCCAGATAAAAGAACTTCCGGTACAGTTTTACCCTTCCATTCTTGGGGCTTTGTATACTGAGGATATTCTAGCAAATTATTTTCAAAACTTTCTTCATTTAGTGAATTAGAATTGCCTATAACGCCCGGTAATAATCTTATTATAGAGTCTAAAAAAACAAATGACGCCGTCTCTCCCCCTGATAGAATAAAATCTCCAATACTAATTTCTCTAATTTTTCTAATATCAATAACTCTTTGATCAATACCTTCAAAATGTCCACATATAAGATCAACACCGTTTCTAGAGGATAATTCTTTAGCAATTTTTTGATTTAGTAATTCACCTTTTGGACTTAGATAAATTAAATCATTTTTAGAATCCTTAATATTATTTTCAAGACAATTATCTATTACATCAGCTCGCATGACCATTCCGCTGCCTCCACCAAATGGTGTATCATCTACGCTACCATGCTTATCTAAAGCATAGTCTCTGATATTAATTATATCTAGAGACCATATTTTTTTTTCACGAGCTTTTTTATAAAGGCCAATATCTAAAATTCCTGGAAAAAATTCTGGATACAAAGTAAAAATTTTAGCTGACCACATAAAATATGATTATTTTTTCTCCTCAACTGTTACTGATGCTTCAACTTTTGGCTCTTCAGCTTTTATTGGTTCCACAGCAACTTCTGGTTTAGGAGTATCTTTATTTTCGGCCTGTGTAGAAGCAGGCTGCTGTGCTGCTTTTAGTCTTTCTTGAGCTTTTTTCTTAGGCACAGCTTTAATTGGATTGTTTCTTTTTTCAGGAACAGGAGCAAGATTTGCGGCACCTAAAAATTTTGCAACTCTTAATGTCGGTTGAGCTCCTATTTTAAGCCAGTGTTTTATTCTATCTATTTCAAGATTAATTCTTTCTGAATTATTTTTTGGCAACAGCGGATTAAAAAAACCTAATTTTTCAATAAACTTTCCATCTCTTGGATTTCTTGAGTCTGCAACAACGATTTTATAAAAGGGCCTTTTTTTTGTCCCTCCTCGCGCTAGTCTTATTTTTAACATTTTTACCTTTCTATTTTAAGTTATTAAATAATTCTGGAGGAATGCCTTCCATTCCACCAAAGTTTCTTCCGCCACTTTGAGACATTTTTTTCATCATTATAGTCATCATTTTATGCTGTTTTAGAAGTTTGTTTACTAAAGTAATGTCTGTGCCCGATCCTATTGCAATTCTTTTTTTTCTTGAACCTTCAATAATTTTTGGATTGTCTCTTTCTTTTTTTGTCATTGATAAAATAATTGCTTCTTGTTTATTAAGTATACTTTCGTCAATATCAGCCTCGTCAATTTGTTTTTTTATTTTAGAAATACCAGGAATCATCCCTATAATTTTACCCATTCCACCTATTTTTTTCATTTGACGAATTTGTTTTAAATAATCATTAAATGTAAATTGTCCTTTTTTAAAATTTTCTTCAAGTTCTTCTACCTCTTCTCGTTTTAAATTTTGAGAAACCTTCTCAACTAAAGAAACAACATCTCCCATTCCTAAAATTCTATTTGCAATTCTTTGTGGATGAAAAATTTCTAAATCATCAACTTTTTCACCTGTTCCTAAAAATTTAATAGGACAACCAGTAACTGAACGCATACTTAAAGCTGCACCACCTTTTCCATCACCATCAATTCTAGTTAAAATCACTCCAGTTAAATCAACCGTTTTTTTAAATTCATTTGCTATGTTTACAGCATCTTGTCCTGTTAAAGAATCTGCCACTAAAAAAGTTTCTATAGGATTGATGATTTTCTTTAGATTATTTAATTCGGCCATCATCACACTATCAATTTGTGTTCTGCCGGCAGTATCAAAAATAATTACATCCGTACCGGACAAATTTGCAGTCGCTAATGTTCTTTGCGTTATTTCAATTGGTAACTGACCTTCAATAATAGGGAGTGTTTGTATATTATTTTGATTACCTAAAAATTCTAATTGTTTTTGTGCAGCTGGTCGATAGACGTCTAAACTAGATAGTAAAATTTTTTTATTAAAATTTTTTTCAATATACTTTGCTATTTTAACTGATGTAGTTGTTTTTCCAGAACCTTGCAAACCAACAAATAACATCTTTGCTGGAGGCACTGTATTTAAGTTAATATTTGAATTTTCTCCCCCTAAAACTTTTATTAACTCATCATTAACAATTTTAATTAATAATTGAGCTGGAGTTAAAGATTTTAAAACTTCTTGTCCAATTGCTTTTGGTTTGACATTTGCAATAAACTCTTTTGCAACTGATAATGCTACATCAGACTCAAGTAACGCCTGTCTAATTTTTCTTAAACCCTCATCAACTTGTTCTTCATTTAAACGCGTTCCTTTTTTAAAAAAAGAAAATACATCTTCAATTTTACCGGTCAAATTTTCAAACATTTTTTATCTCCAGCAGCAATCGCACTAGTGGGCGAATATCGCTGACTAGTGTTGATCTCCTTCATTAGAAGGACACCACAAAACTTGCTTATATTTTTGTGGAAAATTTGATTAAAAGTATATTTTAGTATTTTAAAAGTCAACAATTGAGAATATTTCTAAACTAAAGAAATAAAACAAATGACAGAGATTAAAGCTTACAAAATGGATGGGTTAGGTAACGATTTTGTGATCATTGATGGTAGAAAAAACAAAATAAGTCTTAACAAAGAGCAAATATTAAATATCTCTGATAGAAAAAAAGGTCCTGGTTGTGATCAGGTAATTTTAGTTGAAAAAGATAAAGAGAAAAAAACAAACGCTAAAATAACTTTTTATAATTCTGATGGCGGTGAAATTTATGCATGTGGAAACGGCAGTCGTTGTGTTTCTTATTTTTTAATGAATGAAAAAAAATTAATAAAATCTAAAATAAATACAAAAAGCGGGGTTCTTACTGCTAAATTAAAAGGTGCTTTTGAAATATCCGTAGATATGGGCAAACCTAATTTTGATTGGAAAAAAATTCCACTTTCTCATGAAATGAATCATAAAAAAATAATCATAAGTGTTAAAAATTTTAAAAATTTACATGGGTATGCTCTTAGCGTTGGCAATCCGCATATTATTTTTTTTAAAAATATAACAATAGAAAATTTAAAAAAAATTGGACCGCTTATAGAAAATTATCACTATTTTCCCGAAAGATGTAATGTAACTTTTGCTGAAAAAATTGGCAAAAATGATATCTCTGTTAAAGTTTGGGAAAGAGGGGCTGGCTTAACACAAGCTTGCGGCACAGCAGCTTGTGCAACAATGGTTGCTGCTAACAAATTAGGCCTTTGTAAAAAAAAAGTTAATATTCATTTTAAAAACGGAACATTACAAATTGAATGGATGCCAAATAAAAATATTATAATGACTGGTTCTGTATCTCAAATAAGATCTATTAGTCTTAAAATATAATCATACTCTTTAATAAAAATATGAATTTCTTTAAAAAACTTAAAGATAGTTTAAAAAAAACATCTGAAAATTTCACAAAAGGAATCGGTCAAATTTTTGATAAATCCAAACCAAATGTAGAAACTTTAAAAGATTTAGAAGAATTTCTGATCAAATCTGACGTTGGCGTCAAATTCGTTAACGATTTTAGTAAAAAAATAGCAGAAAAAAAATATTTAAAACAAGAACTTACAAAAGAAAATTTTCTGAAAATTATATCAAATGAAATAAAAAATATTTTAAAACCTGTTGAAAAAAATTTTTTTTTTGAACCTATTACTAAGCCTTATGTAATTCTAATATGTGGAGTAAATGGAGTTGGTAAAACTACAACCATTGGAAAATTATGTAAAAAACTAAAGAAAAATAATAAAAAAATTATAGTTGGAGCTGCTGATACTTTTAGAGCTGCAGCAATTGATCAACTAGAATTATGGTGCAAAAAAGTTGATGTTGAAATTATAAAGTCGCCGCTAGGCTCTGATCCAGCTTCAGTAGCTTATAAAACGTTTGAAACTGCAAAAAATAATCAGTTTGATTATTGCATTATTGATACTGCCGGAAGAATGCAAAATAAAAAAAATCTAATGGAAGAATTTTCAAAAATTATTCGCGTACTAAAAAAAATTGACATCAACACACCACACGAAACTATCTTAGTATTAGATGCAACAACTGGTCAAAACGCTATTAATCAAATTGATGAATTTAGAAAAATTACTCCTATAACTGGTATAATAATGACAAAATTAGATGGTACAGCCAAAGGTGGAATTCTTATAGCAATAGCTCATCAATTTAAAATTCCAATATATGCTATTGGTGTTGGCGAAAAGGAAGATGATTTAGATAATTTTGTTGCTGATGAATTTCTAGAAGCTTTTATTAAAAATTAATTCAAATTTTTTACAAATTTTTTAATCTCTAAAATTAATTCTTCATCATATCTCATAAAGTGGGTTTGTTTTTCAGGAAAGTATCCTTGCTTTTTGGTTGTTATTTTATCAAAGATAGCTTTACCCATAAAATTTGGCACTATACGATCTTTTTCTCCGTGCATTACTAATACTGGGGAAGAAATATTTTTAATTTTATTTATAGAGTCATATTTATCTTTTAAAATTAAATTTACAGGTAAATAAGAATAATTAATTTTAGCAATATCAATTAATGAGGTGTAGGGAGATTCTAATATTATTCCTGCAAATTTTTTCTTTTGAGCAATTTCTATGGCAACTCCGGTACCTAGAGATTCTCCGTAAATAATTATTTTATTTTTAGGTATGTTATTTGCTTCAAGCCATTTAACAGCACTATTAGCATCATCATACAAACCTTGCTCACTAGGTTTTCCTTTGCTTCCTTCATATCCTCTCCAGGAAATAATTAAATAATTTAAATTTAAATTTTTAAATGTATTTAATTTATAAATTCTAGCATCTTTTGTATCTCCATTGCCGTGAAGAAAAAGTAACGTATATTTATTTTTTTCATTTTTATAAAACCATGACTTTAATTGAATATTATCAGTGGATGGAATATCTATTTTTTGAATATCTGCGTTCAGTTTGTATACTGTGTTATAACTATGTACTTTATGCAGATATAAAAAATCTCTTTGAAAAAAATACATAAAAAAACATATAAAAAGATATAGAAAGCTTAAAAAAATAATTAGATAAATGAAATTTTCAAATAATTTATTTTTCATTAATTTATTTTATGTTTTTTAAATAGCCAATTAGCATTTTTTAATAGATTTTTATCATCATATTTTCTGCCTACTAATTGAATTCCTAGTGGCAAACGTTCAGAATTTTGAATTAGTGGCAAATTAATTGTTGGCATTCCTAAATAAGTCCAAATACTACAAAACTCTGGGCTTCCCGTGAAATCCAGGCCTTTAGGTGCAAATCCAGTAGTTGCCGGAGTTATAATAGAGTCAAAGTTTCCTAGAGTATCTGTAAGTTGGTTATAAATAAGATTCATGTTTTCAACTGCTATCGCATATTCCTTTGCTTTGTAATTTAATCCTCTATTAATTGCTTCTATTAATTTTTTTCCAATTTTTTCTTTATACTTTTCATAAAAATATGAAAAATTATGAGCCATATCAGTTTCTTGAATTATCTTTTGATAATCATAAGCTTTTTCTAAAAACTTTGGGTTTTCTATTTTAATAATATTTTTTGAAATTTTATTTATAAAATTTTCAAAAAGTTTTTTTGCTTCTTTTTCTATATTATCCCACTTTGAAGTTTTTAAAAAAATAAATTTAGGTTCTTTAATTTTTAAATCATTATTAATATTATCTTTAGATAAAATAGACGAACACATTGAGAGATCCTCAATATTTCTGCTAAAAATTCCTATTTGATCTAATAAAAATGACTGCTGCAAACATCCTTTTCTAGAAATTATACCATAGGTCGGTTTTATAGCTGTAATTCCACAATAAGAGGCTGGTCTTATAACTGAACCTGCTGTTTGAGTTCCTATAGAAATTGGTACCATATATGCAGCAACAGCCGCCGCCGATCCACTTGATGATCCACCTGGTGTTCTTAAATAGTCATGTGGATTAGTTGTCTTTCCAGCATCAAAATAAGCTAATTCTGTTGTAACAGTTTTGCCCATAATAATAGCTCCAGCTTTTATTAATAGTTTAGTTACATCGGATTCCTCTTCTTCTAAATAATTTTCTCTTATTGAAGTACCAAAATAAGTAGGCATGTCTTTTGTTTTAAAAATATCTTTGATTGCCACCGGTAATCCATGTAAGGGCCCCAATGATTTTCCTGATAATCTCCAATCATCTGAGTCTTTTGCTTTTTTTAAAAAATATTCTTTATCAAAATATATAAAAGCTTTAACTTTTTTTTCTAATAAATTAATTCTTTGAATTAAACTTTTAGCGACTTGAACTGCTGAGATTTCATTTTTTTTTATTTTATCAACAATCTCGGATGCTGATAAAAAACAAAGGTCCATTTTTTAAAATAGAAATAAAAAATTTATTAGTTAATGCGCTCCTAAATAAGCAGCTTTAATTGCTGGATCATTTTTAAGTTTATCTGCAGTACCTTCGACAACGATTTTTCCATTTTCCATAACATAAGCGTAATCTGCAACGTTAAGTGCCGCAACAGCAAACTGTTCAACTAAAAGCATTGTGATTCCGCTAGACTTCAATCTAGAGATAATTTTAAAAACCTCTTCAACTAATATTGGTGCCAATCCCATAGAAGGTTCATCTAATAAAATGATTTCTGGATTTAACATGATTGCACGAGCCATTGCTAACATCTGCTGTTCACCGCCGGACAATGTACCGGCTAATTGATTTCTTCTTTCTTTTAATCTTGGAAATAATTCCATTGCTTTTTCTATATCCCCTTTAAAATCTCCTTTAGCTCTACTGCCAGTCAATCTTGGAAACGCACCAAGTTGCAAATTGTCAAATACTGTTAATGATGAAAAAACTCTTCGACCTTCAGGTGAATGTGCCAACCCTAAACACGCAATTCTGTAAGATGGCATTTGACTGATGGGTTTTCCATTTAAAGTAATGTGGCCAGAAGTACTTTTAATCATGCCAGTAATTGCTCTTAGCGTAGTAGTCTTTCCAGCGCCATTAGCTCCGATCAAAGTTACAATTTTATTTTTAGGAACTTCAATATTAATATTCTTTAAAACGTTAACTTTTCCGTACCCAGCTTGAAGATCCTTTATGGCTAACATATTTCAATAAATCCTATCTATGCGGTTTCTGCTCCTAAATAAGCTTCGATCACTTTTTTATTCGCTTGAACTTCTTTAGGTTTTCCTTCTGCAATTTTTTGACCAAAATCTAGAACAGATATCGTATCCGAAATTGCCATAACAACTTCCATATGATGTTCAATTAAAATTATAGTAATTCCGTGTTCTTTAATTCTAGAAATAATTTTCAAAAGTTCTTTAATATCTGGAGCCGTAAGTCCAGCTGCTGGTTCATCTAATAAAAGTAAATTTGGATCCAGTGCAAGCGCCCTTGCTATTTCTAATAATCTTTGTTTGCCGTAAGGAAGATTTCTTGCCTCTTCATTTGCAAGCTCATTTAGACCTACAAATTTTAGCAAACTATAAGCTCGTTGTTTTGCATTTACTTCTTCTTTTTTAAAACGAGGCAAATTTAAAGCAATCTCCAACAAGTTTGATTTATAAGTATGATTTAAAGCCACCATAATATTTTCGATAGCCGTCATTTCGCTAAATAATTGAACGTTTTGAAAAGTTCTAGCAATACCAGATAATGCAATTTTTGCAGATGTTTGTCCTACTATACTTTTGTCTGAAAATTCTACATTACCGCTAGTTGGGACATAAATTCCTGTCAGCACATTTATTAAAGTGCTTTTTCCAGAACCATTAGGTCCAATCAATCCATGGATCGTTCCTTTTTTTACTATCAAATCAACGTCGTTAAGCGCTTTTAACCCTCCGAACTGCATCAAAACTGATTTTAAATTAAGCAAAATTTTAGATGTTGATGAATTTTTTGCATAAAGAATCGCATCTTCATTTGAAAGTTTTGATAATTCGACGTCATCTCTCGACTTATTTTTTGAAGAAAATATCGATATGTAAAAATTTCTAGAAAACCCAACAATTCCATCTTGTAAATAATAAACAACTAGAAGAATCATGCATCCAAAAATAGTTAAGCGCCAATCTCCTATACTTTTTATAATATATGAAAAAACTACTAAACTTATGACGCTAGCAATTGGAACAAAAACTTTTTTAAAAGTTGAAAGCTTTTTTGAAACTAAAATTACAGCGCCAACAATAATTATTGCCGCAAGTACAGTTGCTACATTTCTAAAAAGATAAACATCGCTTAGTAGCTGAGGCAAAATTATAATAATTGCAGCACCAATAAAAGCTCCAAGTCTTGTTTTACGTCCACCCATTATAATCGCTAATAAAAATAAAACTGTAAGTTCAAAACTATAAGTGTTTGGAGAAATATATTGTTCTGAAAAAGCATATAAACATCCAGATAAGCCTGCAAAGCCAGCACTAATAACAAAAGCGTAAACTTTATATTTATAAACTGAAACTCCCATGCAATCACAAGCGACTGGACTATCTCTTAGCGCTTCAAAAGCTCTTCCTAATCTTGATTTTAATATTCTATTTACAACTATCAAACTTAAAATAGAAAGAGATAATACAATCCAAAAATAATGAATGGTTTGAGTTTGAAATCCAAAAATAACTGGTTTTAATAATTTGATACCAAGAGGGCCTTCGGTTAAAAAAGTCATTTCATTAATCAAAATTTGTATAATAGTTCCAAATGCCAATGTAACCATAGCCATATAAGGACCAAGCACTTTAAGTGCTGGCAATGCTAAAATTAAACCGAAAATACAAGCAATAATAATTGCTAATGGAACTATAACAATAAAAGGAGCTCCCAATTTAAAATACAAAATTCCAGCGACATAAGCACCTATACCAAATAAACCTGCATGCCCTAAAGAGACTTGACCCGTATATCCTACAACAATATCTAAGCCAAAAAGAAGAATAGAATAAATAAGTATTCTTTCTACCATATGAACATAATATTCATTGTGAATAAAAATTGGAAAAATAGATAATAAGATTATTCCTATAGTTATAAATAAATATTTTGACTTCATGTCTAAACTTTTTTTATAGTTGTTTTGCCAAATAAACCTGATGGTTTAATCGAAAGAACAATCAATAATATAATTAGACTTGGAACATCTTTATAACCTGTTGAGATATAAAACCCTGTCAAAGTTTCACTGATACCTAATATAATTCCACCTACAATAATTCCAAAACCACTCGATAATCCTCCAACAATTGCCACTGCAAAAGCTTTTAAGCCTAAAGAGCCGCCAGCACTTGCTCCTGCTAAAGTTAAAGGTGCAATTAACACACCAGCAAAGCAAGCTGTTAGAGAAGATAGCGCATATGAAAAAGTAATTACCAAAGAAGTATTAATTCCCATTAATCCTGAAGCGTCTCTATCATTGGCAGTAGCAATAACAGCTTTTCCATAAATTGATTTCCGATTAAAAATTTCAACCATCAACATCATGG
>Ga0214206_1000092_pt1 | contig 24609 bp, 22 predicted proteins | sample TroBogEpilimnion_26_FD_153044 | JGI IMG/M metagenome (GOLD analysis project Ga0214206, IMG submission 153044) | Freshwater microbial communities from Trout Bog Lake, WI - 07JUL2009 epilimnion | ecosystem: Environmental > Aquatic > Freshwater > Lake > Epilimnion/Euphotic zone | place: Trout Bog...
CAAAGATGAAGGCGCTGGTGATCAAGGAATTATGTTCGGTTATGCTTGTACAGAGACAGAAGATTTAATGCCTGCACCTATTAGTTATTCTCATAAAATTTTGAAATTATTAGCTGAAGCTAGAAAATCTGGAAAAGAAAAACTATTAGGACCAGATTCTAAAAGTCAATTTTCTGTCGTTTATAAAAATGGAAAACCGGTAAATGTTTCGTCTATAGTTGTTTCAACGCAACATGATAAAAATGCTGATCAAGAACAAATAAGAGAAATTGTTAAACCATATATATTAAAAGTAATTCCAAAAGATTGGATGTGCGAAGATAAAAATTTGTATGTTAATCCAACAGGACGTTTTGTAATTGGCGGACCAGATGGCGATGCTGGATTAACAGGAAGAAAAATTATTGTAGATACTTATGGAGGAGCAGCACCGCACGGAGGAGGAGCATTTTCTGGAAAAGATCCAACCAAGGTTGATCGTTCAGCTGCTTATGTTGCGAGATACTTGGCAAAAAATGTTGTTGCAGCAGGAGTATCTGAAAAATGTTTAATACAATTATCTTATGCAATTGGAGTTTCTCAGCCTCTGTCTATTTATATTGATTTATTCGACGGCGATGAGAATAAAGAAAAAAAAGTTCAAGATGCAATTATTAAAAATTTTAATTTAAGTCCTAGAGGAATAAGAGAGCTGTTAAAATTAAATAAACCAATTTATTCAAAAACTGCTTCCTACGGACATTTTGGTCGCAAACCAGAAAACGATGGTTCTTTTAGTTGGGAAAAATTAGATCAAGTTTCATATTTTAAAAACAAAATATAATTTGTTTAATAAAAAATTTTTTTATGGAAGACTTAAATCGAGAGGTTTATCTAAAAGCAAAAAATTTTATTATGATAATTACAAAAATAATTATTTACTCGATTTTGAAAAAATAAATTCAATTAAAAATAAAAATTTTATTTTGGAAATTGGTTTTGGTCTTGGAGAAAATTTAATATTTCAATCTGAAAAATATAATGAAGATATTTTTATAGGTGTTGATCCATTTATAAATGGAATTGCTAATGTTATTTATGAAGCAAAACTAAAAAATTTAAATAACATTTACTTAGTAAATTCTCCTATTCAATCTATTTTAGATAAATTTAAAAATAATTTTTTTTCAAAAATATTTATTTTATTTCCAGATCCATGGATGAAAAAAAAACATAACAAAAGAAGATTGATAAATAATTTATTTTTAAAAGAAATTTTAAAAAAGATGAAAATTCAATCGTCATTAATTTTTGTAACTGATGATAAAAATTATTTTGAAAACGTTATAAATTTAATTATAGAATTAAAAGTAGAAAAAAGTAGTTTTCACTATAGTTTGGATAATAGGTATGAAATTAAAGACACAAAATACTTCAATAAAGCCAGTAATTTAAAAAAAGAAATTTATTTTTTAAATCTTGATAAGTTGAAAAATGTGACATAAACTGTGCCATATAATTGATGGTTCTAATTGGGCTTAGGCCCTTTTTTTTTATAGGAAATAAAATTCATGTTAAATAACAGGGTTGATACGTCAGAGTTGATAAGAATAGTTGATGCTGTAGCCAATGAAAAATCTATTGATAAAGAGCTTGTGCTCTCATCGATGGAAGAGGCTATTGAGAAAGCTGCTAGAACTAGATATGGACAGGAAAATAATATTTACGTTTCTATTAATCGTGCTAATGGGCAAATAGAATTAGGCAGAAAATTAAAAGTTGTAGCAAATGCAACAAATGACCAAAATGAAATTAGTTTTTCAGACGCTAAGAAAATTAAAAAAGAAATTGAAATAGATCAAGAAATATTAGAGCCACTTCCGCCAATTGATTTTGGTAGAATAGCAGCTCAGGCAGCAAAACAAGTAATTACTCAAAAAGTTAGAGATGCCGAAAGAGAAAGACAGTTTAATGAATTCAAAGATAAAGTAGGAGAAATACTTAGTGGTATTGTCAAAAGAGTAGAGTTTGGAAATGTAATTGTTGATTTACAAAAATCTGAAGCAATAATTAAAAGAGATGAGCTAATACCTAGAGAAAATATTAAAGTAGGAGACAGAGTCAAAGCTTATTGTTATGACGTAAAAAGAGAAAGTAAAGGACCGCAAATATTTTTATCAAGATCGCATCCTCAATTTATGGCAAAATTGTTTAAATTAGAGGTGCCAGAGATTTACGAAGGAGTTATTGAAATCAAATCTGTTGCGAGAGATCCTGGAAGTAGAGCAAAAATTTGCGTTACTTCAAAAGATAAATCACTAGATCCAGTCGGTGCCTGCGTTGGTATGAGAGGAAGCAGAGTCCAAGCTGTGGTAAATGAACTTCAAGGAGAAAAAATAGATATTATTCATTGGTCAGAAGATCCTGCAACTTTAGTTATTAATGCTTTAGCACCTGCTGAAGTACAAAAAGTTGTTCTTGATGAAGCTTCAAAAAGAATTGAAGTGGTTATTGATGAAAACAATTTAAGTAAAGCAATTGGAAGAAGAGGACAAAATGTTCGACTAGCTTCTAAATTGATGAACTATGAAATTGATATTTTAACAGATCAAGAAGAAACAGAGAAAAGACAATCAGAATTTAAAATTAAAACAAAAAGATTTGTTGAAAATCTAGAGATTGATGAAATGATGGCGCAATTATTAGTGTTGGAGGGATTTTCTTCCATCAAAGAAATTGATGGAGCTCCAATTGAAGAGATTTCAAAAATAGATGGATTTGATCCAGAAACAGCTAAAGAACTTAAAGACAGGGCAAAAGAGTTTTTGGATGTAGAATCTAAAGAAATATCTAACAAAGTTAAAGAATTAGGCATTGAAGATGATTTAATGAAACATGAAGGCTTGTCTTTAGGAATGCTTCTTACCTTAGGAGAGAAAAATATAAAAACTTTGAAAGATTTTGCTGATTTATCAGTTGATGAAGTTATTGGCGGATATGATGAAGTAAAAGGACAAAGAGTTGAATTTGAAGGAATACTTCAAAATTTTGATATTGCTAAGTCAGAGGCTGAAAGTTTAATCATGAGGGCAAGGGAAAAAGTTTTTAAATAAAAAACTTGCTTTTTTAAATATGGAAGTCACAGACAAAAAGAAAAAACTTACGCTCAAGAATTTTAGTGGTGGCTTATCAGTAGCTTCAAGTTATGCCAAAGGTTCAGGCAATAAATCAGTTTTAGTCGAAAAAAAAAAGAACAGATCAGTTAATGTTAATTACAATACTACACCAGAAAAACCAGGCATCGGAACGCAAGAAGTTAAAAAAACTCCACTTCTAAGTAAGGAAGATACAGATAAAGCTCAAAAAACTGCTCAAGAATGGGCTAGAAAAAAAATTCAGGAAGAACTTGAGATAGACAATAGTAAAAAATTAATAAAAAAAAATTTTGGCAAAAAAAGAGAATACAAATTAACTTTATCCAAAGCATTATTAGATGAAGATGAAGATGAAAAGCAAAGAAGTCTTGCATCTTTTAAGAGAGCACGTGAAAAAGAAAAAAAATTAACTACGGAAGAAACACAAAATATTCCGGCAGAGGTTAAAAAAGTTTCACGAGAGATATCAATTCCTGAGCTAATTACTATTCAAGATTTATCAAATAGAATGGCTGAAAAAGCTAGTGCGATTATAAAATTTCTTTTTGAAAAAAATGTTAAAGTTACAATTAATCATACGATCGATAAAGATACTGCGGAATATATAGTCACAGCTTTCGGTCATAAACCAATTAAAGATAATAAAATTGATAATGAATTATCAAAAATCAAAGAAACAAAACAAGAAGAGGATAAATTTCCTAGATCTCCAGTTGTTACAGTTATGGGGCATGTTGACCATGGAAAAACTTCTTTATTAGATTCTTTAAGAGAAACAAATGTTGTTGCGACAGAACACGGTGGAATTACACAACATATCGGAGCGTATCAAGTGTCAGTCGGAAAAGATAAATGGATAACTTTTATTGATACTCCAGGCCATGCTGCGTTTACAGAAATGAGAGCTAGAGGATCAAAAATTACTGATATTGTTGTTTTAGTTGTTGCGGCAAATGATGGAATTAAACCACAAACAATAGAAGCTATACAGCATGCCAAAGCAGCTAATGTTCCAATTATTGTTGCTATTAATAAATGCGATATTCATGGAGTTGATAAACAAAAAGTTAGAAATCAACTTTTAGAACATGAGTTGGTTGTAGAGGAATTAGGAGGAGATGTTCAATGTATTGAAATATCTGCTTTAAAGAAAACTAATCTAGATAAATTAAAAGAAGCAATTATTTTACAATCTGAGATACTAAATTTAAGAACAAATCCTAATGCTCCTGCGCAAGGAATTGTCATTGAGTCAAAATTAGACAAAGGAAGAGGACCGGTGTCTACAATTTTAATTACTAGAGGAACTTTAAAAAAAGGAGATTTTTTTGTTTCAGGTTTGCAATGGGGAAAAATTAGAGCAATCAGCAATTACAACGGAGAGTTAATTAGTGATGCATTACCATCTATGCCTGTTGAAATTATTGGACAAGTTGGAGTTGCAGAGGCTGGTGATGATTTTTTAGTTTTAGAGAATGAAGCAAAAACGAAAGAAATTCATAATTATAGAATAGAGCAAAATCGTTTGAAGAAGACTACTGGCGTTAGCAAGAAAAACGATTTATTTCTTGATGTGGGTAAACAAAAAGAGTTACCAGTTATTATTAAAAGCGATGTACATGGTTCTGCAGAAGCTTTGTCAAATGCAATTTTAAAGATTCAGCACGATGAAGTAAAACCAGTAATAATTTTATCAGCGGTAGGAGCTATAACTGAAACAGATGTTTCTTTAGCAAAAGCTTCTAATGCGGTGTTAATAGGTTTTAATATTAAGCCAAATAAAGAAGCAAAAGACTTAGCTGCTAAATTGAATGTAAATATTTTGTATTTTAATATTATTTACGAAGCAATCGAACACGTAACTAAATCATTATCTGGACTATTAGCTCCAGAAAGAAATGAACACATCGTAGGTCAATGTGAAATTCTTCAAGTGTTTAAATCTTCAAAAGCTGGAAAAGTTGCAGGAATAAAAGTTGTAGACGGATCAATTGTAAATAATTCTGATGCAAGAATTATTCGAGATGGTAACGTTGTTTATACTGGAAAAATTGTTTCACTTTATAGAGAAAAAAATGAAGTAAAAGAAATAAAAGCTGGCTTAGAAGGTGGAGCTGCATTTAAAGATTTTTTAGACTTCAAGGAAAAAGATATCATAGAAATATTTTCTGTTACTGAGAGTTCGAGAACTATTAACTAATTTCATGAACACGCAATATAGTAGTGAGCCTTTTACTCAAAGGCAATTGAGGGTAGGAGAACTTTTAAAACAATTATTGGGTAATCTTTTTTTAAAAGAAGAAATTAGTCTTCCAAATATAAATACTAGAGTTATTACAATTACAGAAGTTAGAATGAGCCCTGACCTAAAGCATGCAAAAGTTTTTTTTATGCCATTAGGAGGCATAAATTCAGACAATATATTAAAAGCTTTAATTGAAAATAGTTTGTTTATAAAACATAAAGTTTCAAAAAAATGGAGTAATAAATTTTTACCAAGTCTACATTTTGTACTAGATAAATCTTTTGATTATGCAGAAAAGATTGAAAAATTAATAAGCGATACGCATAAAAATGACGATTAGTGGTTGGTTAAATTTAAATAAACCTAAAGGTTTTAGTTCTGCATATTGCCTAAATATTATCAAAAAAAGATTTAAAAATTTAAAAATAGGACATGCTGGCACATTAGATCCTTTAGCAGAAGGAGTCTTGCCAATTGCGCTTGGAGAGGCTACTAAAACTGTTTCATTAATTCATCTTCAGTTTAAAAGTTATTTATTTGAAATGAATTGGGGTTCCGAAACAGACACTTTAGATCTAGAAGGCAAAGTAATTAATACAAATTATATTTTTCCAGAAGAAAAGGAATTAAATGTAGTATTAAAAAAATTTAAAGGATGGCAAATGCAAATGCCACCAAAATATTCAGCAATAAAAGTTAATGGCAAAAGATCTTATGAATTGGCACGTCAAAATTCTGAATTTGAATTGGAGGAAAAAAAAATTTTTATAAAAAATATTAGACTATTGTGTCACGAAAATAATAAAAGTTTAATTTATGTTAAATGTAATACAGGCACTTACGTCAGAAGTTTGGCACGGGATATTGCGCATAGTTTTAAAGGTTTTGCACATATTACTAAGTTAGTTAGAACAAGATATGGTAATTTTAGAATTAAAGAGTCAAATAATATTGAAAAATTGCTAGAAAAAGGGACAAAAGAAGATTTTTTAAAATACGTGCTTGATATTCATAAAGTTTTAATACATATACCTAGCATTAAATTAAATGACAAAAGAGTTAATTTAATAAAGAATGGAATGAAAGTAAGTTTTGTAAACGAATTAGGGAAGGTTAATTTAGAAAATATTTATACTCAAGATTTAGAAAAGCCACTAGCAATAGGTTGTTTAAAGTCTGGCTTCTTTTACCCAAGACGAGTTTTTAATTAAAATGACAAAAAAAATTATAAATAAAGAAAAAATATTTAAAGATTTAAAAAATCACCCCAAAGATGTTGGATCTTCAGAAGTTCAGATTGGAATTTTAACTGAACGAATTCGATATTTAACTGAGCATTTTTCAAAAAATAAAAAAGATAAACACTCTTATACTGGTTTAAGCAAACTAGTTAATAGAAGAAAAAAATTGTTAGATTATCTAAGCAAAAATAATACTGCAAATTACAAAAAGATTCTCGAAAAGCTGAATATAAGAAAATAAATTTCAATGTTTAAAATCGTAAAAAAAGAAATAATTTGGGGCGGTAAAAAACTATCTTTAGAAACAGGAAAAATTGCACGTCAAGCTGATGGTGCGGTTATTTTGACTTCTGGAGAAACTGTTATTCTTGCAACGGTTGTAGGCGCAAAAAAAGCTAATCCGGAGACTGATTTTTTTCCTTTAACTGTTAATTATCAAGAAAAATATTACGCTTCTGGTAAAATTCCGGGCGGTTACTTTAAAAGAGAAGCAAGACCTACTGAAAGCGAAACGCTTATTTCAAGATTAATTGATCGTCCAATTAGACCATTGTTTCCAGAAAATTTTAGAAATGAAGTTCAAGTTCTTCCAACAGTTTTGTCTTATGATAAAGACAATGATCCAGAAGTATTATCTTTAATTGCAGCTTCGGCAGCATTATCTATTTCAGGAATTCCATTTATGGGACCAGTAGCCGCATCTAAAGTTGGTTATATCAATAATAGTTTTGTTTTGAACCCAACAAAAGAACAATTAAAAGATTCACAATTAGAATTGGTCGTAGCAGGAACTAAAGATGCTGTTTTAATGGTTGAGTCAGAAGCGTCAGGTTTAAGTGAAAAAATTATGTTAGACGCAGTTAAATTTGGTCATGAACAATTTGGCGCAGTAATTAAAATGATTAATGAGTTTGCTTCTGAATCTAAAAAACAAATGTGGGTCGTAGAAGAAAAAGATCTTAAAGATCTTAAAGATTTAAAAAATAATTTATTAAATAATGTAAAAGACGATTTAACAAAAGCTTTTCTTGAACCAGATAAGCAAAAAAGAGTAGATTTGATTAATTTAGCAAGAGAAAAAGTAGTTTCGTTGTATAAAGAAAACGAACAGTACTCAGAAATAGACGTTGATTCACAATTTAAAAATATTGAAAAAGACATAGTTAGAACAAGAATATTAAAAGAAAAAAAAAGAATTGACGGAAGAGGTTTAGCAGATATTAGACCTATAAAATGTGAAGTAAGTGTTTTACCAAGAACTCACGGCTCAGCTTTATTTACTAGAGGAGAAACGCAAGCTCTTGTAGTTACAACCCTAGGAACTTCAGACGATGAACAAAGAATTGAAAGTTTAGATGGTCTTCAAAGATCTAGATTTATGTTGCATTATAACTTTCCACCTTTCTCAGTGGGGGAAGTTGGAAGAATTGGTACTGGTAGAAGGGAAATTGGACATGGAAAACTTGCTTGGAGAGCGATCAATTCAATTTTGCCTAAAAAAGAAGATTTTCCATATACATTTAGAATTGTTTCGGAAATTACAGAGTCAAATGGGTCGTCATCAATGGCGACAGTTTGCGGAACTTCTTTAGCTTTAATGGATGCTGGTGTTCCAATTAGAAAACCAGTTGCCGGTATTGCTATGGGTCTTATTAAAGAGGGAAATGATTATTCTGTGTTATCAGATATATTGGGTGATGAAGATCATTTAGGAGATATGGATTTTAAAGTTGCAGGAACAGAAGACGGAATCACTTCATTGCAAATGGATATTAAAATTACAGGTATTACATTTGAGATTATGGAAAAAGCTTTGTCACAAGCAAAAGATGGAAGAATACATATTTTAGGTGAAATGAATAAAGCGATCAAATCTTCAAGAAAAGATTTATCAAAACACACTCCAAAAATGGAAAAAGTTACAGTAGATAAAAAAGATATCGCGGCAATCATTGGAAAAGGCGGCGTTACGATTAGAGAAATTGTTGAACTGTCAGGTGCTAAAGTCGATATTAGCGATGAAGGTGTAGTAACAATTTCTGCGCCAGATGAAGCTTCAAGAAATAAAGCTTTAGATATGGTTAAAAGTATTATTGCAAAGCCTGAAGTTGGTAAAATTTATTCTGGAAAAGTTGTAAAAATTATGGAGTTTGGTGCTTTTGTAAATTTCTTAGGAAAACAAGATGGACTAGTTCATATCTCTGAACTTGCAATGAAAAGAGTAGAGAAAGTAAGTGATATTGTAAAAGAAGGCGATGAAGTCAAAGTTAAAGTTTTAGGATTTGATAAAGGAAAAGTTAAGCTTTCAATAAAACAAGCCTTAGATATTTAAGCCTGCATATTTTTCGGGTTAGGCATTCCAATAATATTATATCCCGCGTCTACATAGTGAATCTCACCTGTTACACCCGCAGCAAGATCGCTTAATAAGTAAACAGCAGCTCCACCGACATCATTAATATCCACGTTTCTTTTTAGTGGAGAATGATTTTCATTCCATTTGTATAAAAATTTAGCATCACCAATTGCCGAAGCTGCTAAAGTTTTAATAGGACCTGCGCTAATGGCATTTACTCTAATTCCATTTGATCCAAGATCAACTGACAAATATTTAACACTTGTTTCAAGTGCAGCTTTACAAACTCCCATAACGTTATAGTTTGGAATAACTTTATCAGCGCAATAAGTTAACGTAATCAAGCTTGAACCGGGTTTCATTATTTTGGATGCTTCTTTGCAAATTTCTGTGAAAGAAAAACAAGAAATAAGCATGCTGTTTGAGAAGTTTTCTCGAGATGTATTTAGATATTGTCCTGATAACTCTGACTTATCTGAAAATGCGATTGCGTGAACGACAAAGTCTAAATTGCTCCATTTTTCTTTAATTTCTGAAAAAGTTTTGACAATTTCTTCTTTCTTCTCAACATTGCAATCTAAGGTAAATTTTGATCCTAAAGATTCCGCAAGAGGAATAACTCTTTTTTTTAAAGCATCGCCTACATAAGTAAATGCAAGTTCAGCTCCGTGTTCACTTAATTTTTTTGCAATGCCCCAGGCAATTGATCGATCATTTGCAACACCCATGATCAGTCCTTTTTTACCTTGCATTAACTTCATTTTATATTTTTTCAAAAACTAAGGTTGCATTTGTTCCACCAAAGCCAAAACTATTAGACATTATACATTTTAATTCTATATCTTTTTTAACTTTAGTTACGATAGGAAGATTTTTAAAATCATCATCTAACTCTTCTATGTTGGCTGAAGCAGCTATAAATTTATTTTCCATCATCAATAAACAATAAATTGCCTCCTGAACTGATGTTGCTCCAAGAGAATGTCCGGTTATTGATTTTGTAGAACTTAAATAAGGAACTTTATCATTGAAAACTTCACGTATGGCAGAAATTTCTTTACCATCTCCAATAGGTGTAGATGTACCGTGAGTATTTATATAGTCGACTTTGTTTTTTAAATTTTTCATAGACATTTTCATGCATCTTACAGCACCTTCTCCTGAAGGAGCGACCATGTCATATCCATCTGATGTTGCCCCATATCCTGTAAGTTCAGCATATATTTTAGCACCTCTTGATTTTGCATGTTCATATTCTTCAAGAACTATTACTCCACCTCCTCCAGCAATAACAAATCCGTCTCTATTTTTGTCATAAGGTCTCGAAGCTGTTTGTGGTGTTGTATTATATTTTGATGATAAAGCAGTCATAGCATCAAACATTGCTGATAAACTCCAATCAATTTCTTCTGCACCGCCTGCAAAAATAATATTTTGTTTTCCCATTTGGATTAATTCCATTGCATTACCGATACAATGACCACTCGTAGCACATGCAGAACTAATTGAATAATTTACTCCCTTTATTTTAAAAGGAACAGCTAATGTAGCAGAACAAGTGCTCGCCATAGTTCTTGGGACTATGAATGGACCCATTTTTCTTGGGCCAGCTTCTCTAGTACTATCAACAGCAAATACAACGTTCTTTATAGAAGGACCACCTGATCCAACAATAATTCCAGTTTTTTCGTTGCTAACATCATTTTCTTTTAAGCCAGAGTCTTCTATTGCCTCTTTCATTGAAATATAAGCGTAGGCGGAGCCTTCACCCATAAACCTTATTATTTTTCTATCAATTAATTGATTAATATCTATTTTTGGAGTTCCGCAAATCTGACTTCTAAAGTTATATTTTTTATAATCTTCTGCAAAAGCAATTCCTGACTTTGTAGTAAGTAAAGATTCTAAGACTTCTTTTTTATTATTTCCAATACAAGAAACAATTCCAATCCCAGTTATAACAACTCTTCTCATTTGATCCCCTATTTTTTAAACAAACCAACCTTAAGATTTTTTGCAGTATAAATTTCTTTTTCGTCAGCCAAGACTAAACCATCGGCGAGTCCTACACAAGTTTCCCCTTTTTTTAATAATCTTTTAATATTAATGATATATTTAACAATTTTTACATTTTTCGTAACTTCTCCAGTGAATTTTACCTCATTTACACCCAATGCTCTTCCGTATCCTGGATTTCCAAGCCAACCTAAATAAAATCCTAATAATTGCCACATCGCATCTAAACCTAGACAGCCAGGCATTACAGGATCATCTTTAAAATGACATTCAAAAAACCATAAATTATTTTTGATATCTAATTCTGCTATCAGTTCTCCTTTTTTATATAATCCACCATCATCACTAATTAGTTTAATGCGATCAAACATTAACATTGGCGGACTAGGAAGTCTGGCGTTTCCTGGACCAAATAATCTTCCATCAGCGCAACTGATTAGTTCTTGGTAAGAATAGCTATTTTTTTTAATCATTAGTAAGTTTTAAAATGAATATGATATTTTTGACTAGTAATTTATAAATTTAATAGTGAAATTTACATTTAAAAAAAGGATTTTACAAATTTAATTGATAATCTCATCTTTTTCTATGCCCCATACATGGTCAGTTTGGATCCATCCTTTGTATTTGTTAATTTCGATTAAACACCAACTAGGAATGCATTTTTTTATAACAACAGTTTCAAGGTTACCTATTTTAATTATAGGCTTAGAATAAATTGTTGAATTAGAAAATATTACAATTCCACTTTTTTGAGTTAATAGAGTTCTTTTTCTAGAAAGCTGACTTAAATGCATCCATCCAGTATCTCCTTGGTAGTCTTTAACTTTTCTCCAAACTTCAAATTCATCGATTACTTCAACAGGCATATTTTTTTTTTCATAAATCCATAAAATAGGATGTTCAGACGTTGGTCCCATACGCATATTCGCCTGATTAGTTCTAATACTTAAATATTTTTTTTTTAATTTTACTTCTGAAAATGAATTGCTGTGAAAGATAAAAATAATAAATAATAAAAAAATAAATTTAAATTTTTCCATGTTTTTTTGAACAATATTTATTTTTAGTTAATTTTATTTTTTTAATACTAAAATCTTGGCTATTAATCATAAGGATGTAACCACATAATGATTTAAAATTTAAAATTTCTTTTATAGTTTCGTTAGCCATTATTGTTCCTGTAATACCAGCTAAAGTTCCAAGTATACCTTCGCTTTGACAATTTTGTTCTTCTGTTTCAGGCTTGTCAGGCATAAAGCATCTAAGACATGGGGAATTTTTTTTTTTAAAATCAAAGACAAATATTTGTCCTAAAAATTTACTAATTGCTCCAGAAATAAGAATTTTTTTATTTTTTTTGCAAAAATCATTAATTAATAACTTTGAATTAAAGTTATCTGTACCATCAATAATAATATTAAATTTTTTTATAATTTTTTGAATATTAGTAATATGAATTTTAGTAAAAAATTTTTTAACATTAATTTTTGAGTTAATTTGCTTAAGTTTATTATTTGTAATTTCTACCTTAGGTTTTCCAATATCTTTTTCGGTAAAAAGTATTTGCCTGTGCAGATTTGAAATATCTATGGTGTCATTGTCAACAATTCCAATATTTTTTATTCCAGCAGCAGCTAGATAAAGGGCTATAGGTGATCCGAGCCCACCTAGGCCAATGATTAATATATTTGAATCAATGATTTTTTTTTGTCCGTAAGCGCCTACTTTTTTTAAATTAATGTGTGCAACGAAACGTTTAACGTTGTCATAACTTAATTTCATTTAGATTTATTTGCCAGTAGATCCAAAGCCCCCTGTTCCTCTCAGAGAGTTTGGCAGCTCGTTAACTTCTTCAAGTATTACCTTGATAATTGGGCAAATTACCATTTGCGCAATTCTTTGTCCTGGCTCAATTGTAAAATCTTGATTGCTTAGATTAATTAAAATTACTTTAATTTCGCCTCTATAGTCTGCATCAATTGTTCCAGGTGTATTTAAAACTGTTATTCCATTTTTGGCTGCTAACCCGGATCTAGGCCTAATCTGTATTTCATAATCTTCTGGAATTGCAACAGATAAGCCTGTTGGTACAAGAACTCTTTCATTAGGCTTAATTATAATATTTATTTCAATATTTGCAGTTAAGTCTAAGCCTGAGGATCCTTTAGTTTCGTATTTAGGGAGTTTTGTACCTAAATAATTTATTTTTTTTACTAAAATTTTTTGCATTATTGCATTAAAGAGTGAAAAATTTTATTTGATAATCTTTTAGCTATCTCAGATTTTGACGCTTTGTCAAATTTTACAATATCTTTATTTTTAGATATTAAAAACACTTCGTTAAAATCTGAATTAAATCCAATAGATTTGTCAGCTACATTATTTACAACCATCCAATCACAATGTTTTGACAGAAGTTTTTTATGAGCATTTTCAATTAAATTTTCAGTTTCTGCAGCAAATCCAACCACTAATTTTGGTCGGTTAATATTTTGCTTAGATATAAATTGTAAAATATCAATATTTTTTTCTAGATCTAAACTAAAGTTTTCATGATCCTGTTTTTTAATTTTATTTTTTTTATAATTTTTACTCTTAAAGTCGGCAACTGCAGCAGCAAAAACAGCAACATCTACAGGTAAACTTTCTTTGCAGGCTTCAAACATTTCTTCTGCGCTTGATACATTAATAATTTCGAGATTATCCTGATCTTTAATATCAAGAGAATTTGGTCCAATAATAAGTTTAGTTTTAAATCCTATTTCGTTTAAAGATTTGGCAATTTCAAAACCTTGTTTTCCTGAAGATTCGTTCGATAAAAATCTTACAGGATCTAAATATTCTCTTGTTGGACCAGCCGTAACTAAGGCTTTAAAATTTTTATTTAAAAAATTTTTGGACAAGAAAAAATTTTGAATAGTAGTAAAAATTTCATCAGGGGAAGACATTTTGCCAACCCCAAATTCACCACAGGCCATTTCTCCCTGGTCTGGACCAATAAATTTATATTTAAACTTAATAAGTTTTTTATAATTTTCTTGATTAGCTGGATTGTTCCACATTTCAACATTCATTGCCGGTGCTAAAAAAATAGGTTTATTTGCTGCTAAAATTACTGTTGATGCAAAATCATTCGCTTCTCCTCTTGCAAAATTAGCCATTAAATTTGCTGTCGTAGGCGCTACTAAAATTAAGTCACACCATCTAGATAGAGCGATATGATCCATCTCACCCTCATTGTTTGGATCAAATAAATTCTCATAAACCTTATTTTGTGAAAGTGCCGCAATAGATAGAGGAGTTATAAATTCTTTTCCAGATTTTGTTATAATTGTTTTAATTTCGTAGTTATTTTTTTTTAAACTTCTAATTAAGTCTAAGACTTTATAAGCAGCAATACCGCCCCCAATTATGAGCAATATTTTTTTTGTTATGGTAGAGTTTTTCATAAAACTATTTCAATATTATTAAAAATATAATTACAATAATTAATAAGCATATAATAATGTAAGTTTTTTTTAGCGTTCTAGAACTTTGCTTTACTAATTCTTCCTGATTTTGAAATTTATAATTATAGGTATTTAGCATTTCCATTACTGTGTTTGCTCGGCTGATCATACTTGGAAGCTCAGGAAGTTTGTCAATTAATTCTTCTGCTGTTTTGATAACTTTTTCTATTCTATTTTGAACACCAATTTCTTTTTTCAGCCATCCTTCAAGAATTGGTTTTGAAATTTGCCATATATTAGCGTCTTCATCCAAAGATCTTGCAACCCCCTCTACTACAACCATTGTTTTTTGAAGTAATAATAATTGTGGCTGAGTAGTCATATTAAACTTTTCAGTAACTTCAAATAATCGAGCTAATAATTTACCTGCAGAAATATTTTTTGAAGATTGACCAAATATTGGCTCTCCAATGGTTCTTAGTGCTTGAGTAAAGTTTTCTAGGGATTCTGTAGCTGGAACTAAACCTGCAATAAAATGTATTTTTGCGACTTTTTCGTAATCTCTTTGAACAAATCCGTATAAAATTTCAGCTAAATATTTTCTATTTGCAACATCTAATCTACCCATAATACCAAAATCCACAGGCACTATATTTTCATGTTTATCTACAAAAAGATTGCCCTGATGCATGTCGCCATGAAAAAATCCATCACCTACAGCTTGACGCAGAAAGTTTTGTATTAGAATTCTTGATATTTTTTTAAGATCAATTTTGCTTTTTATAAGTAAATCTTTGTTTTTAATTGATATGCCATCAACTTTTTCAATTGTAAGGACCCTTTGATTTGTTAATTCCCAAAAAATTGATGGAACTTTAAAACCTTCGTCATGAATTGTGTTTTTCTTTAATTCGCTAGCTGCAGCTGCTTCATATCTTAAATCCATTTCAATACTGCTTATTTCTCTAAGTAAATCGATGACTTTAATTAGTTTTAATCGTCGACTTTTTTTAACACTAAATTCAATTATTGATGCAAGCAGTCTAAGGGCATCTAATTCTTTAAAGAATATTTTTTCAATATCAGGTCTTAGTATTTTTATAGCGACATCAACTTCGTTATTATTGATATCAGTAATTTTCGCAAAATGGACTTGAGAGATAGAAGCGGCTGCTATCGGATCACTTAAATATTTAATCTTCTTATAATTTTCATCTCCTAATTCTTTAATGATAGTTTCTCTAGCCTTTTCAATGCTAAATGGAGGCATTTGATCTTGTAATTTTTGTAATTCTTTTGAGAATTCTTCGCCAACAATATCTGGTCTAGTCGCAAGAAATTGTCCTAGTTTTATAAATGCCGGACCAAGTTCAAGCAAAGCATTTGTTAATCTTTCACCCGCATTTTTTGATTTAGTATTTGACTTAACAGTAGTTAAGCTAAAAATTTTTATTAATATTTTTATGAAAAGAGTTGGTTTATAAAATTCTTCAAATATAGATAAACTATCCGATTTAGCTAAGACTCTTCCAATCTTAATAAGTAAAAATAAATTAGAAAACATAAGTTATTTTTTCCAAGCAGAATGTATCGCTGCAATACCAGTTGCAAGATTTCTATATTCGATATTTGAAAAATCTGCTTCTTTGATTAATTCTTTTAATTCTTTTTGGTTATAAAACTCTTTAATACTTTGAATTAGGTATTCGTATGGTTCTTTTTTACCGGTTACAATTTTTCCAATTGTAGGAATTAAATCGGAAAATTTAGAATAGCAATGGTCGACAAATTCATTGTTAACTTTTGAAAATTCTAGACACATAAATCGACCACCAGGTTTTAGTACTCTAAATGACTCTTTTAAGGCTTTTTTGATATTAGAAACGTTTCTTATACCAAAGCTTATAATGTAGTAATCAAAACTAGAGTCTTTAACGGGAATATCCTCCGCTTTTGCACAGAAATAATCTATGTTTTTGTAAAGTTCTAACTTTTTTTTACCTTTGTTTAGCATTTCGAAATTTTGGTCAACCATACATGATTTTGAATCAAAATTAGTTCTCTCAAGATATAATTTTGTAAGGTCACCAGTCCCAGCTGCCATATCAATTAAATGAGAATTTTTCTTTGGTTGCAACCAGTCAATCAAATTTCTTTTCCAAAGCCTGTGTATTCCAAATGACATTATGTCATTCATCAAATCATATTTATCAAAAACGGAATCAAAAACATTATTTACAAAGTCTTTTTTTGAGTCTTGTTTTGTATTAGCGTTTTTCATTTTTTAAATATAGAACATTTATCCATTATAGTCATATAGTTAATGCCAGAATTGCCAGAAGTTGAAATTACTAAAAGAATTTTATCAAAACACTCAGTTAATAAAGTTATCAAAGATATTGAAGTAAGAAATGATAATCTTCGTTATAAAGTTAGTTCGGATTTTATAAAAATAATTAAAGGGTCGAAAATAAAAAAAATACTTAGGCGTTCCAAATATATACTTTTTTATCTAGATAATAATTATGTTGTAATTGCACACCTAGGAATGTCTGGAAAATTTTTACTACAGTTAAATAATTCAAACAATTTATTAAAATCTAGTTTTTATTTTGATAATGCTTTTAGTAAACACGATCATCTAGAATTTATTTTTTCGGATAATACAAAAATGATTTATAACGATCCAAGAAGATTTGGTTTTTTTATTTTAGATAAATTAAGTAATTTAAAGAAAAATAAATTTTTAAGAAAACTTGGACCTGAGCCATTTAATAAAATAATCCAAAAAGAAACAACTAATAAAATGTTAAAAAGTAAAAAAAATATAAAAAATTTATTAATGGACCAAACTTTTATGTCTGGAATTGGAAATATTTATGCAAACGAAATACTATTTGCATCGTCAATAAATCCTAATAAAATTTCTTCAAATTTAAATAATTATGAAACTCAAAATCTATTTAAGAACATTAAAATTATACTTAAAAAAGCCATTAAATTAGGCGGTTCTAGTATTAAAGATTTTAAATATTTAGATGGAAAGTCCGGCAAGTTCCAGAATGAATTTAAAGTGTATAATAAAGAAAATTTAAAGTGTCCAAGAAAAGGTTGTAATGGAATAATCTCAAGAGTTGTGTCTGTTGGCAGAGCAACTTTTTTTTGTATCAAGTGTCAAAAATAATATTAATTGACCCTAATAAATCCAACTTATATAAGACCCTGAGTTATGGCAAATACAGTATCAGCTATCAGAGCAGTTAAAACGACAAAAAAGAAAACCGAAATTAATAAAATTCGCGTTGGTAAATACAAAGCAGCTGTTAAAATCATCGAACAAGCAATTGAATCAAAAGATAAAACAAAAGCACTAAAATTGTTTTCAAATTTTCAATCGCAAGCAATGAAACATTCTAAAAAAGGTTCTTTAAAAAGAACAACTATATCTAGAAAAATTTCTCGCATATCAAAACAAATCGCAAAACTTTAAAAAGTATTTATCAGCTTTAAGTTGAATTTTTTTTTAAATAAAACAACTAAGACGATTAAAATTTTTGGTTGAAAAAATTTTAATTTTATTACTTGTCTTTACAAGTTTAAATAAATACAACACACTACTTTTTTAATAAATTCTTCAATGCCAAATCAAGTTAATATTAAACAAAATAGTTCTGTTGAAAAAAATAGTTGGATAAATTTACAAAAATCAATGTTAAGTCTGTATGGACAAGATGTTTATACAAGCTGGTTGCAAAATATTACTTTTGTAAAAGTTGATTATAACGCTTTAGTATTAAGCGTCAAAACTAGATTTATAAGAGATTGGATAGTAGCACATTACGCTGACAAGATTTTAGATTTATATAAAAAAGAAGAACAAAATGTATCTCGCATTGAATTTCAAATACTAGAAAGAACAGAGACTAAAAACAATAAATCAAACGTACTTGAATTTGAAAAAAAAGAATCTGCTCAAGATTCCGGTGGTTATGGTTTATCTAAAATAGATGATAAATTAGTTTTTGATAATTTTGTAGTTGGCAGAAGTAACGAACTTGCTTTTTCAGCTGCAAATAGAATTATTGATAATTTAAATAAATATAATCCACTTTATATATATGGAGGAGTTGGCTTAGGAAAAACTCATTTATTAAATGCTATTGGAAATAGATTATTAACAAAAATTGATAAAGTTATTTACGTTTCAGCTGAACGATTTATGTATCAGTTTGTTCGATCTATTAAAAATAATGATGTTGTTAAATTTAAAGATATTTTTAGAAGTGCGAAAGTTTTAATTATAGATGATATTCAGTTTGTTAGCGGTAAGGATGTTACACAAGAGGAATTTTTTCACACTTTTAATGCATTAATAGAGTCTGGTTCTCAAATTGTTATATCGTGTGATAGACCTCCTAATGATCTAGATCGTATACAGGACAGAATAAAATCAAGACTTTCCGGAGGTTTAGTAGTTGATATTCAAGCCCCTGATTTTGAGCAGAGAGTTAAAATATTAAAACAAAGATGTCTCAAAGAATTTCATGCTTCAGAGAAAAATATAATTATTGATGAAGAAATTATAAATTTTATAGCAGGCGAGTTAAAATTAAGCATTAGAGAGATGATAGGTGCTTTTAACAGAATAACCGCTTATCTAAGCATTAATTATAAAAAAATATCAGTTGCAGATGCAAAAAGCATTTTAAGAGATTCTTTAAATAAGGCAGAAGCAAATTTAACTGTAGAAGATATTCAAAAAACAGTCGTTTCTTACTATAATATTTCTATGCATGATTTTATGTCATCAAGACGCTCCAGAGCTGTTGCTAGACCTCGGCAAATTGCAATGTATTTGTCCAAAAAAATGACAAGCAAATCATTGCCAGATATAGGTAGAAGATTTTCTGGAAGAGATCATACAACTGTTATTCATGCTATAAAAAAAGTAGAGGAGTTGATACTTAAAGACAAAGGATTTGAAAACGAAATAAGAGACCTGAATAATAAACTTATTAAAAGAGTTTAATGGAATTAAAGTTAAATCGAGATCTTTTTTTAAAAAGTCTTTCGCATATTCAGGGAATAGTTGAAAAGAAAAATACAATCCCAATTCTTTCAAACGTTTTATTAGATGCTCGTAATGAAAAAATAACATTATCTGCAACTGATTTAGATATAATTATTATTGAAACAATTCCAGGAGAGGTAATTCAGGAAGGTTCAACAACCACTACAGCGCAAGTAATTTATGATTTAGTAAGAAAATTACCTGCAGGTTCAGAAATTTTAATTTCTTTAAAAAGCGAAGGTCAACTTTCCTTAATATCTGCAAAATCAAATTTTAATCTAAAATGTTTGTCGACAAAAGATTTTCCAGTGACGCAAGATGATCTTAATGTTGAAGGATTTTCTATTAATTCAAATGTTCTTTTAAAACTTTTAAATAAAACAAAATTTGCAATTTCAAATGATGAAACAAGACATTATTTAAATGGTATTTATTTACATAAAGCTATAGAGGATAATAAAAATTATTTAGTAGCAGTTGCGACAGATGGCCATAGATTATCTAAAAGTAGAGTACCACTTGAAAGTGATATAAATTTTGAACCAGTTATTTTGCCTAGGAAAACATTATTCGAACTCGTAACAATTTTACAAGAAGAGAATTCAGAAGTAAAAATAAGTTCTACGAAATCAAAAATTAAATTTTTGATTAGTAAAATAGTATTAATATCAAAAGTTATTGACGGTCGTTATCCTGATTATTCTAAAGTAATACCTACAGATAATGATAATAAAATTAACGTAAATTTATCTCAATTTATTTCAACAATAGATAGGATTAATTCCTTGTCATCTGACAGAAAAGGAACTCTTAAACTAGTCGCTAATAGAGATATTTTAAAGTTTTTAGTTAACGATCCTACCGCAGGTGATGGAGTCGAAGAAATAGCAATTAAATACCAAGGAGCAGACCTTGAAATAGGCTTTAATTCAAAATACTTGATAGACGTAGGCAGCGTTATTGATGATAAAGACTTAGTTCTTAATGCGAAGAACCCTTCTTCACCTGTTTTGATATTTGATCCATCGGATATAAATACTTTACATGTTATTATGCCAATGCGAGTAGCATGATTAAATGTTTTTCATTAAAGATTTAAAGCTACAAAATTTTAGATCACATAGTTTCTTAGATTTACAGATAGTTAATGATATTGTTTGCATAGTAGGACCTAACAGCATTGGTAAAACAAGTATTCTCGAAGCCTTATCTTTGATCACAGATAAAAAAGGATTAAAAGCTTCAGATGCTAGCGATGTTATAAAAAAGAACTCAAAAGAAAAAACAATAATATCTTCCATAATAAATTTAGAGAATAAAGATTTTAAAATAGATATTTTTTTTGAAACAAAATATTTGCAAGTAAAAAAAAATTTTTTGTTAGATAATAATAAATCACCCAAATCTATGGAGCAATTAAACAACTGTAATTTTATTTGGTTAACACCTCAAATGGATAAAATTATGTATGAAGGCAATAGTCTAAAAAGAAAATTTTTTGATAAAATGTTATCAAACTATGATCATAACTATAAAATTAATTTAAATGAATTTAAAAAGATGTCAGATGAAAGAATTATTTTGTTGAAAGATAACAAAGAAAAAAAATGGTTAGATATTTTAGAAGAAAAAATGACAGAGCATCTATGGCATATTTATGTATGTAGAAGAAATATCATTAAAGAGCTTAATAATATATTGTCAAAAAATTTATTAAATTTTTTACAAATATTAATCACAATTGAGAATAATTACGACTTGGAAGATATTGATAAAAAAAACTTTTATTATTTTTTTACAAAAAAATTTTTTGAAAAAAGAGAATTGGATACAATCTTAAAAAGAAACTCAGTTGGTCCACAATTTGATAATTTTATATTAACTAATCGTGAAACAAATTTAAATTCAGATCTTTGTTCTACGGGTGAGCAAAAAAAAATACTTATTTCATTAATATTGTCTTTTATAATTTTAAACAAACATAAAAATAATCATTCTATTTTATTATTTGATGAAATCGCCTCTCATATTGATGGAAAAAATTTAGAGCTATTTTTTAATGAAATTAAAAAAATTGGAATGCAAACCTGGTTCACTGGAACTGACAAAAAATTGTTCCAAGTTATTGAAAATAAAGCATTTTTTGTCGAATTATACTAATTCGTTTATCCTAATTAGCGTTAAAAAATGTTATAAAAGGCATCACAAAATACTTCATAAATGCCGGAAAATTTACAAAAAAAAATTAATAATTCTGAAACATACGAAGCAGATTCCATAAAAGTTTTAAAAGGTCTTGACGCAGTTAGAAAAAGACCAGGAATGTATATTGGTGACACAGATGATGGAACTGGACTTCATCATATGGTGTTTGAGGTTATAGATAACTCCATTGATGAGGCGTTAGCAGGTCATTGTAATGAAATATATGTCTCATTAAATAAAGATGAAAGTGTAACTGTTGAAGATAATGGAAGAGGTATTCCTGTAGATCTTCATAAAGAGGAAGGAATATCGGCCGCAGAAGTAATCATGACACAACTTCATTCTGGTGGAAAATTTGATCATGATTCATATAAAATTTCAGGTGGATTACACGGTGTGGGAGTATCGGTAGTAAATGCTTTATCGGAAAATTTAAAATTAAATATTTTTAGAAAAAATAAAGAATATCATGCTGAGTTCAAAGATGGCACTACTGTAAAAAAATTAAAAGAAATTGGCTCTGCAAAAAAACCAAATGGCACTTCAGTTACTTTTTTGCCTTCTAAGAAAATATTTTCAGATACTAAGTTTGATATTAATATTTTAAAAAAAAGAATCAAAGAATTAGCTTATCTAAACAAAGGTATTGAAATTGTTCTTGAAGACAAAAGAGAAGAAAAATTAAAAAGATCGGAATATAAATTTAATGGTGGAATTTCAGAATTTGTTGTCGATCTTGATAAGAATAAAGAAAAAATAAAATTTGATACAGGTGAAATTTTATTTGCAAAACCTATTTATATTTTAGGAAATAAAAATGATATTATTATTGAAGTAGCTTTGTTATGGAACGGTGGATATCAAGAGCAAGTTAATTGTTTCACAAATAATATTCCACAAAAAGATGGAGGTACACATCTTATTGGTTTTAGAAACGCCTTAACTAGAACAATTAACAAATATGTAGTTGATAATAGTGTTTTAAAAAAAGAAAAAATTACAGTTACTGGTGATGACGTAAGAGAGGGCTTGACAGCAATTATTTCTGTCAAAGTTAAAGACCCAAAATTTTCATCTCAAACCAAAGAAAAATTAGTTTCATCAGAAGTAAGACCGGTAGTTGAAAGTATTATTAATGAAAAACTAGAAATGTGGTTTGATCAGAACACTAAAATAACTAAAATATTAGTTAATAAGATCTCACAGGCTGCTTTAGCAAGGGAATTAGCAAGAAAAGCTAGAGAAAGCGTTCGTAGGAAAAGTGCACTTGACATTTCAAGTTTACCCGGAAAACTTGCGGATTGCCAAACCAAAGACAAAGATAAAGCAGAACTATTTATAGTTGAGGGAGATTCAGCCGGTGGATCCGCAAAACAGGCAAGAAATAGAGAATTTCAAGCAGTGTTACCGTTAAGAGGTAAAATTTTAAATACTTACGTCGATTCAAAAATTGATGGGACAACAAAAATGGATCCAACAGAAGCAAAAAAAGTTTACGCTAAAATGTTATCATCAAATGAAATCATAACTTTAATTAATGCAATTGGAACAGGATTTGATGACTTTGATATTGCAAAATTACGATATGGAAAAATTATTATTATGACTGATGCTGATGTTGATGGATCTCATATAAGAACTTTACTTTTAACTTTTTTTAATAATGAGCCTTTTAGTGAACTTATTAAAAACGGTAAAATATACATAGCTCAACCTCCTCTTTATAAAGTCAAAGTTGGAAAAAAAGTTACATACATAAAAAATGATGATGAACTTTTTTCAATCACAGTTGATGTTGCAAAAGATAATTTTAAATTATTCTTAGATGATAATGGAAAAACAAAAGAGCAAAACATTGAGGAAATTATTAAACACTCTAAAGAACTAGATAATAGACTTAAAAATTTAAATAAAGATTTTGATAAAGATTTAGTTGAAGCTCTGACTGTTACTGGGTCATTTTATAAAGAAAAAGAAAAGTTTTTAATAAAAGATGACTCTAATAATAAAAAAAAAGAAGGAGCTATAAAAGCAGCAGCTGATTATTTAAATAATATATCTCAAAATTCTGAAGGAAATCAATGGACCGGTTTATTTAAAGATAATTTATTTATTTTAGAGAAAAAATATTATAATGAAATAGTTTCTAAACAATTAAATATTAATTTTTTAGATACAAAGTTTGCAGACAATTTTAGTAATCTAGGAGAATTGCTTAAAATTTTTAGAAAAAATTGCTACTTGCTTAACTCTAATAACGAAAAGACTCTTATTTATTCTCCGTTAGACTTTCTCAAAAAAATTGTAGAAGAGGGAAAAAAATTCGTTTCTATTCAAAGATTTAAAGGACTAGGAGAGATGAATCCCGAAGAGCTATGGGAAACGACCTTAGACCCTGCCAATAATACGCTTTTAAGGGTTAATTATTCTAATAATGACGCTGATGCAGACAGTACAAACCCCGGGGATCAAGATAGAGAAATCTTCAAGATTTTAATGGGTGAAGACGTTGTTCCTAGAAAAGACTTTATTAATAAATATGCAATTAGCGTTGATAATTTAGATATTTAATTTAGATGAATGGCTCTTGTTGTGTCATGCAATGAATGGCGCCAAAACCCCAAATTAGTTCTTTGCAATTAATAGGTATAATTTTTCTACCTTTAAAATTTTTCTCTAAAATTGCGAATGCTTTATCATCGTTTTTATCCTCAAATATTGGAAGCAAAACAATGTTATTAGCTATATAAAAATTAAGATAGCTAGCCGGCACTCTTGTTTTTTCTATAATTAGTGGTTTTGGCATAGGTATCTCGGTAATTTTATTATTTTTTCCGTTGTGATTTACTGATTTTTCTAAAATTTTTAAATTATGTTTTAAAGAATTGA
>Ga0214206_1000093_pt1 | contig 24482 bp, 17 predicted proteins | sample TroBogEpilimnion_26_FD_153044 | JGI IMG/M metagenome (GOLD analysis project Ga0214206, IMG submission 153044) | Freshwater microbial communities from Trout Bog Lake, WI - 07JUL2009 epilimnion | ecosystem: Environmental > Aquatic > Freshwater > Lake > Epilimnion/Euphotic zone | place: Trout Bog...
ACTTGCAATTGTAAATGTTCCATTATAAGCAGAATTTGTAGCTCCCGTAACAACAATTGTACGACCTGCACTTAATCCTGAAGTGTCTGACATTGCATATGTAACAGTTCCACCAGAAGCACTGATGCTTGTGATTGATTGTGGATCTGAACTATAGTGTGTTCCGTCTGCTGATCCTGAAACCATATAGGATTTTGCACCTGATACTCCCGTCCAACTTATGTCTACAAGCTGTAAAGCATAATCTGAACGAGTAATTGTATATGGTATAACTGTTTGACGTGTAACAGATGCAGGGTTTCCTATACCAGTTTTTATAAATGCTGGAGGAGTTTGACCAGATATCCATGCTGTTCCCCATGCTGTTATTGTAGTGTATGCATAGTTAGCTGGTATTAAATATGATAAGCTATTTGTTGTAGTTTGTCCACTGTCTGCAACTTTGACTCCTGCTCCATCATAAAATTGTATTTGATAATAATCTGGGCTACCACTACCAGTTGCCAAACCAACGGAAGCTGATACTGTTGATCCTGCGTATACTGCTTGCTGATATATATTTACAGAAGAAGGTACAGCATTTTGAATTACATTTATTGTTCCAGAGGCTACGTTTGTGGATGGGTAAGAACCAGATAAACTTCCAGATGTCCAAGAATTTACCGCATCAAAAGAATATGTTATTGATGTGTTTGAAGTAGATCCACTATAAGAATCTGTTGTTGCTGTGCTATTTTTTACTTGAACTCCAGATATATTAAGAATTTCATTTGTTGTTCCTCCGCCACCTTTTGTCCAGCTTATTGTATAAGAGCCTGCACCCGAAGAAGAGGCAACAATGTTGGTGGGTGCTACTGGGGCGTCTTGTCCATTAGCACTATAAGTTATTCCTGGATAAGTTGTTAGTAAATTTGTCATTGCTAAATCTGACCAGGCACTTACGGTATATGTATAAGTTACTCCTTTAAATGTATCTGGTTGCAATTGATTTGTTACAGAAGTTGTTAAGCCTTGAGAACCAACAACAGAATATATTGCAGCATTTGGAACTGATGTAAAATCTAATGTTATATTTGCATAGCTTCCAAAAGTCCAATAAGAGTGTGCTATAACTGATTGTTGTTGTAAAGATGTACCCGTAAAAGATGCTTTAGAATCCGCATATGGAAAATCAGAAACATATACATATCCAGATATAGTTGTATTTGGCTGTAAACCAGTAATCTTAACTCTTCCTGAAGAGCTTATTGTATATGAAATTGTGTTTCCAGATGAGTCTTTGAGTGGAATTGTTGGATCTCCCGTTGAACTTACTAATGTTATAGTTGATCCTGCATATTTTCCAGTGGTAAGTGTTGAGTAATTTAATATGTCAAAATAAAAACCATCCGATGTTCCTACTGGAGTACTTAATGTTGGCGTTGGAAGATTTCCATATGTTACTAAAACTGCTCCACTATAATATGCTGTACCATTATTTAAAATTTTAAGCTGTATCCATTTACCAATATCACTTGAATCTGTTGTATAGTAAACATATTGTTTTGTTGCATTTGTTTCTTGAGTAGAAGTTTGTGTTATATAATCAGAAGAACTTCCTCCATGACCTGATCCAGACTCTGTAAACCAAACCCCGCTATTTGCAGCGGGAGCAATTTTACTTGTTGCAGTTGCATATTGCCATGTATATAGATATTTTCCAGCGGTCACACTTCCTATATACCCGTAAAATTTTGTATTAACTGTTCCATCTATTTGAGATAGTAAGTTAGAATTTGCATCTTCGATTCTTGGCGTTACTGTTAAAAGTGGCCAAAATTGTGCCCATTGAGATGGAGTTATTTTTACATATGCTTTTTTAACTGCAGCCCATTGTGTAGGAGTTTTTTTTACATTAAGTGCTTTAACTGCTGCCCACTGAGATGGATTTTTTTTAATAAATAAAGGCATTTAATATGTAACCCACAAATCTCCAACAGCACCGCTAGTGGAGCCTTCTGTTAACACATTTGTTGAGCCGTGTGGATACAAAGAGCTATCTTGATAATAAACAGCCATACCAACTCTTGTCATTCCATCATATGGATCTTCAACAAGCATTCTTTGTCTTGCTAAAGCACCCAAGCCAAAAACTGAATTGCCCTCATTTACTGAAGTTAAACTCATTCCATTACTAAAATTATTTCCCTGAAATGGAAGTCCAAAAATATTTACAGAATTTGTTCCTGTTCCTAAGACAATTTTTGATCCTTGAGTATAAGCACTTTGAGTTGAAGATGATGTTGGTGATCCCAATAAAGTTATACCCGTTGAATTTGTTTGTATGTATGTATTCCACGCTGTTGTTGAGCCTGATGGAACCGATCCACCCTGTAAATAAATTCCATTTGTTGTATCAAATGTCCCATAAACATTTGTATCTGCTTGTAATTTAATAGAACCTGCACTCCATAAGCCATATGTTTTTGTGCCCACACTAATTGTTATTGAAGTATCATCAATTGTTTGTTGAACAGAAGAGGTATTTGATTGAAAAGTAATACCATTACTATTAAATCCAGCATATGCTTTTTGTGATCCCGCTGATGTTCCTGCATATATGTAAACGCCAGCACCTCGTGCTGTTGCTGTAATGGGTGATGGAGCAGCATTATTATCAATAATAATTCCACCAACTGGCCAATTTCCGCTTGTAGGGTTATTTGAAAACATTGTAATTTTTTTAGATTCTGCTAATATGTATGCACCATATGCAGTAGAAGGTTTATATGTTGTTGTATCTTGTGCCGTATAAATAAGTGTTCCAGCATTTGATAATACGCTACCTGATTTACCACCAGCTTCCATAACAATACCTATTGCTGGGCCAGCTGAGAGCTGTAAGCCTGTTGTTGTTGCAGTAATAAATGGATTACTTGTATATGGAGAACTAAAATAATCCCATGTTCCAGTATATATTCCTATACCAGCAACCGAATTATTCCATGGATCTTTAAAGCTTGAACCCGCTGCAAAATACGGAGCATTTGTTGGGCCTTGTGAAGGTATTGTTGAGCCACTTGAAAATGGACTTCCTGATGGAGCGGTAATATATAAATTATTATTTCTTGGTATTATATAAGATTTTCCAGATCCGTTTGTTAAAGATATTAAGTCATTTACGCCATCTATTGTTACTGTTCCAAGTGAGCCTGAGCTTGTTACAGACCCTCCTGTAAATGTACCGCCTTTAGCGTATAGAGTTCCATCCATTGTAACTCTAAAATTACCTGTTGTTACCCCAGAGCCAGCCCAGAATATATTTGATGATGCAGTTGTTCCAGCATTAATTCCTGCCGTGTAGCCAGTTGCGTCTTGTGCGGTAACTTGAATAGTTCCTGAAGAATTTAAAGAAACATTTGAAGCATATATACTATTTGTATTTACATTCCAATTTCCAATTGTTGCGGATTTAGTTCTTAATGTTCCTGTTGCTGCATTTATATCCGTTACATATGCAGCATTATTATCATAAAAAGTTAAACCATCAGAAGATAAAACATAGCCGTTTTTAAGATTGCCTGTTCCTTTTGCAGGTATTCCTGGTGTAACAATTGTTCCAGAATACAAAGCTCCAGAAGAACCTATGCTAACGTCTCCGCTAAATAAACCGCTTGTTGCAACTATTGATCCAGAAAGTGTGGCACCTTGTGCAACTAACAATCCGCTTCCAGTTATATGTGCACCTACAGATGAAACAAAATATCCAGAACCGCTCACTGCACCTGTAGTTGCAGATGACATTGTAACTGTATTTGAACCAATTGATTGTACTGTTGAATTTGCTGGAATATTATTTGCAAGCAAATACATACCTGTCAATATTCCAGAAGTATCTGATACTGTAATTGTTTTACTACCAGAAGTTGCTGTAATTGTTTTTACAACTGTAGATGCACCGCCTATATCTAAAGACCCGCCTTTTATAGATATGTTAGTTGCTTGTACAGAACCATTGGGCTTAACCCAAAATGCTGCCTGAGAATCTGTTGTAGGACCTGTTGCAGAAGTCTGGGTACCTCCAGCCCAAAAAGCATACGATCCTGTTCCAGAAAGGCCTGTGTAGGTTTGTGCTGAGCTGCCTAATGGTGTTATTGTATTTTCTATTTTATTAGATGTAACTTGCCAATCAGCTATTTGTGCCTGGGTTGTTATAAATGTATTTCCCGTTGCAGAATTTATTATTTCTGTTGTCGGTACATTGTTAGATCCATATGCAAAAAGCCCTGATTGATTAAATATAACTCTTTGGCTACCAAGATTACCAGCCAATATCGAACCATTTGTTTGAAATGAAACTGGCTGGTTTATTATACTAAGTGCACCTGGGTCGTAAGGTTGTGCTGAAACAATTGGTGTTAATAAAGAATAATTAGAATATTGTCCATAATTATTATACAATCTAATTAAAATATATTGAGTGTCTGTATAATTAGTTGATTGTATTGTTACTGGGCTTTTACCACTATAAACCCTTTGAGACTCATCTGTTGGATAAGATGCCCATGGTGTAGTTTTAGCATACACGTCTGCATATGTTCCTGTTGTTTGTACCCATGTTACTATATAACCATTTGCTGTTGGATTTGCACTGACTGTAGGTGTTATGCCCAAAAGTTCATTTGTTTTATCTGGAACAGTAAATGTAGTAGAAGATGACTGCACACCTGCAAGACTTGTGCTAAATATTTCTGCATGCTGAAATGTTGGGTAGTAAGCACCAAATTGTGCAAGCATATCTGCTGCATGTATTGTTGCCGTTTGCTTAGTTGTTACATTTGTAGAATCTGGGAAAAAATAAAAAGTTCCAGAATATACTATGTTACTAGAATCTGTATAAGTTAAATAAATACCTATTCTATTTCCTGGCTTTGTTGCATCTAGCTTGTATTCGATGCTTAAATCCCCGCCTGTCCATGACACGTCACTTGATATTACAGTAGGAGGATTGGGTGCAGTTGGATCAAAATTTGCAGAACCTTTTGGAGTAATTTTTCCTAGTAAGGTAAAATCTGTATATTTTCTTGCTTTTGAAGAAAATCTAACTGCAACGTATCTTTGATTACCATTAGGCGTTGAAACAAATACTGGATTAATATTTTGAAAATAAACTCTATTATAATTAGATGGAGTTTTACCATCTGATTTATAAGTAATTACTGGCTGAGATATTTCATTAGATTCAATTTCCCACACATCTATTGCATCATAAGATGAACTTGTTGGTAAATTTGTAATGCTAAATGAATATCCACCTGTTGCTTGATTTAATCCAGATGTTGCTGGTGGATCAAAATTTAAAGCGTATCCTGGAACTGTTAATGCTGCAACTTTATTGCTTATATTTCCAAGTGCGTCGGCTGCTTGAACTGTAAGACTATCTATATTAACTTCAAACAAATTAAACATTTGTTCATTTATTGTTGGTGTTAAATATAATGTTTGATGATTTTGAGATCTATCAACTGGAAATGCATTCATTGGTGATGATGCCATTACGCCTTCAGCAGATATTTGAACTATAAACTGAGATATTGTAATGTTGATTGGATTTTGAACATCAAAATCAAATTCTATTTTTAACGTATCTCCAACCCAGGTAAGGCTGGGTGCAGTTGGATCAGTTGGAACAATAATGTATGGACCACTACCACCTGGATAAATTCCAAGGTAGCTTCCTAAAACTACAACGCTTGATCCAAAATCTGGATTTGGAGATGAGCCAGCAGATGAACCATTTCCTTCTGCTAAAGCATCTATCTGACTTTGTAAATTAGCAAACCCACCATTACTTTTAAAATTAATTTCTTGTACTTCTCTACCAGAACGAGCAAGTGTTTGACCTTTTTTGTCCCAGCGAAGGCGTGGGTCATCAGCATCAATAGGTAAAGTTGGTCTTTTTCCTACTGAATCTGGGGATTGGTATTCTGGTATATTCATTCTACCCCCTTGCTATTTTGGCCCTACTGCCGTCCAATTTAAGTAAAAGGTTTTTCCTGAATCTATCGTTGCAGGTAGTGTAGTTTTTGGAGATGCAACTGTTGCAAGCCCGCCTCTAGTTCTTAAAATTCTATAATTAAAGCCTGTAGCAGTAACTCCATAAACAGAGGATATAAAATCAACATCATCTTGATATGTAGAAAATTGAAGAGTTGCGGTAACAACTGGAACACTTGAAAAAGAATTTACCCCTGTTGTTGGGTTTGCAAAAGTAACATTTCCATAATAAATTGTAGTTCCATCGGCAGATCCTGCAGTCCAATTTTCAACTACCGACTCTCTTCCATAAATTATACTTTGTGAACCTGGATCATAGAGATGTGAGTATCCATAACTTGTCCAATTTGAACCTATAGAGCTTGCACCAAAATTATTTGTTATAGCTGTTATGCTATCGCTATGCTGATTTACAACAGCAATAACCTGATGCCATGCTGATAAATCTACAATATTTGGATCTGATATTTTAATATAGGCCATTTTTCTCCTTTTTATTTATATAGACATTATACCATTTTTTGGACAAATCGGACATATTAGTATGCTACGCCTTTGTCTATCATATTTAAGACTAGGGATGTTTTTAAACCCTGCCCAAATACATGTGAAACTGAATGAACTAAATACTTTTGTTGTTTAAGTCCAGCCAACGGATAGGTTACAGTTATTATGTCTCCCACTTGTATAAGTGGATTGCCAAAAACTTGTATTGCTGTATCTCTTGAAAAACCATCTATTCCCTTTTCAATAGCTGACATAATTCCATAAGCAGCTTCTTTTGATTGTAACCATTGGGAATCCAGCTGGACCACTTCTGTTGTATTTGAAGGATCAATAATTTTTTCAACAATATCTGGATCGGAAGGAGCAATTATTTCATGAGTCCATAAATTAAGAGTTACTGTAAATTGATTAACAGCATCTGATTGTTTACTTAAATAAACCATGTGAGATGAATTATTTGCAATCGCCATTTTTGCTCTAAAGCCTGTGTTTATAGGTGTTGAATAAGAAAGCGAATATTCATCAACTAATTGTTTTTGATAAAATTGCTGATCCTGTGGCAGCTCACTTGGGAAGTAGTACCATAGATATTCTATTGGGAGCACATCCACAGAAACAGCAGCTGGGTTTGTATATTGAACATCATAATAATTAATACCCAATACTTCTGGTGTTGTTTGATTCATATAGCTTTTATATTGAGTAAATAGATTTTGTCCTTGAATAAGACCATTTAAGAATTGTCTATCTTGATGCCAATAATTAACGCTTCTTTCTTTTAATGGTTTTTGCGTAGCATAAAGTTCTCTAAAATCTCCAACTATTGCAGATGCTTGAGTTGGATATGTAGCCAAAGTTGATTGTGTACATATTGTTTCAAGAGTACTTCCATAATATGCTGTGTTACAAACTTGTGTAGAAATTGTTACAGGCTTAGTTGAAGCAAAATATCCAAACTTAGTCCCAGTGCAATTTAAAGGAGAATCTTTTATATTTACTTTTTGCCTTAAACCAGTCACAACATTTTTATGAGTTGCTTCCCAACCACTGTAAAGTTCTCCTGTAACAGTTGTTCCCGTAGGTATCTGCCAACCATTTATTTCTACATTGTTAAGAAATACTTCAATTATTTCTCCAGGGGTTTCTCCATCCCCATCTGTTGGATCATTTGTAGTGCTTGCCTCAGATGTATAATGGGTTACTTTTAAATTAAAACATTGATCTGTTGAAGAAAGGTATCCATAGGTTGATCCTGTTGTTTTTATCAAAACTTTTTCAAAGTTGGCAATTATATTATATACGGTTCCAGTAACATCTGCCCAAGAAATTACTTTTTCAACTCCGCCAACTATTTGATAAATAGCAATTAAATACCTATATTGTGCTGGATTATAAAGTGCTCCCGCTGATGCTGGAGGATTTTGTTTTTCTGGATGAGGGTCTACTTGATTAAATTTTATTAATTCAACAAAATATGTTCCTTCAAAACCAGTTGTTGGTTTATTAAAGAATAGTCCTGATGACGATGCTGCCCAATCGTACATATCAAATTTTGTTGAATATGTTTTATAATTTTTATCTACTTCTGTTGCTGGATATATAAAAGTTTTTAAGCCTGTTTGTGGAGTTACCTGAACTTTTTTAACACTTGGATTATTTGAAAAAGCAGTTATTGCTTTGCTATCAACAACAGTTGTGGTTGAAGAACCTATAGACTCTACATAGTTAGAACCAGCAGTTGATTCAATTAAACCTTTTTGGCTTAAACTTGTAATAATATTATGATCAGATGCAACTGTTCCAAACAAACCTCTTTGTACATTTGTGATATATCCTGTTGGGGATATTGTTATATTGTCATCAGCTTTAAATTTACCATTTGACAAAGGTAGCCCATTTTCATATTTTTTAACAAAATTATTAATTTCAGATTGTAATTCAAGATCATTTTTAACTGAAATATTTTTTGTATTATTGTTGCTATCAGATATTGTATAGCCTTTGTATGCAAAAGAAACAACTTCGTCTTCTATAACAGCATAACCATTATTATTAAGTGAAAAAGTATGAAATATATCTAATAGATCATTTACATTTAACTTAAACTTATTTGATGTTTTTGACATATTTTCACTTAGATAATTAAATCCTACAGAATCCATAGTCTGCTGACTCCATACAACATCATTTGCAGTTGTATAAACAAAAGAAGGAGAATTTTTAATTGCAGTTGATGTAGCATTTTGAAGTGCTAGTGATTGTTTTATTTTTGGAGTTTGATATCTTACTGATATTTTTCCAGGTTTTGCTTTGTTTGTTATAGAATATCCGCCTTCAACAATTGAGCTTTCATCAATAGACATTGCTGATGAATTATTTCCCAATATTCCTGATAGGCTAAGAAATCTCATAACTCCATACTCGTCCATAAATGCACCAATTTGATATGCTAAAAATATTTGAGCAAGTGCATCTACCACGGTGGTATCTTTACTATTGCAATAATAATATGCCAATGACATTGGTGTTGCTTGATCATGGCATATGTTGTACAAAGAATCATAATCATAATCTGTAAATCCCGCCAAATCCAAAAGATTTGTTATGATTTCAAAAACACTTTTAAGATTAGCAACATAGTCTGATACTGGTGCAGTTTGCAAATATCTTGTTATATCATAGCATTGTACTTTAACTGATTTAACATCTGTTTCATCCCAAGCATCAGAGTAATATACTCCGCCAGGTACCATTAAATTAACTTGAGTGTTAGTATTATTTACTGGATTAAAATATGATTTAACCATAAAATTAATATAAAATTTAATATTTTTTCTCAACATATTTGACAAAACGTTTATAGATAAATTACTTTGACTTGAAAAAAGAGGAATTAAAGAATTGTTTTGAGAAATTGGAATTGCTGATAGCAAAATGGAAGCATCATCAGTATTAATTGAAGAAATTGGAACTGCGTTATTTTTGCTATCTAACGACTTTGATATATCCACTTCCATAACATAATCTGAAAGATCAACTTCAAGTCTTGGAGAAATTTCAAGAACATGAAGGCGTGTTAGGTCATTAGCAAAATCATTGCTGGACGAATAGTTTTGAAATGCTGAATTTGGAGATGTACTTACTTGGGTTAATGTTATTCTGTTTAATGAAAAATAATTAGAAAGACTTCCATCTAAATTAAAATGAGGCATAGTGGTCCATGGGGATTTAGACCATGATACAGTATTTCCAGATTTTGTTGCATATAAAGATATTAAACCAGTTGAATCTGGAGCAATATCTTGTGAGCCATCTACAGTTATTACAGATCCATTAATAAAAACGTGAACAATTGGGTTTACCATAATATTATTTAATTTAATTATAAGTTTATTTGCATTAATATTGGTTGAATACACTGCAGAAATACTTGTTGTATTTGCTGGTGATATTATTGCTTCAGATACAAAATATTTAAATGAAGACATATCGCTTGGTAACACATTTTTAAAAAATGGCACTGGTATTGCAACAGCTGAAAAAGAAGGATTTTCTATTATAGGGGTAATTGGAAATGATATTGGATTGTTAAGAAGTCCATCAGAGCCAATTTCTTGACTTGATAGAATTGGTGTTTTTACTTTTCTAAAATTTTGTGGAAATGTAAAGTGAGTGTTTCCAGTTCTTACATACGATTCTCCTGGTCTATGATAAGAAAATACTGAATCTGTAGGCCATAAAGAATTATGTTGGTAATTAAAATAACTATTTAAATATACTTTTGGAACAGTATAATAGATTATTGGGTCAGAAGTATTTGAATCAAAAGTATTTGCTGTAATAGAAAAATTAAAACTAGATATATTTTCTGTTGATGCACTTGAACCAATATTTGTTTCTATTTTTGTCCAACCAAAAGAATTTGCTTCAACATAAGAAGATCCATATTCTGTTGAGCAGTTTATCATAACTGGCAAAGAACTATTTGTTTTAACATATGTAACTATTTTATAAGAACTTGCTGAAGTCATTTGACTATTACTTAAATAAGATACTTGACCAAATGATACTTGATCTGACCCTGAATGAGATGTGGCAAATCCTTTTACTGTAAATCCTTCATAAAAAATTGTGTTTGGAACATCTACTAAAGTCCCGCTTTCTGTTCCTATTCCTTGATCTGCGCCATCCCCCGCTACTGTAACAAATGGCGGGTTAAAAAGATTTTGATTCCATTCTGCAGAAACAACAGGAAGCATCTCAACAGTGTGAGAATGCAAGAATATATCATTGCTGACGCCCGTTACATTTAACATTAAATTTCCGTAAATTCTATTTTAAGGTTTACGTAGTCATAACCACGCATTCTTTTTGCAACATCATATGTAAAAGTAGTCATGAATGCCGTAAATATTTGACCAGATGTGTTTTTAGATTCTTGATACAGACTAGAATTTGGTATGCCTGGAACTGGTACATTGTTGCTATCTACAATACCAGTATCTTGAGCAAACATTAATTTAATATATACTGGACTATTATAATTTTTTTCATAAAATGCTTTTATCCATGCTGCAGCAAATGTATTTCCATCATAGTCTACCAGATTTGTATCTAATGTGGGGAAATCTTTCCAATCAACGGATATAACAAATTTTCTAGCAACTACATACTTGCGTAGCGTTCCATTTGCCATTCTGTCTGTTTGCTCGATCAGTGTATATGTAATTGAAATTGGATTTCTATTATGATCAGAAAGCTTATACCATGTTGAGCCATCTAATGATACTTGTACTCCTTGTGGGATTGTAAATGTACTCATAGGGTCTTCCTTCCTGTTATAGCATGTGATGCTTTTGGTTTAACTGGGGAAACACCTTTTTTAACTACAGAAACCTTATGTGCTGCTACTGCTTGTTTCTTTACCGCTCCCGTTGTGGCTGCAGTAACTGTTGTATGTACTGCTTGTGGATCTCCGCCATTGATAACAAAGTTTTGAGTTATTATGCTAGGAGCAATATTAGCATCAATTGCACCAGGTTTTAAAACTGCAGTTTTTGAAGCTGCTTTGATATTAGGATCAAGGACCTTAATACCATTTGAAATTGCATCTGTTAAATCAGCAAGAGCTTGGGAAAATGCATCTGCTTGAACTTGAACTTGATCAATCTGTCCCTGCATTTTATTTTCCATTGTTGTAGCATTGAAATCAACCTGTAATGAAGATCTTGCTTGCCCCAAGTTTGCTGCTGCTAAAAAGTCTCCAGAGATCATAGCTGTTTTCATCTGACTATTTATATCTGCTCTTTGCTGATCAAGATCTCTAATACGCTTTAATTCTGCTTGTTGTTTTTGATATTGTGATAGCTGATCTTTAAGGCCTTTGAGCACCGCATCTTGATCAGTTTTATGAGCAGAAAGCAATTTCTTTGCTGCAATTTCTTCTTTTGTTCCCTTAAATACTGCTGCTTGTTGAGCTGCTGCTGCAGCGGCGGCGGCTGCTGCATCTTTCTTTGCTTGAGCTGCTGCGTCTGCTGCTGCCTGTTTTGCAGCTGCTGCTGCTGAGTCTTTATTATATTTATCAATTTTAGCAACAAGATCTGCCAATGATTTTGGATCTTTCATTAATTTTGTTAGTGCAAGTGTGTCTAGATTTTTTATAAGACCGTCCGCTTCAGCGGTTGCAATCATCATTGATTTACCAGTGTCACCAACAGTTTTATTAATCTCCAGCATTCTATTTGCTAGATCAACCTGGCCCATATCTTTAAGTTTGGCTGCAAGCATTGTTCCAGATGTATACGCATCTAGACCACTCTTGTCTAATGCATTCATTGAACCAATTAAATCTTTACTTGTTGCGTTAGCATTTAACATGCTCATTCCAACAGTTCCAAAACCGTCAGCAACATTTTTTTGACTTGCATTCATGTCTTTATAAGTTTTTATAATTCCACGGTTTACTTGCATTGAAATATATGAAGCACCAGTTGTTGAAACTAATTTAGAAAGCAATGTTTGTTGTGCTGCTCCAACACTTTGCGTTGCGGGAACAATTTCTTTTAATGCTTGTTTTAAATATTGTGTTTTTCCAGCATATTGAAGCATTGCTGCAACCATTTTAGCAACACCTTTTGGATCCATTCCCGCTGCTACCTGAGCTGCTGCAAATTGTTTTAATGTTCCTACAACTGGACCAACACCGTTATATCCTTTAATGGCATCTGCTGTAGTTTTAGTTGCATCACCCTTGCCTAACTTACCTATAGAGTTAGCCATTTGATCAATTTCACTTAATGATTTCTTTGAGGTAATTCCAGATTTTTCTAATGCGTCATTAAAATGAATAATGTTGTTACTTGTTTCAGTTAACTTACCACCAAACATTGAAATAGAAGAGCTTGCTGCTGTAAACGATGCTGTTACTACAGCCTGATGTTCTTTCTCTGCTTTCATCAAAGCCCCGATGCCGCCAGTAACAAGTCCTATTGCTGCACCCGCTGCTGCACCCCATGGGCCAAACATCATGCCCATTCCTGCCATATTTGAAACATCTCCAGCTATATTAGATGCGTTACTTCCTTTAGGCAACATTCCAGCAAGTGCTTGTCCACCCATCATTAAAGCAGTGGATCCAGCCATCTTAGACTGAATATTCATGCCACCGCCAGGCTTGGTAACCATGCCTTTAAGTCTTCCCATAAATCCTGTATTTTTAACAAAAGATCCATTTTCCATCAATGGTCCTTCTGTAGCATTTGTTAATGCTGTAGCAGATTGTTGTCCTGCTGTTTCAAGCCCTGGTATTGCTTCTTGTACGCCTACCTGTACACCCTTGCCAAACATCTTTCCGATCCAGATACCGACTCTGGATGGAGATGCAACTTCTAAGATTGCCTTTAGCTCATTTGGCAAAACTGTTCCAAATCTTTCTGTTACTGCTTTTAATTCTGGAATAGAATTTATAAGACCTTCATTAAATCCTGAGCCAAAAAATTGTGCCACATCAAGGCCTTGAGTTCTAATATAATTTCTTAAGTTTTCTGTTAATTGATAAATTTCATTTCTTGCAGTATTAATTGCTTGCTCTTCAGATGTTTTATATTGATTAGAACTCATTCCACCTGGTATTCCGCCTACAACTGAACCGCCAATAAATCCTCCTGGAGTTCTTGTTCCATTTGGATTTTTAACTGTTTTAATTTCTCCTACGCTATCACCATTTAGTTTTACCATGGTTCCACTTATAGATCCGCCTAATTGAGAAATTATTGTGGCAAATTTAGTTCTTGCATCATCAAAGAAAGTTCTAAATCCTCCAAAAGATTTACCAGCTTTATTTAGATTATTAACCAACTCTAAATGTGCTGGGCCTTCTTTTGCAATTGCATTTTTTGCTTTAGATACAGCATCATAATATTCTTTATTTTTTATTTTATAATTTGGATCTTTTTGATTTTTTTCTTTTATAATTTGAATTTGCTTTTTTAGCTCTACATCATATGCCACTAAAGCTCTTTGCATGTCTGCATCTTTTAGTCTGGATGCTGGCATACCGCCATTAATTGCACCTTCTGCCCATTTCATTGGGCCAGTTTTTTCCATATCAGAAATTACTTCGTTTGGTGTTGCACCTTCAGCATTTCTTTTCATTCCAACATTGACTGCATTACCTTGAATTCCTACTTCTTTAGAAATTATTTCCGCTTCGCCTAATCCACTTTTATTTAATGTTTGCAATCCTGGGTATTTAGAAAAATACAATTCAGAAGTACTTGCGTCCATCTCTGAACCATGGCCCAAATCTGTTCTATAATTTTGACCATTTTTATTTTGTTTTCTAAAGTCTAAAACTCCTTCAGCAAAGCCTGGCAATTTATTATTAAACATTGCTTGAATAATTGGATAATATTTCTTTGTTGTTTCTGCATCAAAAATTGTTTCGCCGTTAGAAACCCTGGCTATAATGCTATCTGAAGTTCCAGTGCCTGGTCCACTAATAATTCCGCCCTTTGCAAATCCTGGCAATTTCATTTGTTCATACATTCTAATTTCTGATTGAGCAACTCCACCAACAATATTTGATAACGACTGTATGTTTGTGCCCACACCCATTGATGAAACCATTGCCTCTATATTTCTTGTTAAATCGGCAATAGCTTTTGATAATAATTCAATCTCGCCAACATTGTTAACTACGTTTGTTCCAAATGCTTTTGATGCATTTTGAGCTGCTATAAATTCTGGGGTTAACAATTGACCAATTGTTTTACCGCCAGTAATTAATTGTTTAATATTAAATACACCTTTTATCAAGAAACCTGCAAAGTTAGCAAGTAAACCAGTTAACATAATAATTGGTCCAGCCATCACTGTTCCTATTGCTAAAAATCCAGCAATTGATTTTAATGGTGCTGGCAATCCACTAAAAACTTTTGCAATAGAATTTGCAAATCCCATAAGTTTTGTTGCAAATTCTACAATTTTTTGTCCTACTGGAACAAGGTCTGCTTTAAATGTTTGAAGAGCTTTTTGGTATTGAGCAGTTGGAGATTCTGTAGCTTGTTTCATTTCTTGATTTGCAAGTGTTGCTAATTCAGATTGTGTTGCATTTGCAATTTTTAAAGCATTTACAGTTTGAGATCCAGTCTTTCCAAAATTATCAAGAAGTGCTGAAATACGTGCAAATTGAAACTTTCCAAATAACTTATCAATTAATTGTTCACGAACAAGAGGTGAAAGATTTTGCAATCCTTTTTGCAATGCAGTAATCATTTGAACTGGATTACCTTGTGTGGTATCTTTTATTGAAGATAAATTAATACCATATTGAAGCCATTCTTTTGATGCTGCTGCAGTAGGAGCAATCATAGATGCAACTGCGGACTTTAATGCGTTTGCAGCTTGTGCTGCTGGAACTCCCGCTTCACGCATAGCAACAAGCATAACAGCAGTGTCCTTATATGTTCCGCCTAGCTGTTGCATAATTGGACCAACACGTGGAATAGCTTGAGTCATATCTCCAAGGGTCATAGTTGTTTGCTTCTGAATATCTGAAAGGAAGTTTACGGCTCCCGCCAAATCCATTGTGCTTACTTTATAAACATTTTGTAATGCTACAACTGTGTTTGTTGCATCTGCCGTGCTAACTGCACCAAGCTTTGAAAGACGCATTGTTTGTGCAGTTGTATCTAGAAGGTCTTTGCCTTGACGACCCATTGCTGCAAAGTTTGCTGCTGCTTTAACTGTTTCTGTTTGAGCAATACCCATTGTTCCAGCAATTTGTTTACCTAAATTTAAAACTTGATCTGAAATTTGATTAAGTTCTGTTTGGCTTGGTGGCTTTAATCCTTCACCATAAAGTCTTTGTAATCTTGTAAGCTCTACATTTACTGCATTAAATGATGCAACTGCTTGTTGACCAAATATCATAATTGGCACAGATAATCCAACAGTTAACTGACGGCCTGCCCATTGTGTATTTTTACCAAAATTGGTTAATGCTTGCGTTCCTTTATTTACTGCAATTGCATAAAGATTAGCTTCATTTGCTGCTATTTTAGTTGCATTTGCAACTTTATCAATTTGTGTTGGAGTATAAACATTAAGTATCCCAGTTTTTGTGGGATCGTTCATTATAATTGAATTTTGTAATTTTGTTTGTTCAAGTGCAAGTGTTTTAAATTGAGTAACTGCTTCAGAAGAACGCTGTTTTATTATATTATAATAATCAGTAAGCTTTAATTTTCCTGTAGCAAGAGCATTTCCAAAGTTTGCAGTTTCTGTTTGCATTGCAACAGTTGATGCAGTAAATTGCCCAGTGGACAGCATTGTTTGTTTAAACTGGGCACTTAGTCCTTGTAGGTCTTTAGATAGATTTGAACTTACTCCAACGCCAGCCAAACCTTTTTGCAGCATTGCAACTTGTTCTTGTAAAGATTTTAATTGGTTTTGTACTGATGAGAAATCGCCAAGTGCGACAACGTTTAATTCAACTTTTGCCATTACTCATCCTCCCCCATAGTTATTACACCCAAACCTTGATCTATTCCAAAGCCTTCGTGTGAGGCTGCGTAACCTTGTAGTTCTAGGATGTCTGAATCTTCTTCAACTTCATCTTCTAGCTCTACTCCATTTATTGCAGCCAAAAACTTTTTGTCTTCATAGCTTCTCTTTCTTGAAATTTCTAACAGTGCTGTTAGTTCTTCAAGCGATAAGCTAGATTCTAGTTCGTCAAAGTTTTTCCATTGACCTAACAAGAATACTTCGGACTCCAAGGAGCGTAGATCTAGTTCGTCCCAACTAGTGCCGCTCCCAGTAGGTTTGGGTCTGTAAGATTCAATCCGCCAATAATTTCAAGAATTCTCATCATTGTAGGAGTCTCAATTACTTCTTCAAACTTATCTTTGTCTGTACCAAGTTCGGGTCTTTCAGTTGTAAGCAAGCAAAGCATGCATGCCTCAATAAATATGTCAAGGGCTGCGTCTGGATTTTCATTTTCTGCAACTTGACCTTTATTAATAATTTCCATAAACTTCCTTAGCTGCTTAATAGGCAGCGGTTTTAATGTGACTGTTGTTCCATCACGTAGTGAAATTTCTTCAATGTTATATACTGTTGTTGCCAATTTATAGCTCCTTTTATGTTATCTAAATTATACCAATAAAATCAGTGAAAACAAATTCAAGACCCCGCCATTTCTGACGGGGCTTGAAATTCTATATTAAGTTGTATATTAAGTTTTAGTTAGATCCCCACACACGATCAATTACCACACCATATTCAGCACCTGCATAAGCAGCATTTGAATCATCTGGTAGGCAACGGAAATTGACTGGGAAAACAGTAGCATTATCACGCTTTAAGCCGTGTGCTGTTGTATCAATTGATACGACACGACGTGCTACGTAGACACGCTCTTTATTACGCTTTGTAGTTGCTGTTCCCTTAATTGTTGCTGGAGCATTTCCAACCGCAATAAGTGTACGCTCTACTGGAGCATCTCCAAGAGCACCTGCTGCCATATTAAGAGTTGCACCTGTTTCAGAAGAAACTGGAGTTCCAGAAGAGAGTGCAGAAACTGCACTTCCTGTTGTTGCAACAAAGTATGAATCCATCTGACCCCATGAAAGGGTAAGATTCTCAAGAGTTGCCTCTACGAGTTCTGTCTTAAGCATAACTTTAAGTGTTTGCTTGAATAGACGAGCTGCATCCAAGAGCTGATCAACCATTACTTCACCATAATTTGGTTCGTATGAAATCTCAAGACCTGTTGATGTGAATCCAACTTCATTATAAGCACTTGATGCCAAAAGGTTTTCTCTAGCAGACTGTGAAGCACCGAAAAGTGTACCTAGCGTAGTTGCATCTGTGGCTGGGCGACCTGTTGAGTTAGAGTTGTTTCCAACGCTAATGAAGAGATCTGCTGCACCAACAATAACATTTTTTGTATTTGTAGCCATATTTTATTTTTCACCACCTTATTTTATTTGAATAAAAAAAGATGACAATTTACTTCCTCAAGGAAAAGCATAGCATTAAACTGGTATAAGACAAATTTTATAGATATCTGCCAGTAATTGGGTCAAGATCACGACTATATGAGTAGTCTATTACAAATGGGGCATTCATGAAACCGCCTTCATTTTGAAAAGCCTGAATTGGGTCAGAAGATTCTATTCTAAAAAAGTGAAATGTATAAGGGCTTTCTGGGATAAGCTGAAGATTAACGTCTCTGGCTGTCTGATCATACCTTCTAAACAGATCGGTCATAAAATTAATAACAGTTTGTATTTCTCCAGAATCCCTGGAAACTACTTCAAAAGTCATGGTTTCTTCCGACATCCACCATTGTACTGGGTGATGCTTTAACAAAACGTCATAAGTTATGTACTTAGCTCCTGGCAAAAGGTTGTTAAACTCTGGCACTTGTTGAGTAGGAATAATTGGAATTAATGGGTCAGCAAAGCCATCAGCGTAATAATCGTTTATGCTAAAAAGGCCAGAATTTTGCAGCTCTTCCCATAAAACTTTTCTAACATCATAAGATGCGACATATGTGTAATCTACCATTATTTAATAGCCACCCTTTCTTGAGAATATAAGCTTGCTGCATTTTTTACTGCAATGTTAACTTCTTTCATGCCTGCCCCTGTAGTATTTAATACATTTGCAACATCATAAGCTATTCTCTCATACAACCCTGAAGACTTCATAATTGATTCAGAGTTTGCTTGATACCATTCAAGCATAAATTGTTGAAAAGAATTTCTTACCTGAATTCCTCCAGGATTTAATATTGTTACCATAGTACCAGGTTGTAAAAAAACTTGACCATTTGTTCCTAAAAATGTTATGATTTTTTTTGCAGCAAATTGAATTGGTTTTCCTTCTTCCATAACTTTTGCTTTATCTCTAAATATTGTTTTTGATGTAACTGATTTTCCAGTAGGGCCTGGAGATAATAGTTCGGCTGGAATTGGAACTGGAGTTCTTGATGGCATAAAACTAACATTAATTCCTAGCGAGCCACTTAATATTGATTCTCTTTCTAAAACAAACAACCTTGCATTAGACCTACCAGTTCTTTTCCATTCATAAACGTGATGCATTCTTTTTGGATTAGAAATAGAAAACCTATCAACTGCTAAAACAAATCTTTCGCCTGTTAATGTAAATGCTGCTTTAGCAATTTCACTTGCAGAACTTGAAGATATTAATGTTTTAAGCCCAGATATTTTTAAATCTATCTCGCTAAATAGTTTATCAATTTCTTTTGGATTAATTGTTAATTGGATCATTGTTCTGTACTGGAACCCTTTGAAGAACTGCTTCATAATAAGAAATTTTACCAAATGGGTCTAAAACAGCGTGTGACGAATACACTTCAAATATTGTATCTGGTTCGCCATATCTATCTGTTTCAACAAATATTGGATGTCCGTCGCTTGAACGAACATTTGTTATTCTCCAACGCTTACTTAATAGCTCTAGGCCTTTTACTCTTAATTGAAGTTTTTCTGCATACCCGCCTGCAGTACCTTTGTCAAATTGTTTATTATCTCCACGAGTTGAAGCACCACCAGATTTAATTGGCTCTACTTTACACTGAATTGTTTTATCATAAACCCATTCTCTGCCTATAGCACCTGTGTTTGGATTTTGATTGTTTTGCTGAATTAATATATCAGCAGTCATATTCATAATTGAGGCGACGACAGAAGAATTAAACATTATATAATCACAATGTTAGTATTTCTATACTGATCAAGTATATTATCTACAGTAACATTTCCTGTTCCATTAAATGCTCCACCTGACATTTCAAATGAAATTTCAGATAGATTAACTTTATTAAGATATTTATTTCTCCAGTTAAAATCGTTTGCCAATATATCGTTTACAAGAAGCATAGTTGCAATCTTGATATCTTCTGGAACATACTTATAGCCCATTTGACCCTGGAATTTATAGCGACCATTATCTCTAAAACGTCCATAATATAATACGGCTGGATCTACTTGATTATCATATCTTACATCCCAGCCAGCATTAACTATACGGATAGCAAAACCTGTAGGTGATATCTCAAGGCCAAAACCAAACGTATTGTATACAGGGTCTACTGTATTGTCAATAAGTAGCATATCGTTTTCCCAGACTTTATCTAGGGTAAGCATTTTGGAGATTACACTTACAGCGTCCCCGCCTTTTCCAAATACTTCTTGTGAGCCATAAAATGTATAAAAAGTTTGGTTAGTATAACCTTCAACTATTGTTCTTGCTACTTTTTCAGCAGCTATAATTTTTTCTGGACTTTGATAATTTAATGCATTTGGAGATGCTCCAAATCCTAAAAAGTCTATAATATCACTTACTGTAGCATATACAGTACTTACCCTATAAAAATCTTCAGTTGTAAAGTCAACGCCATCTATTTGATATGTCCATACAATTTTAAGGACACGCACAATATTAGTTAATGATGGCGTAAGCATGTAAGAATATATGCCTGTTGGCTCTTCATCTGTTACTTTGTTTGAAAAACCAACAAGCGGGACTGCATCATCATCTGCATCATATACGCTTACTCTCGGTAGGCTATCAGCCTGTGCAAGAACATTGTCATTATACACATTTAGGTGTATTTTTTCTTGACTTCCTTTAACTATGTCTTGCATCTTTACTCCTTGTTATGCGTAGTATTCTTGTGCTTCACGTGGTGTAGCTAGTCTAAATCCTGTCTCTGTGTCAAAAATGCTCTGTGCATCTGATTCTGTCATGGCTACAAAAGGATGTGTATCGGTAAATGTGTATCCCATTGTCTGGTATGAGTGATTTGTTCTATCCATCTTTACAAGTACTGCTTGTTCTGCCTTCAAGATTTTTTTCTCTTTTCTTTGTTTTTCAATTGGAGATATTTCTATTTCTTCTTTTTCTGCCCCAACAAACTTGTTATACATCTGATATGTAATACCTTCTTCTTCAAGAAGGGCTGCAATTTCATTTTTAGATTTTACGCTTGTAATATCTACACCAAACGATTCTGCAACTTTTTTAAGTTCGGCAATTTTTAGATCTGTAAAAGACATTATCTTCCTCTCGTTAATGTGTTTCTATTATATCAGAAAATAGCTAAGGGGAATACTCACGTATTCCCCTAGCTTTGCATCTAATTATTTAAATTAGAATGTGTATGTTCCTGAACCGCCCTTGACATGTAATCCGTGTGATACGGAACCAAAGTCAGCTGAGCCAGCTACTGAACCTGCAACTTTAACGTTCTTAACGATAACGTGTGCATCGTAGTTTTCCATCTGTGCACCAACACGGATAAAGAGAGTGTACTCAATTGTATCCTTCTTTGGCTGGAACAAACGGTAAACAGTTACATCACGCTTAATACCAACGATGAAGTTCTGTGGGAATGTCAAGTGGACATCTCCATGAAGACCTGCTGGGGAAGCATATGTTCCTGCAAGAGTCTCATCCATCAATGGAACGTTGATTACTGGAATACCGAAAGCAAACGGTGTAACGGTACCTGGGCCACCATCGTTAGCTGCTGTGTCTCCACGAAGGATTCCAGAAGCAATATCGAATGGAGTGAAGCCAGAGCTTGTCTCAGCGGTCAAGTTGTATAGGTAATCCTGTACAAGGTTTGATCCTGTGAAGAAACGAAGCTGATTACGACGCTGCTTGTACTTACGTGGGAGTGTCTTGATTGCAAGGTTGAATACAGCCTTATCAAGTCCTACGCCCTGTGCGTCAACGACGTGTGCGTTATCAAGTGCTAACTGACGGAAGCCCTTAAACGCTGAAAGCAAACCTGAACCAGTTCCTGTACCGTTGATCAAGAGATCCTCGATATCGTTACCAGCCTGGGTAGCCATCAAACGTGCAATGTGATCTTCTAGATCTGGACCCTCAACGTTGTCTTCAAGAGACTCAGATGAAAGTTCCCAGTCAAGACGAAGCTTGCGAGTTGTAAGAGAAATTTTTGCAAATGTAGCAGCTGCGTTTGTGAATTCGCCCGCCTGACCTGAAGTTGTATTAGTATAATCACGTGGATTATCTTCCTGTGCAACTGTCATAATTCTCTGACCTACTGCAACACGATCAATTTCTGTTGTGTTTGAACGCATGCGGATTGTACGAGCTGCCTTAGCAAGAATCGTTGCATCCCACATGTAATCTAAGAAACGATTAGCCTGATCTGGATATAGTAAACCATTACCAGAAAGAGCTGCTGAATCGCCAGAAGCATTAACTGCATCTGAGCCAAGATTTGTTGTATCTATTACTTTTTGTAGAAGTTCATTACTCATTTTTTTATTTCACCACCTTATTTTATTTAGTTTATTTAGTTAAGCTATTAACACCGAGGAAGTGTCCTTGCCATATACTTTTTTGTATTTTTACACCAGTTGTACCTTCTAGGTCACTGGACTTCTTAACTGCAGTTGCAGACTCAAAACCGTTGAGCTTATTGTCAACGTACTCAATTTTGCCATACATATCTGTAATGGTCTTATTCAGAGTTTCATATTTTTCTGTAACTGTTTTATTTATTTCATCATACTTTTCGTTTAAATCAGCAATTGCTTTTGTGATATCACCAGTTTTTTCCTCAAACATCTTTGTGATTTCTTGAACTGACTGATTATTTTCTGTATAATTCTTTTTAAGCGATTCTCCCATGAAGGTTTTTAGGTCATCAACCATCTTCTCAAAATCAAGTGGATTCTCAACTTCTGAGATAGATACGGCTTTTTCAACTGAATCGTCAGCAGGGACTGCTACCTCTTCAACAACCGCAACTTCTTCTGCTGGAGCAACTTCAGTAGCTTCTGCTACATCTGTAATTGTTTCTTCTGTCATTTCGTTACCTCCTTCATTTTTCTTAATCGCACTAGTAACATCTATAGGCGAAACTTTTTTTGTTTTATTTTGATCTGGATAAAGATTAATAGCTGTTGTTGAATTTACAACATTATCTGAATCATGAGTTGTTGCAGCATGATCTGGACCTGGGGCATCATCTTTTTTAAAATAAGTATCAATTACTTTTTCAATTGCTTCAAACTTTTCAACATCAGATTGTTCAACCCAACCAATGTTTTTCATTTCATCTCCGCAAACAACACAGTCTCTTGACTTTGATGCAGATGTAGATGATACTTCATCTGAATCACACCAGAATACATTTTCTGTAATAATTCCTTCTGCCATTTTTTGAATAGAGAAAATATTTGCAAGTGGGTTTGCTGGAGAATCAACTAAAGATAATTCATGCAATTCATATTTATGAATTACTCTATGTGAGTCTTGTCCATCATCTGATTTTTCCATCTTTGCATCAATTATATTACCACCAATAGAAAAACCTGTGTAGGTGCCATCTAAACACTTTTCCCAGGCATCCTGTGCACCTTTGGAGACATAAGCCTCAACAAAAATACCATTATATTTTTTATTTGTTTTTGGATCAAAATAAGAATCTTCTTTAAAATTAAGCATCTTGCCAACTGCTGATGGACCATGCATTTCACGAATATTTCCTCTGAAACTTTCAAATGCTTTTTTGCTGGCTTCAGCTGTTACAACATCCCCATGATGGTCAATGTTGTCTAGCGATGCAAATCCTGAAACGGTTCTTTTTTCCTTATTGACTTTAGCAATAGGAAATGATAGAGTCATTGAAGACTCATTGTTATTCCAGTATGTCTTTTGAATATCCATATGTAAATAAATAATACCAAGTTTTATAAATAAGGCATAATTTGGGGGAATATTTTTTAATTCCCCCGCTTTATAAAAAAACCTAGTTTACCGCTCTTTTATCAACTGCTGAAAAAGCATCATTAATTTCAGCAATAGTTAGCTTGCCGTCATCTAGAAAACCACGAGCTAATTTTTCAACTACTGTAGCTACTCCCAATGTTCCAGCCAATATGACTGCTTTTGCGGTGCTTATACCTACTACTGCACCAGCACCTATAACGCTAAGTCCAGATGCTGCAAATACAGCAACTATTCTCATGGCTATATTGTTTATACTGGCAATAGCTCCAGATCCTACTTGCGTTGGTCCTGGTATATTTTCTGCAATTTCCTTTGCAGCATTTTCAACTACTGCAGAAATAGCATTGTCTGATGAAGTACTATTAATAGACTTTAAAGCATATGTTGGTTCTAATTGTGACATGTTCTACTCCTTTCCTTTTGGATTTCTTAATCTATATGTTGCAATCCACAAGAAGATAGAGATAAGAATTGCATCTCCAACAACTGTCTTTGCAGATCCCGTCAAAACTAACCATGCAGAGAATAGACCAACAAAAGTCCAAATCTGATTGGCTAGGTCTGACAATAAACCTTTAATTAATTTCATTTGCCGAACCTCCTTCTAAGTGCTACTATTTGTCCTACGACAACTG
>Ga0214206_1000094_pt1 | contig 24263 bp, 32 predicted proteins | sample TroBogEpilimnion_26_FD_153044 | JGI IMG/M metagenome (GOLD analysis project Ga0214206, IMG submission 153044) | Freshwater microbial communities from Trout Bog Lake, WI - 07JUL2009 epilimnion | ecosystem: Environmental > Aquatic > Freshwater > Lake > Epilimnion/Euphotic zone | place: Trout Bog...
CTTGGAACAAAGCTCTACACCCACCCACCACAAATAAAAACAACAGACTCATTTGAATCTGAAAAAGTGGCGGATTACAACCGAGGTTGGAATGATTGTCTTTTTGCATCTGGAATACAGCGCACAGAGCCAAAAGTGTGTTGTCAGCAATACGATACCTGCTTAGAACCTTGCACACCAAGGGGCGAACATTTGGCACAGCGCACATGGGTAGGGCTGACGGATTATGAGATTGGAATTTGCAGCACGGAGGCGGCAATGAACAGGAGTGGGATGGTCGGCGGTGCGGTTACTTTTGCCCGAGCCATTGAAGCCAAACTCAAGGAGAAGAATTTTGTCTAACAAAGAATGGGCATTCAAACTCAAAGCTAAAGAAGAAGCCGGAGGCAAACTCTGCATACCCGCACAGAAAGCCTGGCGTGAAGTCTTGGCCAAACTGGGTGCATACACTGATCCCGTTAAACACAATAACCCTACACCAAAGGAGGATAAGAAGATAAAGCGTTACACACTATCCTGATAGTGTTATCATCATCTCGCACAATCAAGTGCATCACCAAAAAGGAAGTTATCCATGAAACTCTGTAAGAACTGCAAGCACTGGCTTCTATCCGAAGCATCCCCCAATGACCTTATGCTATCCCGCTGCGGATATGAACGGCCAATATCGCTCGTTACAGGCGATCTTTTGCCTATCCTAGACTTACCCTTTGCCACCCATGAACGCAAGCTCTCAGGCCGTTGTACACCCCTTGGTGAGCACTATGAAGACATCACGCCGCCCCAATACACTTTGGAAGAAACGCAAGAACTCATGGCGGGAGACATTCGTCATGAGTGACTTCAACAAACCAACAAATCCACCAGCATTTCCAGTGCAAAGCGTATACATAGAAGATCAAGAAACAAACTCAAGAGGCATGACCTTGCGTGATTACTTTGCGGCAAAGGCTATGCAAGGTATTACGCCAATACTTTACGAAATTTTTGACCCTGGTACTGTTCATGAGCGTATTTCGCACGATGCTTATTTGTTTGCAGACGCAATGCTGAAAGCGAGGGAAGCATGAGTGATTTCACCCCAGAAACCCGTAACAGTGCCATGTGGTCAGGCGATGCCAGACGCATTGCATCCGGTAAAGCCAATGAGGTCATTTTGACAAAGCTGGGCAAGATGCCTATTCCCGATCTGAATGGCATAGAAGCCGTTCAAATGGGTCATGTCATGGAACCAATCATTGGCCAACTGGCTGCCGAGCGTCTTGGCTTTGAATTGACCAAACGTGAAGAAGCATTCAGCCACCCAGAAAACACATGGCTTAAGACCCATATTGACTTTGAGGGATACGAAGATATTCAAAGAGTCCTGGTCGAGGCCAAGAACTACAACGCAGCCACAAGATCAAAATATGATCCTGACACCGGCATGATGCCAGCTGCTGACATGGCTCAGTGTATCCATGAGGCCACAGTCGTGGGTGTCTCTAAGGTTTACTTGGCTGTGCTGTTTGGTGGTCAGGAACTAGTCATCATCCCTGTCGAAGTCACCGATCAGATGAAGGCTGACCATATCCGCACCATGTCCGAAGTCTGGACTCATGTGCAGAATGGCACAACCCTGCCTCCAGAGGACTTAGAACAGACCAAACTGCTCTACCCTGCCTCTGTTGCCGGTACTGCCAAGATGGCTTCTCAAAGCGTTGAGCAAGCCTGTGCCATGCTGTTTGATCTCAAGGGCAAGATCAAAGAACTGGAACGCCAAGAAGAGCAAATCCAGACCCTGATACAGGGCTATATGCAAGACGCTGACAGCCTGGTCGCCATTGATGGCTCAGTACTGGCTACATGGAAGTCTGCAAAGCCTACGATGGGTTTTGACGGCAAGCTCTTTCAGTCAGCCATGCCCGACATCTATGAGCGTTTCGTTGTGCAAAAGGCTGGTAGCCGCCGTTTTTTAATTAAGGGGTAAGTAATGTTTTACACAAACAAAGACAAAGCTGATGTCGCAGCGTTGCGTCATGAGATTGAATTTCTCAAGGTTGACATTGCAAAGCTGATCAGGAAATTAGATATTCAAACCATACGTGTTGATGGTTTATCCAAAGCCTATCCACATGGCACAACCCGTACCGGCGCTCCACGCAAGAAACCTGGTCGCAAACCGAAAGGCACAGCATGAGCAACATCATCCCCTACAACGACATGCAACAGATGGCCGAGGTCGCAGCATCATCCAAGATGTTTGGCTTCAAGAACTCTCAGGAAGCACTGGCAATCATGCTGCTGTGCCAAGGCGAGAACATGCACCCAGCCGTGGCTATGCGTGACTACCACGTCATCCAAGGCCGTCCAGCACTCAAAGCAGACGCAATGCTGGCTCGATTTCAAGCAGCCGGTGGTTCAGTAGTTTGGAAGGAATATACAGATGAGCAGGTTACGGGGGTATTCAGCCACCCGCAGGGTGGAACACTTGAACTGGGTTGGAGCCTTGCTCAAGCCAAGCGAATTGGCATTGCCAACAAGGATAACTGGTCGAAGTATCCAAGAGCTATGCTTAGAGCGAGAACGATTTCTGAAGGTATTCGTGCCGTCTTCCCAGGGTGCGTTGTCGGAGTCTACACGCCTGAAGAGGTTCAAGATTTTGAACCAAAGACGAAACACATGGGCAACGTGGTACACGTGGAACCAGTATCAAGTATTGAGGTATCACAAGCTCCGCAGAGCCTTGCCTATGCTCTCATGATCCCAGGCGCTGAAGAAGCCTATGCCAGCTACGCAACCATCGAGGAATGGCTGGAAGGGTTTAACGCAATGCTTGAGAAGATTCAGAAGTCACCTAAGCTGACAGAAGAGGGCAAGGAAGAACGCATCATGTCTCTTGAACAGTGCAACGCAACCCTGTTGGCCAAACTTATACCGGTGGAGGTTTCACAATGAGTTTTATGAAACAACTGGATTTTTTTGGGGAGGGGGCGCTGGATGCGATTCGTAGCAATTGGCGCACTACCATCGAAAACGAAGGGGGTCGCTGCCCTTGCTGTGACCGCTGGGGCAAGATCAACGCTGTGAGCCTGACAGAGAACATGGCGCTGTCCTTGCTGTGGTTGTCACGCCAGCCGGTGAACGACAACGGCTTTGTGAAGATCACTGACACCGCACCACTGTGGATTGTCAAGAGCAGAACTTATCCCGCACTGCAACATTGGGGTCTGATCGTCAAGGTAGACAAGTCTGACGACAAGAGCAAGCGGTCTGAGGGTCTGTGGCAAGTCACCACCAAAGGCATGGCATTCCTCAGAAACGAACTCACCATCCCTAAAAAGTGCTTTGTATACGATAAAGGGATAGAGGGATTTTCTTCAGAAGAAGTCTTGTTTAAGGACTGTTTTGGAAAGCATTTTGATTACTCAGTAATCATGTCAGACACATTTAATCTTAATAACATCAAGGAATAATCATGGCAGCACAACACGAACAAAAGCCAGGCACAGGCGTTGCATACTACGATCCACCTGAGAAGCGCAAGTCAGAGAAAGCACCGGATTACACCGGTTTCATCACGCTGGAAATGGACTACAAGGCCGGTGAGAAGCTGAAGTTTGGTATCTGGGAGAAGGCAACCAGCAGCGGGTACACCCTGTTGTCGTTGCGTGAAGACAACTGGAGCAAGAAGCAGAACATGTTGAAAGAAGAAGAGCGTGACACGCCACGGGAAGTACAACCCCGTGTGATTGGCCAGCGCCCAGGATTCAATCGACCAGCGCTTACCCAAGCAAAGCAGAATCATCTTGATGATGATGAGATTCCGTTCTGACATGACCAAGGATGAAGCGATACGCATTCTCGATCAAGCCAGAGAAGGTAGACTCTTCCTCCCAGCCACCATTCGTCAAGCCCTTATTCTTTCAGGAGACCTTGAGTCACTTGATCCGTATGGGCATGACGAAGGGTTGGAAGCACTACACATGGTCGAGAGTACAAGCACTTGAGGATGATCCGACTGGTGTCTTCAAAGGGATCACAGAACAATTCTTAAAGGGGATAGAAGATGCCAAGGCCAAAGTCAGAACTTACCAAGAACTGCAAACCAATCGGAGTGAGATTGATCCCCAGACACTACGAGGCATGGGTGAAGCTGGGGGGAGTGAAGTGGTTGCGGGAACAACTCCAGAAGTCATTGGAAAGTAAATGATTCAGATCACGTACAGCGTCCCTGGTGAGCCACGGGGGAAGGGTCGCCCTAAGTTTGCACGGCGTGGGAACTTTGTCAAAACCTACACAGATGCCAAAACAGCATCCTATGAAGATCAGATAAGGTTTTACGCTTTGCAAGCGATGGGAGACACCAAAGCGATCCAAGGCGCTGTGCGTGTCTTTATCAGCATCTGCATGGCAGTGCCTAAGTCGTACTCAAAGAGGCGCACTGAGGACTGTTTAAGCGGGTCAGAGAAGCCATTGAAGAAGCCCGACTGGGACAACGTGGCCAAGAGTATCTGCGATGCTATGAATGGAATCGTCTACGGGGACGACACCCAGATCGTTGAAGCACATGTAACAAAACAATATGCCGCACAGAGCCAGGTAGTCGTCCTGATCCAAGAAGTTTAAGCCTGAGATTCGACCCAGTTCAAACGAGCCAAGATGGTATTGCTGCCACCAGCCGTAGGTGTGGTCGCAACCACATACAAAATATCAGGGCCATCAGGGTAGACGTTAGCTTGGCTGGTTGGCACAGTGTTAGATGTACCGCCACCCAAAGCCGCATTACCAATCGCACTGATGGCTGACAAGTCATAAGTGGTCTGACCAGATGCGTTGCTATAGAAAGCCGCAATAGATGTACCACCACTGATCGTCACTGTGTTTGTAGTGTTAACCGCAACCTGAGAGATGGAGTCAGTGTTCGTGGCAGACTGAGCAATACTGCCAAACGATCCAGAGAACGCAGACGGCACACCATTCAGAATCAACTGCACCAGATAGGTAGTGTTTGTCACAACGGCAATCTCACGCAATTGCAACTGCAAACGGTTGATGATCTCTTTCAAACCAAACAAGCCAGCCGTGCCGTTGTCCACCGAGGGAGCAATACGGATGGCCATGATTGGCACAGCAGCCGTTGAGTTCGGGCTGGTCAGCGCAGTGGTCATGCCGTAGTTGTAAATGGCTGAGGCATCGTTGTTGAAGCCGCCATCCATGACAACAGATGAACCCCAGTGCGACAGCAGTGCCGCCGTGTCAGGAGCCGCATATTCCACAGAGACAGGCGCAGTAGCTGAATAAGTGAACGCAGTACCAGCAGCGCCGCCGGTCTGGCCACGGGTCACGCCCTGCAACTGTGTGCCGGTCATGCTGGTGTACTTGATGTATTCCACCACGCCAGACACGCCAGAACCACGAATGATCGCAGTACCACCGGCTGGGTTAAAGCCAAAAGTGCTACCCACGTTGATGGTTGCATCAGTCGTTCCGATGCTTGCCGTCAAGTATGTGGTCTGAATCTCGTTGTTTTGCTCGTAGTGGCTGCACATGTTGCCAGACCGCAGGTAAGCGGTGTACTGCACGTTGTTGTTCTGGAACGTGTAGACATAAACAATTGCACCGTTCACAGTACGCACACCAAAGCGCACAGCGCCAGCACCGTACCAAGAATAGTCGATGTACCACATCTGAATCTTGGTCAAGTCAAGCTTGTAACCAGACGGGTTGGATGGGCTGTTGCTGCCATCCAGAACGTCATACCACTGAGACTGAGGAATCTTGGTATCAATGGTGCGGCTGACAATAGCGTTGGTGATGTTTGCACCACGGTACTCAGGCGAGATTTGCAAGCTGGTATCGCTGGCAATAGACAGCACACGGTAAGAAGCGCCACGAATCACAATGTAGTCACCCACCACCAAAGTGGTTGTGAACGCCGTGTTTGTACCAGTGACAGTACCTACACCTTGGTTGACAGCAATCAGACCAGGGATTTGGTTCACACTGGTACGCAAGACTGCATACAACTGCTGACCGTCATACTGGAAGAACATGCCATTTTGCTGGTCAAAGAAGCCAATCTTGTTGCTTGAGCCAAACCAGTTGGTGGGGGTGACGTGCAAAATGTTTGGCACTGTTGACGTAGCAGGAGAAGCAGTCGGCACAATATTGTTTACTGTTTGATAAGTAAACGTAGTGGCCGATGGCACAGTCAGGATTTGGAAGTAGCCGTTGTAAGCCGCCTGATCAGCACCAGACACAGTGACATACGTGTTGATGGCCAAGTTGTGCGCTGTCTTGGTAGTCACAGTCACGGTCGAGCCAGCCGATGTCAATACAGGCAACTGGATTTGTGGGCAAAGAATTGTGCCGGTGGAGAACTGGATGCCCTTGCCAGACTGGTAACGGAAATATCGGCGAGTCTGACGGAACAAGATGGCGTTCGGAACAGATGAACCGGCAGTGAAGTTGACCGAGCCGTCATAGGCACGGACAGTCACAGCCCCAGCAGGACGGGCATACACGCAAACTTGAGTGTTACCGCTTACGCCTGGTGTTGTGGCAGTGCCGGTCAAGGTCGAGGCGATGGTGAAGACGTTTTGAGCAGTGACACTTGCCACCACCCAAGGAGCATTCAATCCGGTCACACCGGTTGTACCAACGATGTAAACCAGCGAGCCAACAGACAAACCGTGGGCATAAACAGTGTTGACAGTGATGGCTGTACCAGACAGTGTGATGGCTGTGGTGCTGGCCGCATTTACAGAAATACCGCAGTTGCTATAAAAATAGCCAGCATAGATATATGTTGATGTAGAAGAATAGCAAGCGCTTGTAAACACTTGATTCTGCATGGTAATGACGTATGACGTTGCACTTGTTGCAGTTGTGATCAAACCCCAGCCAGCAGCGTTTGCGTCAACAGGGTCTTGAATGAAGATCGGTGTGCCAACAGCGTAAGTCACAGAGCTAGAAGTCAGTGTCAAAGCAAGTTGGTATTTATTACTTTGATTACCAATTAACTGGGTGACAATCAAGGGTGTGTTGGTGATGTAGTAGCAGGACCCACGGTTTTGTTGCAGTGCAACTTGTTCCCATTTTGAAGACTGTTGTCCGTATTCAAAGTCAGTGTCGATCAGAGATTGGGGTGTACTTACCCTCAGTTTGTCCACAGCATCATAGGCGTTGGAACGCTGAGATGCCAGTGTTGCGGCTTGCGTGTTAGCCTGGCTGATGGGTGACGGGGCAAAGGATGAAATGATGGCCATTGATTACTCCTGCGGATGGCTACGCTTTGTGCCACCAGTCATGTAGAACGGGCTGGCATCTGCATTGGTGGGGTGCTTGTCTTTGAAGACACCCTTGGTTTCCATGAAGTTGCGGCCAGTCTCAGGACGCAGGGTAGACATGCTGTCAGCCCAACGGTATTGAAGAGTTCCGTCTACAGGAACACGGTTGTCGCCAGAACGGAAAGTTGCATCTTTAGAATGCGTCATTTCCTTGTACAGACACTGGGTTTGAAATAGTTTGTTCACGTTTACGCTCCTTGTATAGAACAGGCAGAAACACACTGACACAGAAGAAACAGAAGGTCGCCAGTCGCACCCAGTCAGGATTGTTCATTATCCACGTTGACAGGGCAAATGTCATCCCCAACGCAATAATTGTCAATAACCTGTCGGTAATTACGCTCAACGCCAACGATAAGAGAGCAGCTACTTTTTGTTCCATGATCATCCCCTTTGAAAAAGCCTGAGTATATCGTTATGTTTCACTCTCGTCATCTTCTTCAAAGAAGCCACTGCCCCATGCGTCATCAGACACTTTGAGCTTGAGGGCTTCCAGCTTCAGACTACGGTCGATAATCTTCATCTTGTCGGTCAAGCTGGCAGTGACATCATTGACAGTCTCTTCCAGCAGTTTGGCAATCGCTTTCTCAAGCGCAGGATCAATACCCAGTTGTTTTTTCTTGCTCATGGCAACATTGATCCTACAGTTTCTCTTCCAACATACCCAACACCGGCAGAAAATAGTCCATACTTAACAAATTTGTTTAATTTGTTGAGGGCTATTTCTCTTTCGCCAATGCTGCCAGTCAATTTTTTAGCCGCATCTTGTAATTCATTGTATTGATTGAGATCAATATAACCACTGTCATACAAAGATTTAGCGGCTGTAGAAGCATTTTTTGCCACTTGTTTTGGATCGCTTCCTCTAATAATGTCTGCCTGAGCCTTAGACAATTCAGAAATTGCTTGATCTTTTTTGGCTTGCTCGGTAGTCATCCGTTCAGATTCTTGCTTATTGATCTTCTCTATTTCTGTTTGTGACTTGCCTTTTTCAGACTCAAGCCTGGTCTTGGCTTTTTGTGCTTCTGCTTGTTTTTCAGCCAGGGTCTTAGGTTGTTGATAACCTTTTGGCAATTCTTTTGCTTCAGGCAGTTTGGTTTCGCCTATGCGTTTGGTCTGAGCTTGCGCTTTGCTTTGTAATTGACTTTGAACCATTTCTGCCATTTTTCTATCATGGGCAGCTTGGTTAAATCGGCCTTTTGCAACATCAACCGCTTCTTGTGCAGTTGCCTTGGCGTTACGCATATTTTGAAATTCTGAACGCAATCCAAGTTGATCAAGTGCATTGCCGTTGGTTTCAATCCATCTAGCAAGTTCTGTTTCTGATGGGGCTATCTTGGCTCCAAACAAATCTTGTGCAAAGTAAAGACGAGCAGATTCTTTCAAGTCTGGGCTTTCGGCCAACATTCTTGAAAGCACTGGATGTCCTTGATTTGCTTTCTTAATAACTTCGCCAACCACTTGGGCATCTGCAAGTTTGTCTTGTAACGACAAAGAATTTTCTTCAAGCACCTGAGCAAGACCGCCGCCAGTTCTTTGCTCAACAATGTCTAGTGGGCGAGACAATTCTTGCCACGTTTTTCTGGCTGTTTGATATTCTTTTGGAGTTTGTCCAATAAGCATATCTTTGTATTTTTGAAACTTAATAGCCATATCTTTGTTGATGGCATATCCAGCTTCTTCAAACCCATCAATCATCTTGTCAAGAGTTTTGATATTTGAATCTGCTTTTATAACGCTTATGTTATTTTTTCCGTCTGTTTCTAAATTTTTAATGATCTGAGACAGAAAATTTTTCTCTGCTTGAGAACCAGATTGCTCAAAATCTTTCTTTGCCAAATTAACAATACTGTCTGTTGATACAACAGGTTTATCACCATACTTTGTTTTAACGCCAGCATAGTCTGCTTCTTTTGATCGAATTGGCGCATACTTTTTCTTGATGTCTTCTAAGATTGTTCTTAGCTTTCCACCAAACGTATTTTTATCAATCGTTGGATTTGCCAACAATTCTTTGTCAAGTTGATCTATTTTTTGTTCAGCTATGGTTTTTGCTTGAGCCGCTTTCTTTTCTGTTTCTGTAAGAACAGCGGTCTTGGTTTCTGCTTCTTTAAGAGCAGGTGCAATCTTTGTTGAACGAACTTCTTCACGCAACGGTTTCATGGCCTGTGGGCCAACAGTAGGCGCAGGAGCTTGTGTTTCTGCTTTGCGTTCAGCAACCTTGGGTTGTTGTTTTAACTGTTGTAATGCTTGATCACGCTTTGCAATCTCAGAATTTAACCTGTCAACTTCACCCTGACGTTGCGGTGAAATTGTTTGAGATTTGACTTCATCAAGTTGTTTTTGCAACAATCCTCTTTCGCTAGCAATCTTAGAAATTAAATCTTCAGATTCTTTAGCAACTTTGCTGCCGGTCAATCTGGTAGCCAAATCAGATAATTTTCCAACACCAGAACTGATTGCTTTTGGAAGAGATTGAACAAGTTTTGTTCCACCAACAATTAAAGGTATGTCTTCACCAAGTGCTACAGATGGTTCTGTACCTGGCGCTGGTGTTGGAAATTGTTTTTTTATGTAAGAAGACGGTGGAAATATTTGTCTACGGGCTTGTAATTCTGGAGTTGCTTCTTCTGTTGTACCTAGAGATTCAATGTCGCCAGGAATACCTGCCAAATTAGAAATTAATCCAACCGCACCGCCATACAAATGTTCACCAAGACCAGGTTCTTCTGGCTTGGTTTCATCAGCTGGTTTTCCAAATCTTGATGTATCAGGTTTGCCAAAACGTGATGTATCAGGCTTAGATTCTGGTTTGCCAAAACGTGATGTATCAACCATTACAGAAACCCTTTCTTTTTCAGATCGGCTCTTGCTGCATCTTGATTGCCTTTGAAATGCTCATCAGCATAGGCTTTGATTTCTTCTGGCGTTGCTTTTTGTTTTGATTCGGCAACAGATTGTGTAGCACTTGGTTTCAGTGTAGATTTATTCACGCCATCAATCACTGATTGAATTTCATTATCTGTTAAATGAGCACCACGCAAACCTTTTACCAATTGATTTTTTCTGCTTGCCAACAGATTCAAATAACCTTCTTTTTCATAATTTGTTGGGTCTAATGCGCCACCCGCTTGCTTGATAACAGACACTAATAACCGTCCACCGGCGATTTCACGTTCAGCCGTATATGCCGCAAACAAGGCTTCCTTTTGTGCCACAGCATTTTTTGCGCTTGATGATATTTCTCCGTCAACAATACCTTGAAATTCATCATCTGTAATTTCATGATTAGGATCACCTTTGCCTAAAGAAGCAAGTTTTTCTCTGATGCCACTTAATTTAGAAAGAACACCGGTTTTTACACTTGGGTCTCTAAACAGAGTAATGACATGATCCATTTCAGATACGCCCCTAGCAAGATCAACAATCTTTTGATCTCCCTTGTCGCTACCTGATGTTTTTCCAATAATGTCTTTTAAGAAAGCAGTTGGCCCAAGTTGACCAGTTGGCTTGGCTTGTGTTTTTCTCATGCCTTCCATGCCGCCTTCAAGCGGAACAACTTTTTTGGTCAATGTGTCAATGTAAAACGGTTTACCTGCTTCATTGAACAATACTTCTGGCTTTTCGTATTTTTTCTCTTCTCTAAATCTTGCCAATGTTGCAACTTCTCTTATGTCAACAAGTTCTTTTTCATTTTGGAAGCGTTTAGCAAGCAAATTGTACTCATTTTTAAGTTTGTCAACTTTGTCTTGTGCGGCCGTCAAAGTTGCGCTGACAGCACCAACGGCTTCGCCCATAGCTTTGTATTGGCCAGACCGTGCCAATCTGGTAATAATTCCCGTGTTGTCGGTTGCCATGATCTCTTGAATCTTTTGCAAGCCCAGCTCTTTGTCTGTGGACAACAACTTCATAGCATCTTCATACAAAGCATTTACTTTGTCATTGTGCGACTTCAGCACTTTAAGGTTTTCTTCAAACGCCTTGATGTCTTTTTCGTACACATCTTTGCGTCCTTCTTGATAACCTTTCATGGCTCCCGTCAAGCTGGCCAGAGTCTGCATACCGGCGTACTTGCCCTTGCCGCCAGAACCAAACGCAGCAACGCTGATCAAAGCAAACAAGCTGGCAACGTCTTTTGCAGACTCCGGTGTTGGAGCAAACGGAGATGCTTCTTGAATGTCTTTTTTGTGTTGATCTATCAAATTAGATTGTTCTGTTTTGTAATCTTGCAGAGCTTTGGTTTTTAAGCCTTCAGTTTTCTCTGCCAGTTTGGCTTGATCAATCTTGGCCAAAGTTTCTTCGTTAGCACCTTGCGTAGACAGATTAAATCTCAAACGATCTAAGTCTGCTGGTTTCATGCCTTTGATAATGTTTGGATTTTTAAGAACATCATCAAGACTTGGCAACGGTGCTTCTGCCATCGGTGCAGGTGCGGCAGGGGCTGCTGGCGCTAGAGGCTGTGGTTGTCTTGCAACTGGTGCTTGTGTGCTGACAGGCGATTTGGTTGTACCTAATGCGTTTTGCAAACTCTTTGGCACATTCAGTGGTGCGTTTGCTTGACCAGGTATTGTTTGCCCCTCAGTTGACAGTTGACCTTTTGGCATCACCAAAGGAGCTTGTGCCGGTGTAGCATTTGGCAAATTCCTCATCTCTGGAGGTATCACCAGCGGCGGCTGTTTGTCTGGTGACGCACCAATTACATTACCGCCTTCATCGTAAATCAATGATGGGTTACGCATTTGTTGGGCCTTTAGATGAAGTCTGAGGCAAGCTAAAGCCTATGGCGTTATAGAACTCACTTGCCAATTTGTTTGCATCTTGACTGCCGTTGTACCCTGCGGCAATGGCTTGCTTGACCAAAGTATCCGCTGTGCCAGCCACAGTTTGTGCTTGTGACATCAAGGCCAGTCCTTGGCTTATGTTTTGTTGTGCATATTGCTGTGCAACTCTTTGAATGTCAGCTTCAATTTGTTGTGCGGCAGTGCCACCAGAAACACCAGCAGCAGCTTGTTGTTGCAGAGCCACTGCTCGTCTTGTTTCTAAGTCTTGTTGTTGTTGCGGAGTCAGTTGTCCTGATTGACCAGCGGCAAGTATCTGCTGACCTTGTTGTTGCATCAGTGCGGCTTGTTGACGGTATGGATCAGCCAACGCTCTGATCTCAGCTTCATTACGAGCCGCTTGTTCTCTTGTTTCATTCGCTGCTTTGTTGGCTTGATACAAGCCAAATGCTTGTGTGCCAAATTTGGCATACGGAGCAAACGGATCAAGAGCTTCACCAAATGCTTTAGCACTCTGACCGTAAGGCGCAGCAAATTCTTTAAATCTTTGACCGTAAGACTTTTCTGATTTGACGGGTTCTTCAGCATTAAAACCTGAAGTATCATAACCACTGGTATCAAGAGGTATTGCCGCTGGCGCACTGCTAGGCAAATTTGCTTGTTCAACAGTCGGTTGTGCTGCTACAGGCGGTTTTGGTATAGGTGTTCTTGGCACACCAGATGGTGATTGAAATGAAGCAGATGTTGAAGAAGAATCAAGAGCATTACCACGATCGTCATAAAGAGGAACAGCCGCTTCACGTTGTCCAGCTTGTAGATTCGTAACAGGAGGTAGATCACTTCTAATATCTTGTGTTTGAGTTACTTCAGTAGGAGAAGGTTCGTTATCTACTGTGGTGTCGTAACCACCAAAGCCACTATCTCCATCTTCAAATTCCATGATGCCAGTAGCAGGATTGATCTTGCCACTGCCGCCATGTTTTTTAAGCAATTTGGCTTCTTTGGGATTGATGTGAGCAAGAATAGAGTCTTTGCCACGACCAGCGGCAGCAAGGCGTTTTGCCATGTCAGGCAAGCCCATGTCCACTTGCAATAGTTTTGCTAAGGTTGCCATCAGATTCCCTGCCCTTCTTGCTTTAATGCGGTAGTGCCTTCAGGGTCACCCCACGGGTATTTTCCACCTTTTTTACCCGTTTTGCTACCAATTCCTTCGGGACTTGTAGAGTCCAACATTGCCACATCTGCCGCACCACCTGCCGCAGGAGATTGCTGAGAACCCATTGCCACGTTGGATGTTTGTGAAGTTGACGGTGTTGCCGCAGGACTTAATTTATTGACCGTGTATTTGGCAATGTAGTCGGCAATTGCTTTGTCAGCACTAGACAATTTTGTAGGATTTAATGCAGTCGTTTCAGGCGAAAATCCTGCCGTTTGAATGCCAACGTCAGATGCTTCATTGCCAGACGGAGTAAATGAATAATCACCCGAACCAGAAGTGTCAACACTGGCAGTATCCAAAGATGGTGCTTTTAATCCATACGGGTCTGTTCCAGAACCGCTGCTTGCGTAAAACGGGTCAGTGTAATTGCCTGTAGCAGAAAAACTTGCTGTACCTTTTGTTCCCAATCCTGATGTTTTTGTATCAGCGGGCTGGATGCTGTAATCAGCTTTTTCTGCCGGTAACAATGATTTATAACCTTCTCCTATAGCACTAGACAATCCAGCAGTAGCACCGCCTATAAGTGCTGCTTGTCCTACATCTTTGCCAGTCAACGCCGCTTGTGTGCCACCACTGATAGCGCCACCAGCAGCCGCACCCGTAGTACCAGACAAACCAAGAGCTTGACTTCCAGCAGAACCTGCATAACCACCAGCGCCAGCTAATGCCGCACTTGTTGCTGCTTGTTCTGGAGTTGCACCTGCCACAAGACTAGTACCACCTGCTATTGCTGCATTACCTATAGCACTTGCCGCAGCACTGCCAGCAGTAGCCCCTAAAGTCTCTCCAATTGCAGAGGCAAAACCAGGAGCAAAAATAGAAACGGCAATTGCAACATACGGCGCAGCCACAGCAAGGGCGTTATCACCTCTTTCTCTTTTTGCTTCTTCGTAGTTATTTTTTATACTTGTCCACCAGCTCATACCATACCTCCAATCATTTGTTCTGCAATTTTTCCAAGAACTACAAACATTCCAAGAACTTGTGGATCAAAACTGTTTGGTATTTCATTTGGTTCAGCTAACTTTTGATCAACCAATGCTTTGGTAAAAATAGGATACAAACTTCTGTCTTTAGCTACTTGTTCAGCAAAGTTTCCAATCTTGACAAACATTTCTGGCTGCACTCCAAGCTGTTGCGCCTCTTGAATTTTAGGCATCAAATCTTGAATAATCTGTTGTTTTGAAATTTGAGAATTTTTTGGTGGGGGGGAGGGGTTTTGCATTTCCATATTAAATTCCCAGTGCAGCTAAGATTTGTTGATGAAGATATAAATGCGTACTAATCCAGTCATAAAATGACTCTTCATTGTTCCAATTTGTGTCCAAAAGATTGATCGGATCACTCAAATTTAGAGCGCTAGCCATCGCTTGATGCTCAACTTGATGGGTCAAAAGCCAGTCTTCTAGGTCGTTTGGATTGGCATCCATGATCGGAAAACGGGGTATTACGATGTCTTGATCCATCAAAGCCTCTGCAAACGTTTTATGCTGAACTCCATTCTCAAAAATGAAGCCATTGAGGCTGTCTATGTCCCCATGACGAACAATTGAGAGTGCGTCCATGTTAGCCATTAGAATTTCGCCCTGAGTTCAGTTTCAAATTGCATACCGGCAATGGTGTAATTTGGGCTGGTACTGGTAACTGTCATACCAATGTACTTGCCCCACATCTGTGCATCGTACTTGTACAAGTAGTAACCAGCGTTTGCATTGCCCCAAGTCACAACTGCAATACTGTTGTTCACCCAACCAACCGTTGTTCCTGCATTGTTTACCCAAGTTACCAAACTAAAGTTGGTTGCTGTGGTTGTTGTGCTAGTAGCAGAGGTGTTTTCACTGTCTACTGTTACGTTTAAGTTGTTTCCTAAAGTGCCACCAAGGACTGCTTCAACACCCCACTTCAATGCCACCTTGTCACGGATCACATTACCCATTGACATCAGCGCAGATTGAATCTTGCTCGACAACGCAAGAGTGTTGCTTTGATACATGATCTGAAGATCAGTATTGGTTGTGGAATACATTGTTCCTGCACCGGCTACCGGTATAGACGTAATGTATTTCACCGCATTTTGATAGGTAAAAAACCACTTTTTGTCAAAAAAGACGGCTTGTATCCACTGTCCTGTGCCTTGCGTACCTTGTGTGCCGGTGTAGTAAAAATTAAACGCAGCGCACAAAATGTTGTAGATCAAAACCTGACCTGCACTGACTGTCTTGGTGAAGTCAATGTACGGGAACAAACCATCGAGTGCGTCACTGATCTTGGATGTGGTTGAGCCGACCAAAGCGTAAACACCGTATCGGTTCATGAACACGATTGACCGAAAGTACGGCATCATGGCGTAAGGCTGGTCTGAACCAACGCTGGCGCTGATGTTGGTGTTGGTGTACAAAGTTGTGCCGGTGCTTGTGCTGATCCGCACATCCGATATGACGTTGATACTGTCTGCACCAAATACGTACAAGAAGTTGTTTGCCGACACCAACTGAGTAATGTTGCCAATCAGTGTGGAGTCGTTAAATATGATGTTGCCAGAAGTGGCACTGTAGAAATCATTGTTTGTACCGGCTGCGGTGTAGTACAGCGTCCTGCCACTGGCAATCCAGACACGCCCTGAAAACGAGGCAATACAAGTGCCTGGCTGAGAAACAATGGCTGCGGTAATTGTTTGGCCAGAACCGGCACTGGTGATGGTGACCGCAGGAACGCTGGTGTAACCCGTACCCGTTGTGAGTCCTGTGCCGTAAGCAGATACGCTGGTAATAGCTGTGCCGTTGGTAGAAAGAGAGATGACTGCCCGTGTACCGCCGGTTTGATTTGGTACAGCCACTGATGCTGTGGCGGTTGTGTAACCTGTTCCAGTGCCAGACAGGGTAAAAGTCAGCGAGCCAACCTTGACAAGATTTGTGCCATCCCATTGAAAATAACCATTGGTTGGATCAATGATGATGACCAAGGTGTTATTCCACTGGCTGGCTTGCACACCAGAAGATGAGAACGTACCGGCAGCAGCAACAGTTATCTTAGCGTTTGTTGCTACGTTGACGGCTTCGCATCTGCCATCAGTCTGGAATGCAATGTAATAGTTGGTTGTGCCAATGTCACCGTACTGAGCGTAGTAGACAGTTGAGCCAAAGGTAACACCGGACACAATAGTAGGCGCAGGAACAATACGCAAGTTGCCGTGACCAATAGGCATGGCATTTTCCAACCAGGCAAACTCAGTCTCCTTGATAGAAGTCCTGTTTGCTTTGGTGTTTACCCCGTCAAAGTCTTTCGTGACGTGATAATCTTTTTTCTGTTCTTGCGTAGCCACTATCTGCACCCCCAGCGTTTACGGGCAGCTTTGCCTCGTTCACCTTTCCAGTTTTTACTTCTGGCACAAAACGATTTATGTCTTGGGCCAGACTTTTGGGGAGCTTTTAAATTGCTGCCAGTGGCACGATTATACTTTTTACGACCTTTTGCGGTAAGCCCTCCCCCTGCCCTGACGGACTGTTTCTCGCCACGACCAACGGAGAGGTTTGGGCCACGCTTCTTAGGCATATTGTCTTGTGCCAGCTTTGTCGATGATCAGAGCCATGTTACGTGGTTCTGCGCCATCAACATTGGGAATTGATACGTGTGTCCAGCGGTCAAATTCCCTGATCAACTGGTCATACTTAAGGTCAGATGCTTTGATGGCTTGCACCACTTCATCCGGTGTCATGTCTGGCACACGCAAGTCGGCGGCACAACCACGGCGGTGTTGGCTGGTATCTTTTGATCCAACCGCACGGTTAACTTCTTCAGATCGAAATGCGCTGTTGATCATGATTGGCTTGCCACCCAGCAAGGTCTTGACTTCTTCAAGAAAATTTGCAAGGCGAACAAGGTTAGCCAACTCTTCATCGTTGGGCGTGTTGTCGTATTCACGATGATCTGTGAATGTCAATTCTTCAAGAGTGAAGTGTGGACTGAGGTTCATGATGTCGGTGTTGATTTGTGAAGGAGTTCATCTTTCTTCTGGCTGCCAGCAGAAGACCCAAAGTAAAACGCAATGATGCCTGTCCAAGCCGTGCCAAGTGAACCCAGCATCAACATCAACGCATCGCTGGTTTTGAAATGATCGGTCATCAAACCAATAAGTATTCCAAAAAAACCAATTGTTACAAAAATGGCCATCAGACCAGGTATCCACGATTGTGTGGTTGCTTGCATCTGACGGGCTGATTTGCGGTCATCTACGGCGATCTTTTCAAAATCAAGGCCAAGCTCTTGCGCCCGTGCCGCCATCGCTATTTCAGCCGTTTTAAGCTGTGCTATCTGGTCTGCACTGAGCTTGCCTTGGTCAATGGTGGATTGAACGTCTTTTGGATCAATGCCGATGGCTTTGGACACCGCATCAACGGCAAGTCCAGCAAGTGGGCCACCAAGGGCAGTGGCGATTGTGGGTGCAATTTGTCTTAGCCAATCCATCATTTTTCCTTTGCTTCATTTATCAATTTTTGCACTTGTTGTTGCTGTCTTTGAGTTTCTTTCTTTGCCTCAAGAATGTCAATGTACATGAATGCCATCAATGGCAACATAAGAGCAAACACTACGCACATTGCCACCAAGCTGATCAAAAACCCCATCTGACTCTCCGGTCTAGAACGATCAGCAGGAACATCAAGTGGAGGTAGAGGATAACTATTGCCGCCACCACCAGGTACAACACCTTGTCTTGCAGGTCGCTTATCATTTGCCTTCGTTGCCATGATTTAAGTCTTTCCCGCTGTTTTTGTTGTTCCTCTTCTTGCGCTTGTTCTTGCTGAATCTTTTCCCGCATCTCTAAAAAATCTGTATATACAGCACCCAATTCTGGGGGGCTTTGGTATATCAGAGTTTCTCTCAGTTCCACTTCCATCTGCGCCATTCTGCGTTGCGCCATGACCCGATCTAGGGCTTGCTGATTCAGTGAAACATCTTTCTTCTTCGGCTTGCTCTCATCTTCTTTTACAACTTTGACTAGCGTTTCTTGTGCGGTAAAGAATTTGCCCAAGTGCTTACTGATGTCTTGCATGACATCCACCACTTCAGCACCCGTTGCCTTGTATTCTTTATACAAAGCGCACCCTTGTTTGATATAACCAACAGCAGTGCTTGCCATCGCAAGAAGAGTGATCGGATCAATTTACAGCCCCAAAAGTTTCTTGACGAACTCAGCCGCCACACCAGGGCCAAACAACACACAAACCATGACTGCGTACAACAAGTATTCGATCTTGGTCATTCGCTTGTCGCCATCAGCCAATGACTTTTGAATGGCCTCGTACCGTTGGGCGCAAATGGCCTCATGCACGGCAAATTCAGTTTCTAAATCATCAATCATGATTCATCCGCTGGTTGTGGTGTGTTGCCCTCTGCAAGCCATGCAAGGTAGGCTTGGTAGTTTGTATTATCAGGATCAAAAGGAATAAATGCTCCATCTGATAAACAAAATATTTGATCGTCAAGAATCATTCCAGTTAATGTGTTTTTTAGTTGTTTATACATTTATAACTCTGCTGAAGCTGTAAATTGAACAGCATACGCTGTTTGATCTGCGCCACCATTTGCATATGGCGTTGCACCCCATGTCCCCGTTCCATTTGTCCCAGAAACAGCTAAATCTGATGAAGCATCAGTGTTCCTAAAATTTGCAACTGTGCCTGATCCGGGTGCGTAATAAGTCATTGTTGGAGTTGTTCTTTTTGAAACTTTAAAATGCAATTGAATATTTGGTTGAGTTCCGGTAGATCGAGAATAAATTGCACCAACTGAAGTTGTGTTTCCTACCGCAGTTCCATCGTTATAACTTGTTTCAAAATACCGCTGACACAAAGTCAACTCAGTACCATAAGATCGGTAATCAAAGCTAGTTGCTATTGAGCCTTTTTCTAGCTGAATGTTATCAATTACCCATGTGCCTGATGTTTGTGCGCCGACTGTAAATACAATTTGAATACCTGTCGTTGCCGCACTAGGAATAGAAATGTTGGTTGAATATTGTGTTCTGGTGCTTGTAACAGTAAATGTTCCAGTGGCAATTTGCGTTACCGTAGGGCTTGCTAACGTACCAAACGTATCGGCTGTATTGGCATAGTAAGCAGTCCATGTCACTGTGGTCAACAAAGAATTAGAAATGTAGCAAGACAAGGTGGCTGTTGTATTTGCCAAATCAAAACTATTTTTAGCTTCAATGCGCTGACCAAATCCAATAGTCGTTACTGATGCTGCACCTGTGAATTGATAACGATATTGTGATGATGTATATGCACCAGCAATTTGCTGACCTGTGACGTTAGCACCTGTGCAATAGGCATACCATCTATCCACGGTGTAAGCCAATGCTGCTGCCGCTGTAATGGTTTGAGATGCACCAGCGTTACGTTGATCTAAAGCCATGCCACCATTGATGATGCGGTTCTTGAAAGCAAAGGACGAATCCATAAAGGTTGTTGTACCTGCTGCGGATTGAACAGGTACTTGTCCTTTTGTGCCACCTGCTATGTTGGTGGCTGTTGTTGCTGTTGTTGCTGTTGTTGCTGATGATGCAACCGGCAAACCACCACCAGCCAACAAAAATTGTGTGCCATCGTAAACCAAACCAACAACTGAATTAATTGGCATCTGACCGCTGGCCAACGCAGAACCATCTGGATTCAATATATTTTTTAAACCCAAACTGTTGACGTTGATAGTAGATGCGCCAGTGTTGGCAGCAATCACTTTGACAGCAAGCAACAAACCAGCCGTGTATGTGGCAGTTACGCTTGTCGGTGTTGTCACCACAATTGAATTGGCAGCACCAGTATCTACCAAATAATTGCTGTAATTGTTTGCATTATTGAGAAATGTTGCTACTTGAGTAAAGTTTGTGTCAAGCAAAGACAGGGCAATCGAGCCAACTTGCCCTCCAAATGTTACTGACGGAGTTATTGCAGTTGTTCCACTCATGGATTACCCCACTAAATAAGGTGTTGTGATGCGTCTTGTGAATACCGATGAGAGTACCGCACGGACTTGCTTGGTGTATTCTTGATTAAATATCTCTGCCTCACCGTATGCCTGTTCCTTGTGCTTGGCTTTATAGCAAGCGTAAAACGCTACAGGGGTGGTGTACGGCCCAGGGATAGTCTCGGTTGGAGATGCGTTAGACAATGCCGTTGGCATGATGATAGTGTCTAACTCTATGCTGTACGTCTGATCAGGCACTGGCCCCAGATAAATACTGGTTTGGCCATACATTGAATACGCAATTGGTCTGCCAATGTAGTTCTGGTAGTACCGCAGACGAGCATTGAAGTCTGTGAACGCCATATATTGCAGTGCAATACGGGTGTTGCCCCAGATCAAGTTCAAATTGATGATGTCCAGCGTGTTTGTGCCGTTTGGCAAGCTGGATGTCAGGATTACTTCTTGATTTGCTGCTACAGATGATGTTTGGTAAGTACGCAAACAGCCAGTATCTCGCACCATGCGAGTACGGCCATCATTGATGTAGTCTGTTAGTTCAGCGTCAGTGTAGAAATTCGCATTGGCATCATGCAGCAATCTCCGGCATTCCGTGATGTAGTCAGAGAGTACCATTTGATCCTCATGATGTTATGCGGCTTTTTGGACAACGCCAGCCCTACGCTTTTGAGGCACAGGGACTGGCTTTGCGTCAACCACGGGGGATAGAACGTGGAGATTAGGACGAGAAGACGAAAAACTAAATGAATTCAATCGCTCAAGAGCTTTATCAAATTCACCGCTGTGCTTCATCCATCCAAGTCGTTGAAGATACGGGACTTTGTTGTCATCGCCGTATCCAAATATGTGATTGCAAACAACAGGCGCAATTTCTACCGGCACTCCGACAGGAAACGTAATCCGCTTGCCGTCAAAGCCATCTTCCAGTTCGTGTTGACTATTGTTTGTAACCCACATGTTATGCAGTCAGAATATCGCCGTAGATGTACAGGTCAACCGTAGCTGCCGCACCTTGCGCTGTACCCACGTTGATGTACACATAAGCCTGTGAGAATGCGTTTGTGGACGCAATGCTCAAGTCTTGTACAACAGCGGCTGAGGACAGTGAAGGAGTGACAGAAGTCACGATTGCAGTACCACCTGCTGACGCTGCCGTTTGCACGGTGAAGCGAGCAGTCGTTGGGTTAATCGAACCATTGGTCATCGCAATGGCACGAATCCGAAACTTGGTTGGAGTGTCGGCAAATGCAACAAACGTATCGCCTGTTGCATTCAAATTCAACGAAGGAACAACAGCCAGCAGAATGCTACCAAATTGACTGGGCAGTTTGTTTGCAACTCTAGATGAGGCCATGTTTATTCCTTAGATGGTTTGCAGATAAACGGTATCTGACACGCCGCCGAATGCTGTGGTCAATGTGAAGTTGGTTGTACCCAAAGCCACACCCAGACTCAACAGACCCACGTTGGCAGAAGCCACTTGGTGCAAACCGCCATCAACCAAAGTACCTGTGAACGCTGTGGTGCTGGTGTTGGTTGCGAAACCGTAAGCAGCACGGGGTGTGAAGATACCAGTGGTGATTGCTGGGTTGGTCAGAGTGGCTGAACCGGCTGTGACGTTTGATGTTGCATACAAAGGAGCAACAGCAGCGTTGGTATAACCAACACCGGAGGCGCCAGAGATGGAAGTCATGGTCAAGCACATCACAGCAGTTGCTGCGGTGGTTGATGCAGGGCTGAAGCTGATGGTAGGAACAGCAGTCATACCAGCGCCGTTGTTGGCGATAGTGATTGCGGTAACAGTACCAGAGCCAACCAGAGTTGCGTTGACAGTCAACACTGCGCCAGAACCAGTGGTGTCGCCGTTAGCGTTGACCACAGTGATGGTTGGTGCGGCTGTGTAACCAGCGCCTTGGTTGGTAACTGTCACTGCGTTGATCACACCACCAGAGATGGTGCAAGTTGCAGTTGCCTGAACGCCACCAGCAGGAGGAGCAGAGATCAACAGGATAGGGGCTTTGGTGTAGTTGCTACCGGCTGTAGTGATAGTCACTGTGGTGTTGATAGCGCCACCAACAATCACTGTACCTGTTGCCAACACACTACCGCTACCAGATGTGAATGTACATGTGGGAGAAGAGGCAGTGCCGTTACCTGTACCAGCGGGATAGATACCGTTGGTGTAGCCAGAACCGGCTGTTGTGATGACAGCGCCAACCACAGTGCCGGTCAAGTTGATCAAACGGGTATTGAAACCGTCTGAAGACAACAGAGTCTGGCCAGATTGAGTGGTAGTGTCGCTGGTCTTCCATGTGTTGGAAATACCGTCATACTGCTGAATGGCAGTGTAAGGGCCAAGTTTCACGGAATACTGACCGCTTGGAACTGTGTACACAGCGCCAGAAGGCAGGTTGATTGGGGTGCTAGGCCAGTTAGTGCCACGTACACCAAAACCGATTTGGTTAATCATGAATTTTCTCCTTAGATGGTGAGCGAGTTGTAGCCGGTGACTTTGGTCATGGCTTTAGGCTTAGTCACCACCAGTTCGGCAATGGTCAGCACAGCGCCAACATAACCGACTTGGAAGTTTGCCAAAGTGGACTCAAAGCCTGTGAAGGCAAATGAACCTTGCTCATGGATGTACAGACTCATGTAGTTGCTGTTGAGCAAATACACTGTACCTTCTGGGCAGTAGGGATCAGGATAGATAGGAACGCCAGCAACCATCAAGGCACGGAAACCAGATTGAGGGCCGTCTGAGTCATTGTCAAAGCCAACACCTTTTCCTGGGGTGATGACGTATGACTCTTGACCAACGTAGTCTTGAGCTAACAGTGTCCATGTACCGAAGCCGCAAACACCGAATGTTGGGACTTCAGCAGCGTTCTTGACAGTACCAGAAATATACTGCAACAAGTTCTGACGAGTTGGGTTAACAGAACCGGCAGCATACAGTTTGGATTTCCACCAAGTGTTTGATGTACGGTTGATGTTGCCGTATGTGGCCAAGGTTGTACCGTCATCCACAGCACCAGGCAAGCCGATGAACTGTTGGGTGTTGGTAGTGTTGTTGTACAGGGCAGTGGCCATGCTGTCCATCATGCTGTTTGTTGCATCGTTCATACGAGCTTCAATCAACGGGATGACTGCGTAGTCTTGCTGCACTGCGCCTTCCATACCGAGGAACGGCACGGGGGCAATCATGAGCTTCAAGTTGAACTCGGCATTTGTCACGCCGACCTGAACGGAAGGCTGGGCAAACGAGCCAGAGTAGTCAGACCACTGTGAAGTGATCATCTGTGAACCCTGCACGGGGGCGGTCACAGAGGACACACCACCAGATGCTTGTTGTGAGTTGCTCAACAAAGCAGCCAACAGGGGTGTTGAGTTGTACAGTTGCACAACCAACTTAGGAATGAACGCTCTACGGGTTACGTATGAGAGTTCGGTGTACTGGCTACTGCCAGTGCTTGGAATGATACCGCCGCCAATAGCCATTTAAGACTCCTAAAAAAATCCCCTGTTTACCAAACGACCTTACAGACCAATGGGTCTGACAGGTTTACGAAATTCGCCCATCGCCTGTGCTGCTACATCCCGTGCGGCTTGAATAGGATTCTTGTGGAATGCCTTTAAATCAAACTGCCTCATTGGATTGGGATTGTAGCCACTTGGTGTTGGAACTGCCGCTTGTTTCATAAAATTATGATACTCAGCCGCAGTTTCGTGATCAACAATGTTTTTTTCTAACATTATTTTTTCAACTTGTTGGATTTCGGAGCGGCTTTGAACCAGTCCCTTGTCCATCAAATTTTTACGTCTGTTTTCCAGATCGTTGATTGAATCTTTCTCTTGCAACTTTGCTTCCAGAGATGCCACCCGTTGTTCGGCTTGTTGCAACGCACGGTTGGTGCGTTCTTCAATCTCTAACTCTGGCATGGCCACATCTGG
>Ga0214206_1000100_pt1 | contig 23253 bp, 37 predicted proteins | sample TroBogEpilimnion_26_FD_153044 | JGI IMG/M metagenome (GOLD analysis project Ga0214206, IMG submission 153044) | Freshwater microbial communities from Trout Bog Lake, WI - 07JUL2009 epilimnion | ecosystem: Environmental > Aquatic > Freshwater > Lake > Epilimnion/Euphotic zone | place: Trout Bog...
GGATCAATTCCAAGGATGCCCCATGTGAGTTTATAAATATACGAATTATGAGAAAATTCGATCTAGTTCTTCTTGATCAAATTCGAATAGGGATGGTAACTCGTCCCAAATTTCTAATATTTGAAATCTGTTTTTATCAAAGCAATTAAAACCTTGAGGTGGAGCCACTTCTAATAAAAGATAATTGCCTTTCGTGGTTACTGCGTCTACTGTGTACAACGCGTCTTCTACTAAAATATTAGTATCGTCTGCTTTGATACACTTTACTCTCATATACATAACTAATAATTTAAAATTAAACACGTTTTGGTTTCCGTAGTGTTACAGGCCTTTTCCTGACGCGATCTCTTAATTACTTTACTTGAGCTTCTGTTTTAGCTCCGCTTTCTGTAGCTTTAGCAGTTGTATCCGCAGTTGCTTTTGTTGAATCTACTGTAGTCTTTGTTGAATCTGCAGTTGTAGCAGCAGGAGTGCTAGTACCTCCACAAGCAGCCAATAATAAAGCTGTTGAGAAAGCGATCATGATTTTTTTCATGGTTTTCTTGTTTTTGATTATTAAATGATAGGATACAAATATACCCTAACCTGGTAAAATAGAGAAATAAAAGTTTTTAGTGAGGCTTATAAATTTAACCTGCTACCGATCATGAAAGATCTCATTGATGTTGAACCAGTTGTGCTCATCATTGTCTTAAAACTGAAGTTCACTTTAAACTTTCTAGTGATCTTAAAGTCCGTACTAAAGCCTGTCAAGAACGTTAGGTCCCTGTTTCTAGTCTGTTGACCCGTATTAGGTGCGTAGGACCATGGAGCCGATATCATGAATATGTCCGGGGTTATTATCTTCCTGCCGAACTGTAAGGGATACATGGCGAAGCTGATTATAGAAGGCGATAGATTAAACGATCCGCCTTGAACGAACGAGCTGTTAGCGCTCAGGTTGTACCCAGTGATAAGTTTGTCTATTGGCTGAATGTACGTATAGGCAGGGAATACCATGTGATTTTTGAAGTCGGTGAAGTACGTAAGACCGAAATTGTGTAGTGCTTCTAACTGTCCTCTCGAGTTCATTTGATTTTGAGTGTAACTACCTCCTATGGCCACTTTGCTTAAGTCCAAGAATATCGAAGAGTTAACGCCTATGCTGGACATTCCGGTCATCGAGGACTTGGATATTCCTATGTTCATTGTAGGAACTATCTTTCTATTAGGAGCTGTTTCCGCTGCACTCAGATCCGCAGAGAATATCATCGGATTTGTATTCTCCGATTTTTTCTTCTCTTCCTTCTTTTTCTCCTCTTTCTTTTCTTCTTTCTTTTCTTCTGATTTTGACTCGGATTTTTTCTCTTCTGATTTGGTTTCTGACTTGGATTCGCTCTTTGTTTCAGAAGAGGAACTACTGCTCTTGTTGTCAGAAGATCCACTCGTAGAAGAGGACGATGAAGACGAAGATGAATTAGAAGAAGATTCTCCGCCTCCACTCGTAGTAGTAGAACTACTAGAAGAAGAACTTTGATCGCCACCTCCACTCGCTTGGGTCGTAGTGCTAGAACTGCCAGTGGACGGAGCCGCGGTTGGCGCTGCGCTTACGCTTGACGTTGCTGCACCGGCGGAACTACTAGCTGCAGAACTTGCAGCAGAAGACGCTGCGGTACTTGCTGCGCTAGATGCAGCCGAAGCCGCGGCAGTTGATGCTGCAGAAGTTGCCGCTGCAGCAGCTTGTTGTGCTATTACTGTTGTTGCTTGTTGTGATACTGGACACGCTAAAGTAGAATACGATAAGTAAACGCTCTGTAACCATGCTTGTAACAAACCCAACTGAACTTGTTGTGGAGTAAAGGTTCTAACTTGATCGTAGAAGGATACTACCGCATTTCCGCTTACGTAGGTAGTAGTGGCCACTTTGGTTTGGCCTGTGCATTTGTCTATGAATGTCTGGGTATAGGTTTGGCCCTTTGCTTTTTCAGCAAACAGGAACGCAACCAATATTAATAGAACTCCCAGCCATTTTTTCATTATTTGTATTTAGCCAATATAGCTAAGTTGTTATTAACTCTCTTTAAAGTCTTAAGTCCCGCTTTGTGACTTCTCATCGGTCTTTTCTTAGGTGCTGCGTTTGCCATATACTAACTTTTGAATATTCCCTTTTTAACCATTCTTAATAAGATTCGAGAACATGCGATGTCTAACGCTTTCTTTGTAGATGTACCTATAGTAGATTGATTGAACTTAACTTCGTTTACCGTAGCATCGCTAATCAAACTTAACTCTCTTGTTGTAGTTGCTTCGCCCAAACCAGAAGCCGCGAATATTTCTCCGGTCTCTGCGTCAGTGAATCTAACTTGTAAACCCAATCTTGTTACAACCTTGTCTTTCACTCCGTCCTTTAAATTAACTTGCTCATCGTCGGATACAGAGAAGTCGTACACTTCGATCTCAACAAAGTAGTGAGCCAATCTGATCTTGCCCCTACCGTCCAATTTATCTTGACTGATTCCAGCTTGACTGGCTTGGAATTGTTTTACCATTCTATTTTTTATCTCCGTCTTGTCTTCGGTAAAAGTGAATCTATTCAAGTTCTCAAGGTATTCCATTGTAATGTTTGCAACACCCAGGCCGACTTTCTTTTCTTTCAACTCAGGATACTGCTCGTATACTTCGTCACCGATACCGCATTTCAATATCTGAATAGGAATCGTAGGACCAGAATAGTCCATGAATTGACTGATGTCCACCTTTGTTTCGAAAGACGCTTTATAGTTTTCGGTCTTAGTTGACCCAATAGTTTGAGAAAAGCTAAATACCGGTAATAATATTACTAATATTGAGAAAAAAATAAACTGCTTCATATTAGTGTCTTCTATAAGATGGTCTGTAATAAACTCTAGGTCCTACAGGAACAATGATTCTTGGAGCAATGAATGGGTAGTACAAACCCCCGTAAATTACAGGAGTTGTTACTACGTTAACGCTTGCTTGAGGTACACTGTAACCTTCGCTTTGTTGATAGTACTTTGTCTTGATTTTGATTTGCTTTCCTGTACTGTCGGTAGTAGTTGTTTCTATCACTCTAACTGGAGTACAGCTGCTCATAGACATAACTAACCATAAAAATAAAATAAAGGACGCACAAATTGTAATGATCTTTTTCATATTATTTAGTTTTTGGTGATTTGTACCATATATTTCCTGGCGAATTGCTGTAGGTTCCGTCGAACTTCCATGCGAACTCTGTCGCCATTCTTTGTTCTTTTTCTTCGTCTGTAAAATGGACATAGATCATAAACACTTCAAAAGAAAATGCGAATGCTACCCAAGCACAAACGAATATTAAAAATGTTTTACCTAATATATCGATAATTTTTTTCATAGTCTATTTTAAATTTATAGTGGAATATTTATTCCGCTGTTGGAGATGCTGGTGTATCTGTTGGTGCTTTCTTGGTGAATTTGTCCAAAGTATCCGCGCCCATTCCTACTGCTGTAATCACCATAACGGCGTTTACTAATTCTGCAGAAGGTTTGAATCTTTCTTCGGAAAAACTGTTAGCTAACATAGTACCGCATAAAAATAATGCACCAATAAAACCAATTACTGGTTTGATTGAAGTTGATCCTCTTTCGTCTTTGAAAAGATCAATAAGCCATTCTTTGAAAGTCATAGTCTTTAATTTTTAGTTTGTTTGTTTAAATAATTCTTTAACGAAAAGTAACATATAAAGAAAAATGCCGAAATAGAATAAAAAACGATATCTGCGATCCAATACGAACCAGTTATATCCATAATGAATTTGAACAATGCATCGTAACCAAATGGCAAGAAGAACATTGCCAACATTAGAGATATTTCTTTTATCGTTGTTAAGTACTTTACTGGCATCAGCGTCCATACAGGGTTTGTTTCGTTAATAATATTTTAGTGAGAATCGTCCCAAGATTCTTTTAATAATCCACAAGTTTGACACTCTAAATGACCGTCGTGATCGCTATCACCCCAAACGTGTTGACACTGTCTGTGTTCGTGGTGTTCGAACTCTAATTTTTCCATTTCGTGTTCGTGCTTTTGTTGAGCCACAGCCAATTCGTGTTCTTGTTTATTTTCAACTACGGCCAAATCCCTTGCTGCTGAAGCTCCTGCGATAAACGCATCTGGAATTAATGGAGTTGGAGGAGTGTTGGTCACCTTCATATCGTTTGTGTTAGAAAGTGTAACGCCGTCTTCTTCGTCCATCTTTTGAACCAACATTTTGTCTTTGTCCTGATCGCTGAACCAGTAGTCGATGATCTTACCGTAGCTACCGATGAAGGCTCCTAACAATAACATTAGTAACTCTTTCCATCCAGCGGCCATTGCCGTATTCATCATGATAGCGGCAAATATACCTGCTATGATTAAAATAAATCCACCCAAAACCATAGCGGTAATGTACCATCTACGTTTCATTACTGAATTTAATAGGTCTCTAAAACCCGTGTTAGGTTGTTTAACTTCTTCTGCCATAAATTACCATTGAGCTGGTTTTTCTTTAAATTCGTCCCCTTCTTTCTTAGGCTTTGGTTGTTCAGATCTTTCTGCCTTCTTTAAGTCTTTGTCAGCTGGAGCTTTTTCTTTTATAATTACTGTTTTGCTACCCGCAGCTTGCTGTTGTTGAGCTGGGATATTAATGTTGATAGCCGGTTGATTTCCGTTTGCCTTTTCGCTTTCCTTTGGTTTTTGTAAGTAGGTCATTAAAAATGCACCACCAGCGGTAACTAAAGTACCGACAGTTCCAATGATTGTTTTCTTCAAACCAGACATTGAGCCATCGTTGTGCTTTTCGTTCTTAGCCATTGCTTCGTCAGGCGTTTGTTCTTTTTTTGCTTTTGCCATATTATAATTTATTAAAATCTGTTATTGCTAATAATGCACCTTTAGCATCGTATACCGCAATTCTATAAGCAGAAGATGGGAAAGCAGAAGTGTACAACTTAAGGATATTGTCTCCTTCTTTAACATCGGCTGTAGATTTGGATACTACGCTATTAGTGATATTCAATATTTTGATAGTCACAGTTTGAGCTGTGCTAGTCTTAACGTTCATTGATACTTCGCTGGTTACGAACACAGTCTGTAATTTAATACCAACTGAGCTACCGATAACCAAATTAGTAGGAGTTTGCACAGAAGCCGTAGACACATCTTTAGTACATCCAGCAAGCAGGATAAACGCAACCGCTATTGTACATAATTTATTCATTTTCTATTAGTTTAGTTGACAATTAAAGTCGTTTTGGCTATTTGGTTCTTTGTGCTGTCCTCTAGCAATAAATATAGGTACTTGCTTTGGAGAGCTCTGGTATAAATATTTAGCTTATTGGTTCCAATGACGCCCTTGATTATTTCTCTGGTAACCACCTGATTTTCTATGGAGTCCATCATGGTCAACGTGTAGGTCCCTGCGGATTTTAACGTAAATTGTATCTCTTGTCCGTTGGAAACAGTATTTTGCGCAGCATCAAATACGTTCTTATCTGGCGTTACTTTTTGTACGGGCGCAACAGTCTTTGTGCACGATATTATAAAAAGCATACAACACAATATTATAGTTTTCATACATTTCATTAATTTACCGTTATTTTTAATTGGGTCCCAGATTGATTAACTGCATCTATGGGTGTTATTGTTATTAGACCCAGTACGTTGGTTAATTTTACTAAAGGTTTAAACGATATAACGTATTTGGTCGTGTTGTCGAGCACCCCAGTGCCGTTTGTGATTAAAGATCCAAAGTTTATGTACTGTCCCTTGTTCGTAGAAAAATTATTAGAGTTATTGACAGTGGTGAAAGTCGTGCTTTGATACTGCAATATCGAACTATCGTAATTCAAGTGATATTGAGTTCCTACCACTGCCTGCTGTAAAGGATCTAGGGTTATGGTAGCGTAAACACTGTCGCCTATCAACTGGGTCACTATCGAAGATTGAATCTTATTCGATACCGGTGACTCAAGGGAAAACGTTGCTACTCCTGCAGTTTGTTTGGTAGAGTAACTAAGTTTAGCGTCCCCTAACCATATAGTGGCCACGTAGAAAGTATCGTTAAGTTTTCCACTCGGTAAAGTGAAAGGTACTAACGATCTTGTTCCACTGTAAGCGCTCCAATTGGTGTGATTGATACTATCGTAAGTAGATTGATTGTACAGCTTTAGCATGTTGGGTAAAGTAGACACTAAGGATTTTTTGCCGGTCAAATGTTGTAAAAGTAAGTAGCAATCGGTTTCGTCAAATTGCCCATCGTTGTTTACGTCAGCGGCTATGTATTGAGCAGCAGAGGTAAAGTAATTACCAGCAGTGTTTCCTAGTAACCCTTTGTTCGAATATTCCTGAAACGCTAAATACACATTCGACACGGTTATGATACCATTGTATAAGGAAGTTAAATTGGTTGTGGTCGTTAGTCCCAAAGCTTCGGCCTTATTTTTGGTAGTATCCACGCTAGTACTTACGTCCACAGTATCGCTAGTGCTAATCACAGTTGCAGTATTGTTTGGAGTTAAAGTGTAAGCGTTATTAGCGTAAGTGTAGATATTAGTGCTAAAATTGGTCGGTGTTATTAATGTGTTAAAATTGAAATTAAACTGGACTTTCAATTGTTGTGTTACTGTAGGTTGCGTAGAATAGAGTTCGTCTGCTTGTACTGCGTAAGAAGATTGAGAAGGTCTTTTCCAAGTTAAATACATTCCCCATCCTCCACCGGTTTGTTGCATTCTGGTCATAAAAGTGTACGATTGACCAGCGACTAAATTAATAGATCCATAACGATATCCTGAAAATCCGTGAGGACCGTACTCTGAAGTAACCACAGCTCCGTTCAAAGAGAAGTCGACTCCATCGTCTCCGTCTATTGCGAAGGAATAAGTTCCGGTCTCTTTTGGAATAAAGTAACCATAGGATTTGATTCCGAAATAAGCGCCACCGTTAGGGACTCCAGTAAAAAAAGTTTGACTAAAGTATATTGCGTTGCTTGCAGTCGTAACTCCGGATTTGTATATTGTAGTACCATTTGCGGTATTAAACATATTGTTAAAATCCGTAGCGCTGTTAGCGTAAACGTTCGCACCACCATTGTAAGTTGCAATGTTGTATATCGTATAATTCAAATAGCCTACTCCCGATTGAGAGTAAGCTATTGAAGAAATTAATAATAAGAATGCAACTATTAAGGATTTCATTATTCTACTGTTAGCTTAACTTTGTTACCGCTACCGTCTACCGCATCGGCCAACACTGTAAAGAACAATCCAGTTGCGTCAGTCAATGGAACAGTAGGTGTAAAAATTAATGTGTAAGGAACTCCAACTTTAATTCTAGCAGTTTTAATTTGATCTATAGAACCAAAAGTCAATCTACCGTTATTGTGCGTAGAGAAGTTAGTGATATCGTTTCCTGCGTCGAATACTACGTTCGATAAGCTTAACTTAGTGCTATCGTATTGTAATATAACTTGCAATCCTGCCAAACCAGCTTGAGTTAAAGTTCCAGTCAAAATAACTTTACCGTTAGTTATAGTAGAAGATAAATTCAACGAAGCATCAGTTATAGTTGGAGCCGCTGTGTTTACGGAGAAAGAAGATATTTTATCAGCGCTATTAACTGACATGCCTGCAACCGATCCTGGTATTAAAGAAGGATCCGTTGAGTGAGAGAAGTTTAAGTCTCCACCGTAAGCGTAAGCTAAAGTATCGATTTGATTAATTGAGTTGATGGTGAATGTGTGATCTGACAAAGATCCTGCTGCCCAATTATTATACTTTCCTGACATGAAACTCATTGCAGTAGCCGTTGACGATGGGATTCTTGCTTTTGAACTTACGTCTATGCCCATTACGTAAGCAAATAAATAATACGCATCGTTGCTGTCAAACGTAGAATCTTGAATACCAACGTGACCGATTATCTTCTGTAAAGTAGGGTAAGTAAAATAGTTGTTAGTTCCGGTCAACCCAACTTCAGAAACGCCCAAGAAAGCTTTGTAAGCGTTGGATACTGTTACGATATTGTCCAAGTAAGGTTTACCAAAAGACGGAGTAACGTAGACTGCAAATTTTTGACCCACTTTTAAAGTCGTAAACGTAGCAATACCTTGAGCGTTAAACTTAGTTTGCGCAATTGGAGGATTGCTCCAATCGGTAGTTCCATCGGTTTTAAGACCCATTATCTGGGCGTTCAAGTTTGTGATAGTTGTGTCCCCTTGTGGAAACGCTATAGCAACTTTATAAGACGACGTGTTTCCTATTACGTTAGAAGTAGGAATAGTAAAATCCAACACTTGAGATCCTATGTTTGCGATTGCTTTACCTGTAGAATCGGTAGCATTTGATAGATCAAGCTTGTGAATATATGTGTAGTCTTTCTGATCTAATAAAATGTATTTTTGAGAAGCTATCAACCCTGAAATTGGTGCGTCGGTTCTTTGTACAGTTAACTGACCAATATTCCAGCTATTGTTTGCTGCGTAATTCCATGGAGTGTGTTGGAACTGTCCGTACAAATCTCCTACGCCTATAGTTGGGTAAGAACTAAATTGATAGTTGTTCCAGCTCGTATAGTAAGTTTGAGAAGAAGTACCTTGAGAAAATACTGTACTATTAGGAACGTACTGTAACGCACCGTTATTGTATTGGTATCTCAACCAAAAATAACGAGGTGTTGTCCCAGAGTTAGTAACCGTATAGCTGATGGTCAAAGTATCTCCTACGTGATAAGGAGGCTGTTGAACTATCGCCTGGTTAATAGTTATGTTTTGAGAAAAAGAACAAAGGGATATCAAAAGTATCCCTAAAAATAATACAATTTTTTTCATAGTTTAAAGTAGTTTAGACACAACCTGAACGCATGTTTTTTTAATTGCGTTTCTCATAACGGTTGAGTTAAACTCTCCAGACTCTGAAATCAATAACGTAGATGTGGATATTTCAGAAGACTCGTCGGTCACCAACTCCTTTTTAACAACCTTTCCTTGCTTGTCGATTAATTTACCAAGCATTCTAATAACCACCGCGTTTTCGTCCTTGTGGAATATGGCTACATTGGAAGCAGTCTTTTGCTGGTCCATGTATACGATCTCCACGTCGACAAAAAGATCCGCGTCTTGTTTGTTAACTAGTGTGTAACCTTTGTCCTGTAAAACCTCTTGAATAATATTTTTGACCCCGAATGTCAGGTTTAAATTCCCGGTCATTGGGCCCATTTTAACGCTGTTTCTAACAGTGTTTACCGAAATCTTAGACTTTGCCTCTTGGGATAAAACAAAAAGAGGACATATCAATAGTAATAACGTTAATAACTTCATACAAAAAGATTTTAAACATAACTACGAATAAAACCTTTAGGTATAAATATACGTTATCTAGCCGAAGATAAGAACTGGGTCAATGCTGGCTTACTCATTGCGCCCGATTGGCGCTTCACTACTTGACTTGTAACTGGGTTCACTATCAATAAAGTTGGAACACTATTGATGCCGTACTGTTGGGCCATGGGTCCGTTTGAATCCACGTCTATATAACTTACTGGGATTCCCAATTCTGATGAAGTTTGTTGTAATACTGGTTTGAAAACCTTACAAGGACCGCACCAAGCGGCAGAAAAATATAATACTTGCATGTTTGTTAATTTTTAAATTCGAATAAAGTAAATTTATTATCGTTGTCCATTAAAATCGCTGTTCTATTTTCCACCCAATCTCCTGAGTTTATGTATCTATTGTTGTTGATCGTCAAATCTGCAGGTTGGTGAATGTGACCGCAAATTGCACCGTAACAGCCTCTCTTTTTGGCCATCTGTATTGCCGCGGTCTCGAAGTCGTTTATATAATTGGTGGCAGCTTTTACGCCTGCTTTTATGTCCTTTGATATGGATTGGTAAGGTAACTTTCTCCAAGCTCTGTATCGGTTGTACCACCTGTTGCACCAGAGCGCTAGGTCGTAACCAATCGATCCTATCTTTGCAATCCATTTGTACTTTGTAATGAACACGTCTATAACGTCCCCATGAAATACAAAATAGTTTCGTCTATTGTAACTGTCGTTTTCGGTCCATTCAATGGATTCTATAACGTAGTCCTCTCTTATCTCTATGTTACCAAAATGCGTACCGATAAATTCTGTCAAGAACTCATCGTGATTACCTCTGATCCAAATTATTTTGGTCTTGTTCGATATCTTTAATAATTTAGATATGACTTTGGTGTGTTGCTTCTTCCATTTGGATCCTCTATTTAAGGCCCAGCCGTCTACGATGTCGCCGTTCAATATTAAAAGATCGGTTGGATGTTTGTCCAAAAATTCCATAAAATCCTTCGCCTTGCTGTCTTTTGTGCCAAGATGTAGATCCGATACGATGATCGCTTTGTATTTAATCATGTCCAATAATTGTGGTCTTTTTTAAACCATTCATCGTTGTTTCTGTTCAACCAAGATTGCCAAGCCAGTTTGATCATATACCATACACCTTTCTTATCAAATCTTCTGCTCGTAGTATGTGCATAACAATTAACGATTCTAAATTTTTTGGGCGAAACTTTCGAACTGAGATGATAGTCCTCAGCAACTTTGTCTTCTTCATTGAATCCTCCTAATTTATTAAAAGTATCTGTTTTAAATATCATGAATCCACCTATGGCAAAGGGCCTAGTCTTTGAACTTAACAATTGGATAACATCGAATACCCTGTACACCCAATTGAATTTACCACCCAAAGTTTTAAACTTACAAGTAACCAAATCGTAATCTCCTTTTTTGGCTACTTCCAAACATTTTTTGACAAGGTTTTTGTCCTTTAGATACATGTCAGCATCAAGGAATAAAACGTAAGGCGTGGTTACCAATTTTGCGCCCTTGTTTCTGGCCACCGAAGGCAATCCACCTTCTATTATTCTTATTACTTGAGGAGATCTGGATCTATAGTTGTGCATCAAGGTGAAAGTATTGTCCTTGGAAGAATCAGCTATGATAATTTGACAATCCAGTCCTTGTCTTACGATTAACTTTAGGACCTCTATAATACCTTGGCCTTCATTTTTACATGGAATAACTATCGTAATATCTTTATTCATGTATATAAATATCACCGGTTCCATTTCATGCGCCTCGACCTTTTCTTGGGAGTTTTATTTTTCGGTATAAACTTCTTAGAGTGATAAACCACTTTAGTATCGTTGTCGAAATCGTCCAATTTAAGACGAACTATAATGTCTTTTAACTGGGACGAGTAGCTACGTCCTATCTCGCTGTATATGTAATCCAAGTAATTGTAATAGGCCTGCTCTGTGTTTATGCTCTTGATGTCGTTTCTAACAGAAAGCATTAGGTAGTAGTCTATCACGCTTTCTTCCCATTTTTTGTAGTGAGCGTATCCATTGATGGAAGTATCGGCCGTGGTCATTCTGTTGTAAGGGACTCTCATGCCGTAAAGGTTATTGTTCACTTTAAAGTTCTTAGAAGTAAACCAACCAGTTTCTAATACAGCTTGCGCGACCACTATTCTTTTAAACTTAAAAGGCAAAGAGTAAACGGCCAGCTCTACGTCCTTTACGGTAAGACTATCGTTAGGGATTGTCATTACAGTGGGTTGAGAAGTGCAGCTCATTAGCGTACACAATAAAAAGATCGTCAAAACTATTTTTTTCATTTCCAAAATATTTGAATTCCAACTATACTGAAAGCAAGTAGTATGCTCAGTAAAGTCTTCAGGTTAAAAGGCTCTCTAAATAGAATAATGCTCATGGTCGTAAATACGATTATTCCTACAGCAAAGCCTATCAATCTACTCGGCCAAATTTCTCCGGCGAATCCATGAACAAAGTACCGAACCGACTTGATGTAGCACCAACTCAAAGGCACACTCATCAAGAGTATCAGCCACATGTACTTTTCGTACCATCCGTATTTGATAGCTCCTTGTAATTGTAAAAAAGATCCCATTTGGCCCAATACGCCGAATAGAATTCCGTATATTATATCCATTACTCTGTTTGTGTTGTTAAAACGTTTTCGAACGTTTGTGCGGCTTTTTTGTCTTCGCCGTCCTTAAGTATTTCTAGGGTCATTTCGTATCTACCCAATTCTGCTTGAGTGTTAAATAACTCTTGTCTTAACGAATCTGTTATAACTTCGTTTTGTTTGTACTTGGCGATTTGTCTTTGTTGTCCTTCTATGGTGATTAACAATAGAGCAACAGTGGCCAAACCCAAAATACCTTTAACGTACTTTTTCATTTTAATCTTTTTTGTTTTCTTCAATAATATTACCGTCGTCGTCCATTAATGGAGCTCTTTTAAATTCGTAAATAATCCAACCTGCTGTAATAGCAGCGATCAATACTAATAATACTTTTCCTAACATAACTCTATTTTTTGATTTTTAATAATTTATTTGTTTAGTCCCACCACTCGAATATATGATTTTCTAATATATCGAATAAAATTCTTGTAGCTCTTAAGTGATTTATGTGACCAATATTAATAGCTATACCCAATTTTGTATCAGTTGAAAATGGAGGTTTTTCCATGTTTTCAACGATAACGTACATACGAGGATATTTTACAAAATACTCGTCCAATCTTTCCGATACTAATTTTGAGTCCCATTCGAAACAATCTTCGCACTCTTCACTTGGAGTGAATATTGATTCTGATTCGTGATATTCTGTGTACTCGTGTTCGTAATACCCAATTTGAAGTTTTTCTATTAATCTTACGCAAGTCATCATTCTCTGCGCGTCCCTTTCGTTATCTACGTGATGTCCGTTTGTTTTGATGTACTCTGCCTGATTCTTTAGCTTGAACTTCAGCACTTCCCAAATGTAATGATCGTCCCAGTCTTGGTCCTTCCAAATAACGGGTAACCATCTGTACAGATTGTAGATGCGTCTAAAAAATTGTTTTACTTTATACATGGTTATAAGTTTTGTTCCCTGCGCTCTCTGGTCAGTTGTTTTACATGAGTGTATAATTCTAAGGTAGTACCGTCGAAGTCTTCCATAATGAGCTCCAATTCGTCTGGATGTATGTTGAAAGTGGCTTTGAAGTCCTTCTTCATCTTTCTTAGGATTTCTTTTTCTTCTTTTTGGTAATCGTCAATTAATCGCTTCCATCTAGCACCGAATAGACTTCTGTGTTCTAGCTGATCTTCGTAGAATCTAATGCCGTTGATCTTGTCGGCCAATAGATAGTTTTCCATCTGTGCTTGATAGTAATAATCCGAGTGTTCGTAATCTCCGTTAATTATCTTGTCGTACAGAGGAGCTTTATCGGGCAACGTCTGTCTAACTTCGTAACGTCTCCACCAAACAAATTGATTGTATCGTTTGGGCGTTAAGTTGGACAGTTGGTCTTGTAAAAATTCGCGTGATAGTTTGGTTGCGATCATAACTTTTATTTAGGTAAATGTACTCAATACAGGTAGACGGGAGAAATTTATTTCTCTAGCATATCGTAATGTCTTGGGTACACGTGTAAGTTGGTGATCATCCAGTGCATTTCGCCTACCGGTAAATCTAATTGAAAGGCAACCATTTCCATAAGCTTAGCGAAGGTATATTGATCGTTACAGAAACCATAAACTAAGTCGATGGATCTTGCGAATACGCTTAAGTGCAGCTTATCGTCTTTGATGTAAAAATTAAGTACGTCGTTACACGGAGTATCGTAAGCGTAACGGTCCAATTCATTGATATCGTAGTGAACAACTATCGCTCTTCTACTTTGAGGATTGTTCTTTAGTTCTGCGATTGCTCTGGCTAACTGACAGTTTTTGTTCCAAAAGTAACCGTAGTTGGAATTTACTTCAGTCGTATTGGGTACCATCATGTTTTTCCATATCTTGGCGCGTTCTGATATTTCAGTGGCGTCTCTATCTCCTTTAAGGTACCAGTTCCACTCGTACTCTGCGTACTCTGTGTTGAACTTACGTTGAGGTGTGGTAACAATTTTGTTACCTACTTCTACTAACGTGAATACTTCGTTGAATACTGCTTTAGTACCAGCGAAATCTTCGCCTAAATTCATAATATCTTGAAACAATACTTCGAATGCGTGCGTTGCGTCTTTATATCTCATACTTTTCTACTTTTACGAATTGTGATAAAAATTCTACAGGGCTCAAATCTCTGTAATCTTCTAGGTAAACTACGCGTTTGATTCCCGATTGGATAATCAATTTACAACAATCCTTGCACGGGGATAAACTTAAGTATAGGGTGCTACCGTCCACCGAATTTCCCGATTTCGCTGCTTTCAATACTGCATTGGACTCTGCGTGCAATACTTCGTCTTTGGTGACATTATTTTCTTCGCAAGAATTGTCCATTCCTGCCGGGGTGCCATTGTACCCAAAAGATATCACGTTACCGTCCTTCACCAACACTGCGCCCACTTTTGATCTGGTGCAGTACGATAATAGGCCTATTTCCTTTGCGATGTTGATAAATGTTTTATCTAACTTCTGTTGTTTGTTCATTATATACCTGTTGATCCGAATCCACCTGCTCCTCTCTCTGTATTTCTTTGCGGTAATTCTGGTAGTACGTGTACGTCCATATAACTTACTGGAACTAACACGAATTGGGTTAATTTTTGACCAGCTTTGATTTCTGTTGCAGCGTTAGACGTGTTGATTAAGTGTAAGTGAATTTCTCCTTCGTAATCTTCGTCCACTACGCATGCTCCAACAGAAAGTCCTTGCTTAACTGCAACGCCCGATTTGTTGAATGCGATTAAAGCGTAACCCGAAGGTACGTGAGCCTTGATGCCCGATGGGATTAATACCGACTCGTTTGGTTTTAATACGATTCCTGGATAATCCTCTGGTACGTAGAAGTCCAAACCTGCTGATTGGCTCGTGCCTCTACTTGGTGTTTTTACGTTTCTTACTTTCTGAATGTTCATTCTGTACATTGTTTTGATAGTCATTTAGTGATGCAATATACGCAACACAATCTAATAAGTTGTCTTCTTTGTGATTATAAGATTGTCTTGATAACTTTAAGGCGATCATACAATTGTACATGTCAACTGCAGTGATGTCCTTTCTTGATAATAAAGACGCAATCTTGGCAGCTTCTTGCATGCCTTCTTGAAATGGACCGTACTGGCGCTCCTTTTCTTCGTTTCTTTCGAATACGATTTCGTTTGCTTTGAGTAATATATTCATGACTTTTATTTGTGCTTTTTAAATAGTACCAACGTAGGTATGTTCAATAATTTAAACTGACCGTAATTCCAATCTTGACCCAATTTGTTTAGGTTTTTTATAAGAATGGCCTTATAAAGATTGTGCTTTTGTGGGTCGGAATAAGAGCCGTTAATGGGTTGCCCGGTTTTTGACATGGCCAAAAATAAAAGAGCTTCAACTTGTTTGTGCGATTTAACGAACTGTATCGTTATTTCGGATACTGTCTTTAGCACTTTTATTAGGGTAGAATAGTCCAGCTTTTTTGCTTGGGTGTCCGTACCGTTAATTATGTATCCAACGTTGTAGGTATTATTTGCAGATGGGTTGCCAGGAATTTTAAGGCCGTTCAATAAATTCTGATCGATATCTCCTGTGCTAAATTTGACAACTGCGCTTAGGTCTTGGTTTATGTCAAAAGAGTACTGCAAGTCGTTGATCTTTTTTACTGGGTAAGAAAGCATCTTATCGAGATCACCGACTTCGGACATTATTTCTTCCAGTAGAATTACTAGCTTTAATGGACTCATGTAGTCTGATTCTGTTTTCATGGAATAAATATAAAAAATAATGGGATCCCGGTAAAATTAATCTTTGTAGTAGGCCTTGAAGTCTCTAAAATCTCCCCACTCGCGACTTGAATCGATGTCCTTGGGTTTAATCGTTGGTTTGGGCATATTACCGGCCACGTTCCAGAACCAATCCCCCTGCTGTCCATGGCTCTTTAGGAGCTCCCAACCTTTGGCATCGTATGTTTGTATAGAATCGAAAGGAGTCTGCACCCTTGAAGCTTTTAAGAACGGTCTATCGTGAGTGTAGAATTTAGCTCTACCGAGTTCTCCGTCCTGTACGTTTCTTGCAACAGCAACCGCATTAAATTTGGTGTTCGGTAAAGCTATCTGTAAAGTACGAGATAAAACTCCAGTAGAAAATACTGTCCACATTGTTTCGATATCGGTGTTTTTAAAATTATCGTGGAATATTCTAACTCCACCGGCAACCACCATCTCGTGCTTTAGACCGAAAGGTAAATATTTTGCGCCGATTCTTTCTGCGAATTGTTTCGCCCATATGTTTGCGGTAGGCATCGCAGGAATCTTTACGAACAGTGGAATTCCACCGTTTTCTATTGCGGTTAGTTGGTGCTCCGAAGCCTCTTTTGACGCTGGCATAACTAAATACAATTTTTTGTTGTACTTCTTTGCCAAGTGACAAAGCGAATAAGGCGCGTAACCTGTTCTTGGCGCTACGTAAACCATTGCGTCCTCTTTTACTTGAGAGATCATGAAATCTCCCATCTTTGCTTTGGTACCGAATTGGAATTCTCCATCGTCGACTACGTTGAATCCATCGTACTGTTTTACTTTGAACGTAAAATCGTGTTTGTAATCTTTTGTCATGTTCAAGTAGTAGTTTAAATCTCTACCGTTGGACATGTCCAAGTTGGATTGATCTGTTGTTTTATTTAGAAACATTTAGTATTTCGTTTAAGTATGCATAGTGTTTTGGGCGTAAGTGTACGGATTGCTTCATCTCTAAAATGTCTAGCATCTTGGTTCCGTCTTCGTCTATCCACTCTGTAGGCCATTTAATTACTTTCAAGCCCGATTCGTTGATGATGTTGTTTGCGATCTGTCTTAATTTCATTCTTTGTACTCGAGTACCGAAGAAAGGTTGTTTCTTGTACAAACCGGTGCCAGGAATTTTTCTTGATTCGTGTTCTACTGGTAACAACTCTACTAAAGTACAATCGTTCAATTGTTTAGCGAACTCTACGTATCTTGTGAATAGATCTATAGTCGCTTGCTTTGGATCTTCTTGTCTCATTAAGTGAAATCTTAAGTCAATATTACCGAAGTACAAAGTAGTCTCGTCGAACAATTCGTTGAGAGAACCAATTTCAGCAGAATTTCTTTTTAAGAATCCGTGCAAAGTTCTACCGGCAGTAAACTCCAAAGAATATCCTGGTCTCCATACTGATAAAGCATGGGAATCTCCGATAACCGATTTTCTATTTACTAGACCATGAGCCATAAAAGTGTTGTACCAAGGCAATTCACCGACTTCTGGATACGTTACTCCTTCGATCTTTAATCTTTGATTGAACTTGTTGAAGTCGAAAGACGTATTAGAATATCTTATCTCGCCTTTGAACTCTGCGATCGCTTTCATCTTCTCTGTGTGAATTGGCTGTGGACCGCCAGGAACATTAAACGATCCTTCAACGAAATTAACTCCTTCGCAAACGTACAACATATCGTAAGAACCCCAATCACTAGGATCGGGGTTTACGTCTACTGTATCGTCAGGATGGTTATCTTTCAACATTCTTGTTTGGATTATGCCGTACCCTCCTCCCTGTGAGTTAAGAGTTGAACCGACATTTCCCATGATTGATATTAATCCTATTTTCATAACATTTTATTTATATCTAAATTACATCATTCCCGCTAAAGGGTTCATTTCATCTTTCTCGTCAGCGCCTTTTTTCTCGAATACAACCGACTCGGTAGTTAAAATTGTACCGGCTACAGAAGATGCGTTTTTAAGTGCGGTGATAACTACCTTCGCTGGATCGATGATACCTGCCTCGATAGCGTTTACCATAACGTGATTCTTGGCGTCGTATATTTGACCGTCCTTAGGAACGAATGTGTACCAGTCTTCGATTCCTGCATTGTCCAAAATTTTCTTGAACGGAGCTTGAATGGCTTTTTGAACGATAGATCGACCGATTGCATCGTTAGTTGATTCTTCTGCGTATTGCTCTAAAGAAGCTTGGAATAAAGCAGATCCACCGCCTGGTACGATACCGTCCGCTAACGCAGCTTTGGTTGCGTACAACGCGTCCTCTACTCTATCTTTCTTTTCTTTGATCTCGATATCGGAATTTCCTCCAACATTGATAATAGCAACACCGCCGACCAATTTACCCAATCTCTCTTGTAACTTCTCTTTCTCGTAGAATGAAGTAGCCTTTTCGATTTGCTCTTTGATCTCTTCTGCTCTTGCTTCGATTTTAGCTTCGTCGCCTTTACCGTCCACAATTGTAGTTTCTTCTTTAGATATAGTCGCTAAACGAGCAATACCAAGGAATTCGCTTAATTGTTGAGGAGTTAATTTGTCCAATTTGTGTCCTTTGTCTTTTGAAATAACTTGACCACCGGTTAAGATAGCGATGTCTTCCAAGATCAACGTTTTTCTTTCGCCAAAATCAGGAGCTTTAACCGCACACACTTGTACTATACCTCTCATTTTGTTTACGATCAATGTAGCCAATGCTTCGTCTCCGATATCTTCTGAAATGATCAATAAAGCTCTGTTCTCTGCGTTTGCTTTTGTTAATGCTTGTAACAACTCTTGCGCAGAAGAAATTCTACCGTCGTACAATAACACTAAAGGATTTTCCAATCCAGCTTGCATCGTTGTATTGTTAGTAACGAAGTAAGGAGATTTGTAACCTCTATCGAATTGCATACCTTCTACAATCTCTAAGCTAGTTTCACCTGTCTTAGACTCTTCGATGGTTACAACACCTTCGCGACCAACTTTTCCGATTGCAGTAGCGATTAAGTTACCAACTTCTGGATCGTTGTTACCTGAGATCGTTGCAACTTGTTTTATTTGCTCTTCAGATCCGACTTCGATCGCCAACTTCTTAATGTTGTTAACTACTTCTTTTACCGTTTTGTCGATAGCATTTTTAATTTCTACCGCGTTAGAACCTTGACGAATTACTTTCAATCCTTCTCTTACGATTTCAGTGGCCAATAAAGTAGAAGTAGTCGTACCGTCTCCAGCCTCGTTAGCTGATTTGATACTTACTTGCTTTACTAACTGAGCTCCTAAGTCTTCTACGTCGTCTTCCAATTTGTGGAAAGCTTTAGCGACAGTAACACCGTCCTTAGTAACTTTTACTTCACCGCTTTGTTCTTTTATCAAAACAGTTCTACCACCAGGTCCTAAAGTTGAAGACACTGATTGGTTTAATTTGTTGATACCGGCCAATAACTTTTCTTTAAGTTCCGTACCGCTTATGTTTGTTGTTGTACTCATAATATTAATCTTCTATCACAGATAGAATCTCTGTGTCTTTGGTTAAAAAATAATCTTCGCCGCCTACTGAGATCTTCATAGTTCCCATCTTTGGAATCAGAACTTTCTGTCCAACCTGGAATTGAGAATCTACGTACTCTCCGCGATGCCAGTTGTAGGTTTGGCTTACTGCAATAACTTCGCCCATTTCAGGACGTTCCTTTCCAAGATCAGGTATTACGATATTACCGTAGGTCTGCTCTTGTTCTTCTACTGGTTTCAATACTGCGAAACCGTTTTTTGGGTTTAATTTACTCATATATTTTATTCTGTGATTATTTGTAATTCTTCTATCTCTTCCGTAAAATAGAACATATCGTTATTCTTGAAGACGTGCGGCGTATTGAATAGCTCTTTAGCGAGATCTAAATTCAATATGCGCTCTTCTGCGTAAATTTTCTTTACTAAGAAAAGACGATCGTTTACTTTAATGAAGTTTTTGCAAATTGAGAACATAACTGGTTACTTGGTAGGACTTGCTTATCCTTTTAATAATTGTTTTGGCGTAGTAATTTTAATTTGTTTTACCGCCTTGCCTTCTGCGACGGGAATTGTTAATATCAATAATCCCTTGTCTAAAGAAGCTTTTAATTGATTAAGATCGAATTTAGTTGAAATTTTCCAACTTAAGTCAAAGCCCGATCTCTTGATACCTCGATAAATAGATGTTTCTTGATCAAAAGGACGTACTTTTTCGTACTTAATACGTAATAAGTCCCCTTCTACTAAGATTTCAATATCGTCTTGTTCAAGGCCAACTGCAGCAACTTCAAATCGAATGCCGTCTTGTGTTTCAAAAATGTCTACTGGGTGTGATACTTTCTGCGTGATTGCAGAGAAATGCGATTGTGTGTCTGATAAATCTCGCCATAATAGGTCAAAGATATCTAGCTCGAATGGTCTAAATGTCATAATTTTAGTTTTGTGTTCCCTTTCGGTGAACGATTAAATAATTGTTTTATAACTGAAGGCCTACCAAGTACCTTGTTTATTTCTAATAAATATACGCACATTTTAATTTATAATGAAATTTATGTCTCTAGTGACCGTCTCGCCAATTTGGTGCCAATGCAGGGACAGCCTTTAACTTAAGACTTAATTTGGTGGTATTCTCCATACAATCTTGTACAATTTCGGCAGCTTCCTTTGCTCTATCGTGATCCACTTCGCAAATCAACTGGTCATGAATCTGAGCGCACACCCAGCCTTTTATTCCGGCTTGCTTGAATCTTCTATTGATTGCCAATGCGGCTCTGTTTACGATAGACGCAGATAGTCCTTGAATCTGTACGTTTTTGGCGTTGTTTAGTCCGTTTACGAAGTCCCTTGAAATGCTTTTGACTTTGTCTTCTCCGTGACTGTAGGCTAACTCCTTTTTGGTATTGTAGTCCAACATTGCGTCGCCTAGCTGTTCGTATATCGCTTTTACTTTCGGTAAGTGTCTTATACGACCAACTTGTGTTTTAACGTATCCTAAAGTTCTTGCGTCGTTCTCAGACTTTCTCATCCACTTCTCTAGTTCTGGGAATCCACTTAGATAACCGTCGACCAATTTCTTTGCTTCCTTTGTCGATACTTCGATGTTCTTACCCAGAGCGTAAGCTCCCATGCCGTAAGGAATACCTAGAGCGTAAGCTTTTGCCTTGTTTCTCAACTTAGGTGCAAGCTTTCTTAAATAGTTGTCGGCCTTTTTATCAGGGGAATATTGATCTAATTTTTCTGTTTTGATTGCGATCGTTGAATAGAAGTCCCAACCGTTTCTAAAGATATCCTTTAGTCCTTCGTCGCCCGATACGTGAGCGAATACGTGTGGCTCTAACGATTCGTAGTCGTCGTCGATGAATATGTTGTGTTCGTCAGGAACGAAAAATGCTCTTACTCTATTGTTGTATTCGATTACGATTGGATCGTCGTCACCTTCTTCCTTTGGTCGTGGTAATTGTTGAGCGTCGGAACCGTAACGGCCCGATACTGTACCGTGTTGTTTGTAACTAAAGTAATATCTACCATCCTCTTGACCGTCCAAGAATCTTTCTACGTAAGTGGACTTGATCTTTAATAACTTGTTGTATATTCTTAGATTCTTCGCCCATTCTTCTGTATCTCCAATGGCTTGAATCATATCGTCGTCGAACTGTGGTTTACCGGTTTTTGTGGTAGATTTTGCCTTGATACCCAAAGCACCGAAAGCAATTTCACCTAACTGATCTTTGGATTGTATGTTGAACCAGTTACCGTCGTTGGATTCTTTCCAAAGCTTTAACTGTATTTTGGTGATTTGATCTGGCTCTAGGATTTGTGTGTCTCCGTGTAGTAAGAATTGTTTAACTGGACCGTCTGGAATTCTTAGTATGTTTGCGTTGGCGATGTTGTACTTGCCGGTCTTTTCCGACCTTGGGAATTCTATACCGCTCTGATCTATAAGTTCTATGGCAAATGTACCTCTGTTGTTCGCAGGGAACGCATTCGCAGCTTTTATCAAGATCCAATGTTTTACTTCTGCATAACTTAACAACTCTTCAACGACCTTCTTCTTGTGATCCTCTAGAGCTTGGGTAACTTCGTCCTTAGTTCTATTGATTAGGTCCATATCTAGCTTAACTCCGGTTTCTTCCATTGGGATAGTAACTTCTTTGTACAATGGCATTACTTCGTCCTCGAAGAAAAATGCTTCTAGACCTTGATCGTATAGATCCTTAATAAAATGATTGTAAACTCTTAGCGTTAGATCGGTATCGGCCGCAGCGTACTCGGATAGAATATTGATATCGGCTTTCCATATTTCGTAATTGTCTCGTGTAACAGAGCCGCCGTTTTCTTTGATAGAATTCTTTAGAGCTATCTGTTCTTCGTTGGCCGCTTTTTCTACGTCCAATCCAAGTTCTTTTTGAATCATCTTGGCGATACTCTTCAAACCAAATGGAGAACTGGATCCGAACCCAGCGCCTTCTTCGTTAACAGTGTGTACTAACAACATTGTATCTGCGCGCAAAGAGGACAACAGATCGATCTTAAAATAGTTCTTAACGAATCTACAGTCGAAGCTTGCGTTGTGCATGATCAGCTTTTTGCCGACCAACATGTTAATCACTTTGATCGATACATCGTGAGCTTTAACGTCCTCGATATACGCATCGACCAATTCGCCGTTTTTGAATAATTTTGTAGGGAGATAGTAACCTTTACCAGGTTCTGCTGAAACTGACCAACCTATAATCGAACCTTTTCGTGGGTTTAACGATGTGGTCTCTGTATCGAACGCAATAATGTCGTTCTCTAATATGTGTCGTGCCATTTCTTGCACGAGCTCTTTGGTATTAACCAGAACATAACTCTTTTCCATAACTGTAATTTAATCCTTATTCTTATAAGGAACGATTTTATTTAATTTGTCTTTACGTCTTTCGCAACCACAATCTTCGTGACCGAACAATTTTGCCACTTTCTCGGCAAGAATGTCCAATTTCGTTAATTTGGTAAATTTAGCGATTGTGTCGCCAAGACCTTTAGACTTTTGATTTGCTTTCATCTACTTGTTCTTTTTTCTTTAATACCATATCGGTTAATTTTGCCGCTGTCATTGCAGTCAAAATTGCCATTTGATCCCAAAGTTGATTGATATCACCTTTAAGTTTGCTCATTACGCTAAGTTGATATATTTGTAAAACAAATAAAACTACGATAATGCCTAAGTAAAAATTTTCTGTTGTCATAACTGCAATATACACAAAACCTGGTTAATAATACTATTTTAATTACCGGTGACTATTCGCAAGCCACGCAGTAATTAAAGTTTTTGGCGAAATCAGAAGCCGCACTTACGTTGTGTTGGTAGTACAACGATTTGATTCCCATTTCGTGTGCTAATAACATTAACTCGTTTACTTCCTTTGCTTTCGTGTCTGATGTAATGAATAAATTTAAAGATTGACCTTGATCGATGTATTT
>Ga0214206_1000101_pt1 | contig 23188 bp, 38 predicted proteins | sample TroBogEpilimnion_26_FD_153044 | JGI IMG/M metagenome (GOLD analysis project Ga0214206, IMG submission 153044) | Freshwater microbial communities from Trout Bog Lake, WI - 07JUL2009 epilimnion | ecosystem: Environmental > Aquatic > Freshwater > Lake > Epilimnion/Euphotic zone | place: Trout Bog...
CAATCTTTGGCTTTAGTTACCTATTATATAGAAAGTAATAGTGGGGCTTTGGATATTAAATAAAAATAGGGGGCAACTAAGAATAGTACCCCCGTTTATATCAAAATGAAAATTAAACCCAGTTCTTTAGTCCCGTTGTGGCTCTCTGGCTCTTATAGTGTCTTTATGTATTCTTCTATCAGTTGTTCTGTGGTTAAATGTGTTTTATCTTGGCTGAAATATTTTAACCAATAATCAAACTTATTACCCTTAGCAATTGGGCGATATGTTTTTGTATGTGTTTTCGTAATAGTTTTTAGCGTCATCAAATTTAGATACATCTTCTTGTCGATTACCTACATTACCATTATCATCCGCACCTTCTCTATATCCTTGATTAAAACCATCTATTATCTGTTGGTGTTCTACTTTTTTCATTATCTCTTTAGCCCTTATAATTACATTGACATAGCATCCACGTTGTATTCTGTTTATCTTATCTGTAATAGGGTGGTTATCTCTTGCTTGTTCTAATTCTTCTATTAAAATCTGCATAGCTGTCTTACTCATTGCTTTTCTTTTTTAGTATTATAAACTTATTGTTGTCTGTTGGTATGCAGCCTTTGGATTTTAAAAGATGCCAAATGTAACTGCCATCCTTCTTTTTACTATATTGGATTTGTCCTAATACATCAATATGAAACTCTCCTAATATCTCCCAATTGCTTTCGGGGAGTTTAATATTGGGGCTTGTGGCTTTTAATTCATAACAATCATATTGCAGATATTTATTGTTTTCTATTTTCATAATTACTTATTTATAAGGGTTATTTATTCCTCTGCTGTTATACTACTCATTGTTGTTTGTTTAGTACGTTAATTAAAGATTCTGCAAGTTTTACGGCAGCAATAGCGTATTTATCTATTTGGTCATTATGAATATATAATCCTCTTGCACAAATACCTTGCATTGCCATAGCAGCAAAATATTCACGTTTAGTAAGTCCTAAATGAATCATAGGTTCAAATGCTCTGTCGTTTAAATCCTGAACGTGCAATGCGTTAGCTAAATCATTTCCGTTTGTCATATACTTTGTTTTTACTTAATTCTAAAATAATTATTCAGAACCTCCTTATAGTTGTTAAAGATTATTTCTGCTGCTGATTTGGTGAATAGGGGTTGACCGAAGTTGCCACATTTCTCATCTATCAATATATCCTTATCATCACTATTACTCCACATATTAAAGGATGAATCTTTTTCCTCATTTTTAAACATCCCATTCCAATATTCAGCTAATACTGTTAGTTGCATAGCTGCAAGGTGGTGTTCTGCATCTTCTTCGGTGGGTAATTGGTCGTTGTCAACTCCATAGTGTTTATATTCTGAATTTTCTATACCTGTATTTCTAATATAATATTCAGGGCAAATCTTACCATATATCTCTTCTAAGGTTGGGATAGTGGGTTTGGGTTCTTGAGTTTGTACATCCTTATACAAATCATCCTTAAATACTACTTCTCTACCATTGATAGAGTAACTACCATCTGAATTAACTGTGAATTTGTGTTCCATGTGTTTATTTATTTTTGTCTTCTAATTGATATAGCTTTTAAATTTTCAAATAGGTTTCTTCTGATTTAATTGGGAAAACTAATATACCATGCTTTAAGCATATTTTTTCTTGACCCCTTGCGCCTAAAGGTTCATACCATCGTAAAGCGGTTTCCCTTTCTAAAGTATTTGTCATTATAAAAGATGTGTGTTTAAATTTTAACTTGATACAGCAAAGCTAATTTATTTATATGATATAAATAAATTATTTTCAAAGTATTTTTAAAATATTTTTTTTAGTCCATAATTTTAACCCGATATTGTCCTTGTAATCTTATTTGTTTTTTGATTGCTTGGTATATGCTTGTTTCTGATATATTGAGATACTTAGAGGCTTCTTTTATATTTAGTACGGTTTTTATTTCTTCATACTTCCAGTTCATTATTGTTATTGGAGGTTGATTTCGGATTGTTACCCTATCTTCTATTTTATCATTATATACTACTTCTGTATACTTGTTTATTCCTTTTGCGGCTTTTAGCTTTGATATGGCATTTTCAAGTATCACCTTATTAGGCTGCCTTTCTGTAAAGTTTAAAGAACTTAAAAGTTCATCGTTGCGATAGCTGTTTATAGTCCCTGACATTATAATTCATTGTTAATTACTGCATCCCTTATTTCTGATTCTCTTTTCATTCTTTCAGCGTATTTTTCGCCCCTTAGATTTGGTTTGTCTGCTTGTAGTTTTCTGCGATAGCGGCTTGTTGTTTCATAATTGCAATCTTCGCTTAGAAACCAATCTTTGAAGTGAGTGTATTTATTTTTGTCAATAAAGTAGTACCAATAGCAATAACAAAGTTTACGGTCGCAATCTCTGGAATTAGGTTGTCTTATTAGTATTTGCTCTGTTTGCTGTTTAATTAGTGCTGATATTTTCATATTTTTTTATTTATTTATATAATCGGATACTGTTATAAATATCAATATTGGCAAACCGAATAATATACAAACTATCGTGGCTACGGATATATCTGATTTACTTGAACCTTCTGTAATTCCAGAATTGAATACATTACCAGCTATAAAGAAATTAATTAATAAGTAAATAACTATTAAAGTGTATGTCATGTTTTTTATTTAGAAATTTTAATATATTCTTTTGCCAATCTTCCTTTTAATACCATTATTTCTACAAGTTGGCTTGTAGTGGTAGTTAATTTATAAGGCTTTTTTTTGATATTTATCTTTTCATCTATCCATTCTTTCAGATATTCAGGAAATGTTGGATATGTAATATCTAATTCTACAGTTACTCCCATTTTAGACAATGCTATTGCATTACAAAGTTGTTCATATTGCCCTTTTATGGGAATACACATTAGCTTTTTACCTAAGTATAATGCTTCTGATGGTGTTTCAAAACCAGCACCAGTTATCACCGCTTTTGAATTTACCATAAATGTATCGAATAGCGATTTATCATTGCTTATACTGAATAATGTTACATTATCAATCGTCATTCGGGCTTTCTTAGTGAATATAAAGAACTTCTCCTTTGGTATATTTCTAAATATATCAATTAACAAATCGTCATGATATTGCGGCAAATACACTAATATATGTTTTCCGAGTATTGGAGTTGATTCTAATATTGACTTTTTGATTATAGGGTTATAAATAAATTTGTCATATTCTCTAAAATGCAATCCTATATATAATGTGGATGCACCTATATTCTTTAATATAAATTCTCCTATCCAACTTCTTTTTAACCAACGTGGAGTATTTTCTGATATAAATGATGCTTGATGCCCAACACCAATACTTCCTACTTTTTTTAATCTACATGATAAAGAAGTTATAAAATCAAAATCGTTGATAATTATATCGTAGTCCTCAACGGGCAATGCTTTTGCATCCCTATATATTCTCAAAGGCTTAAACTTTAATATAGTTTTCCAGTAGTCAATCCCCCCTTTTGAATTATAATAAAATGATAAACCTTTACTTCTGTATTTAATAGGTAAATCATTTGTACTTAATTGGGAGTTATCGCCGCTTAACATACAATTTACTTCGCCATATTCTTTAAGATATGGAACTATCTCTTTTGCTCTGCTGATATGCCCGTTTCCAGTTGCTTGTATTGAATATAAAATTTTCATTATTTATTTTTTCTAAAAAGTTCGAACGCTTCTTTTGGCGACATTACGCTTAATGTAGTTGATACTATCGTATAAAGCGTTAGTAATATAATTCCGACTATATTCTCTTTCATATTATGGTTATTTAATGTAGGTGGTTTTATTGGTTGGTCTTTTATCGGGAATGCCCCCTGCTGCTATATATCTATCTATATAATTCCTACATTTTTTTAATTCATAAAAACTCGCAGGATAGCGATATCTATAATATGGGTAATAAATATACATATTATCCCAATGTAAATGGGAAATCAAACAAAACTGCCCAAATATGGGTATTAAATATATTAACAAACGAATCCCCTTATAAAAATTATACCTAACCTGTGGGTAATAGATTGCATTAGTTCCTTTATTTTCTACTTCTATTCTTGTTTGCATATTAAATTATTTTATTTAGTTCTTCATCTGTAAGCGGTTTATCTCTGCCAACCCATTCTATGTATTCAGTACCCCAAAAGTTTCTCTTAATAATAGGTTTAAAGTTTCTCATTCTGGACTTTATTAAACGATGCTTTTTTTGAGCATTTTCAATAAATGGCATTGCAAAAAATAATGTTGACCCTATTAATAACTTTTCAAACCAATTTAATCTACTTGATTCTTCTTTTGTGGGAGTAGTTAAATGCTCGTATAAAGATATTTTATCTTCCATAAATTATAATATTGAATGAACATTATTAATATCTTCTGTTTTATCTGGTATAACGGCAATTAATATTAACGATATTACACACGCCCCTACACCATATAATAATAAATCCATAAGGTCATCTGTAAATAGGCTAACAAATAAATGGTAAACCGATTTTATTGCCATTATCCCGAAAACCGCTACTGTAAATAGTAGCGATATAATAAGCATTACCCATGTAGTGTAATTAATCATTTTCATTATCTTCATTTGATTTTGTTTTTGCATTTGATGAATCTATTACTTTAATTCCAATAGGCTTTTGGCGAACTTCTTCGATAGCAAATTGAATGTTTAAATCAGGATTATTTTCGGCAAAGTCCATAATTTCACTTCTGCTATTATCGTCTAAACTTTCCCAAGCTGGTATGTGTATCATATTCAATTTACCATAATTTATAAAGCTGCTTATCTTAGCAAGTGCTACAATACATTTACCGTAAGATATTTGGCGGCGGTTGAATGGTAAGTAATTATCATCACCTATATTATAATATAATCCTTGTTTGCTTACATTACCTTCTTCATCTATTTCATTAAATAGCTTTAGTTCGGGCGCAAAGTCCTCAACCTTTAATCCTGATATTGCAGCTTGTAAGTTTGCTTTAAGAATATCCATATCCTTTTGTATTGCTTCTTTCTCTGCTTCTTTGGCAGTAAATTCACGTTTCTTTTGTAGATATGTTACGATACTATCAACGGTTGCGTTATACTGTTCTATTTCGGCTTTCTTTACTTCGTAATCTTTTTGCGTTGTTGTTTCAAATTCGGCTATTTCGGCTTTTATTCCAGAAACATCAACTTTAGGATTATCCTTTAACCATTTTTTGCCCGTTTCTAATCTTGCTTGTAGTTCGGCTATTTGCCTTTCAATATCCTTTACTCCATTCTCCGCATTATCATATTGTAGGTTATGCTTTTCGCCTACTGATAGCTTTGTTATTAATTCGCTTTTATCAGGTGCTGATGGTAATTCTTTTTTATCTACATAAGTACCCTTTGCCCTAAAATCAGTCATTACCTCAATAGGCGGTTGTATCTTATCAAGTTCTAATTGTGCGGTTGCTATACTCTTATTGATTAATCTTCTTTCGGTGTATTTGTCCTTATATTCACGTTCAAAGTTATCGGCGGATACATTACCACCCAATAGTTTTAATAGGTACTTAAACTGCTCTTTGCCATCCATATCCATTAACGGGCTTACATCTTTGCTTTCCCCGATTAATTGGGATAACCTTTCCATTGTTGGCTTTAGTTCCCCGTTATTCTTTAAATCTATAATCCTCATTACCGCACCAGAAGGGCGATAAACAGTATCAACCAATATTTCGGTGGTTTCCCCATCCTTTTCTACTGTATATATAATACCAGTTTGTGCGTTCTTAGCACCAATCTTAATAGGCATATTTGCCATATCTTCTGGTTTAATACGAAGTGCCGAACGGTTTATAACTTCCATTAACGAAGTTTTCCCTGCTCCATTATGACCAAAAAATATGAAGTGGTTGCCGTCCATTTCTTCTGATAACTTACTAATACCTTTGTAATTGGTTATCTCAACTTTCTTTAAATTAACTTTTGCCATTGTGTATGTTTTATATTATAGTTTGATTTTCTTCTAATAGGTTTTCGTTGTCCATGTATTCTGCTAACCAATCGTTAGCATCCCTTATTTTAAAGGTTTCATGTAACTTAAAAAAGCCTAATCTATCAAGTTCTGGAAGGTCTTTTGCTTTATCCGAACGGATTGCGAACTCTCGGTGATAGATGTTATTGTGGGTGCGCTCTAATACTAATATCATTGTTTAATTATTTATTGGGTGAAAAACTGCATAAAGTAATCCAATAGCTATCATGGCTACAAAAGCCCAAAATACTATTTTCTCTGATGATTTTTCTCTAATCACTGTTAGTGTCATTTTGTTTGTCAGGAATAATGTTTGTTTTCTTATAAACCAGATAAGCGATATACCCTATTAATGCAATTGTTAGCATATAACAGAATGCGAAGATTATAGGGTACATTATTTGCGTTGTGCTTGTTTCCATATTATGCGATTGTTTTTTCTTTTAATCTAAATACAGCAACGGTATAATTGTTAGCTAACCAATTTAGGTCAATTTCCGTTGATACATAAGTAATTTGAATTGTGTCAGTTGCTGGGTAATTACTTTGAATTGCAATTGGGAACTTTGACCCCATACAATCATCACTTAAATTGTGTCTTACTCTGTAATTTGCGTTTGTCATTTTGTTTAATTTTATGTTTTGAAAACACGAAGATAATACCTTATATCATATAAACAAATTATTTACAAAGTATTTTTAAAATATTTTTTTACTCCTCTATTTCTATTGCATCGCCACTACTTATTTTGCGTTCTAATATATCAAAGAAGTTATATCCTTTTGCTTCTATGTGTTCTCTTACTTCTTTATTTTTAGGGGTTATTGTTACGGGTTTACCTGTTTTTGTTTTTGCGCCAGTTTCGGCTAATACATATCTATCTAAAACCCGATTCCATGATTCTATGTAAGAAACGCTATTACGATAATCTTCTGGAGTATTAAATCCATAATGCGATAAGTAAGGGGAATACTCAACCGCTATAATGTTTTTTGAAAAGCGCAAAAGAAGTTCATCGAATATAACAAGCGGCTCTAATGGTGGGGTTATCCCTTTCTCGAAGTAGTATGTCATTTGCTCAATATCGGCTTTATATATCGGTTCGCACCTTTCTGCGTTTATATTATATTGCCTCATTCTACAATCGTCTTTACAAACGTATAATACGGATGCTGCTATATTGCCGTTTTTCTGATAGTGGTAACCTTGCATTTGGTGGGATGCCATCGGCTGTCCTTGCCTATCTACTTTATCAAAAGCGAAAGTAGAAACAGATTTAAGTTCGATTATTTTTTCAGATAACGTTTGTCCAGAAAATCTACCCAATATGTCTAATCCTATTTTATGAAGATAATCGGGTAAATTCAAATCTATTAACTTGTAAAGTTGTTCCTGATAGTCAATATAGCCACCAGCGATAAAATCGCATCTACCATGTACTGATAAAAGATTTTCGTATGGTGTTGCATCAATCTTTTTTTCATCATGCTTTAAAATGCCGCTACCTACTAATACTTGTTTTACGACTTGCTCGAATATATTGCCGCAGAGAAATTTGCGTAAACTTCTATCATTTGGTGGGTTCGTTGGCTGTAATCCAATCATTTTATGGTATCTATCATAAAAGCTGCCACCAATCTCACTTGCATAAATATAATCTCTTTTTACAAGTGGGCGGTTTTCTTTCATTGCAAATTCATTCCAGATATTCGCAATGTTCCAATTAACGATTTTAGTTTCCATTTTGTGTTTTATTATTTTGGTGCTATTTTACAGTTGATACAATCTTTAGGCTGTATTAGTTCATTAAACATAACCCATTTTTTAAACTTTGTGTAATTTGTTTTTATTATAATACCACAAATGTACTCTATGTTATTTGTTTCTTTAAATCCGTTTTGTTGTTTATAAAAAGTAATAATTATGTCCTTTATTATAAATTCTTTCATTAAACCGTATTCATTAAACCATTTTCTTATTATTGGGTAATTATACATTTACTTTTAGATTTATAGATTTTGAAGTGGTGTAAGATACAACCCCCTCCCCTTATGGAAAATACCAATAAGAGAGTTGAGTTGCACCAATTACTTTTGAGTTTTTCGACCCGTCAGTTTGGCTGATAGCGGTGAAAGAATGTTTTTAATATTCAATGTACAACCCCAAAGACCATACTATCATTTAAGCGTTTCCTATACAAAAAGAAACATTTTGTCGGTGTTACCCAACTTTGTAGTAAAATACGTTTAATGTGTACCTTAATCTGCTTCCAGCCTTACTTATGTGTAGTAAAGGCAACTAAAAAGAAAATCTCTCGATTAATGTGAGGGCATTAACGAGAGATTACTTTTGTAAGCGGTTGCTTAGATAAGTAACCTATAAACAATACCCTCATATTCTTTATAGACTGCATTGCAAATATATACACATTTTTCCGTAATACTCAAAAATATTTTTCACCCATTAAATTAAAAGAACTTTGCAAACATATATACTTAATCTTATATAAACAAATAGCTTTTATTTATCGTGTTTAATAATAACCGCTTTCATTTCTTCTATTGCTTCTGTATTACCTTTTAATAGGTGGTTTTTGATATGTGTTAGTATTTGCCAATCTTCTGGCTTTACTCCTTCAATAAGCGGCTTTGTTAGTTCTGTGGTGTTTTCAATTATTGCATCAAATTCGTTTTCGCACACATCAAATAAAGTAAGCATATCGTCTTTTACTTTATCTATTACTGAATCAACTTGCTTTAATCTTAGCTTTAACTCTTGGCGATATACTGTTGTATTCTTTAATTCGTGCATTAAGTTTAGTAATACCGCACTTACTGTAACATAATGTAAAAGGATTACAGCTTCCTTTTGGGTAATTTTAGTTTGTGGCATATAGTTTATAATTCATTTTGTAATTCAGATACTAAATCCCCGATATTGATATTTGTATAGGTGTGCATGAATTTTTGTAAATCTTCACACATCTTTTTGCCCATATTAAACCTATCTTCTATTTCCATGTTATCTGCATTTTGTATGGTTACCATTTTATCCAGGATTAAAGAGCAAAATATATTAATTATAGCGATTGTACCATCTATTGGGAAATCGGGCTTTATTCCCCTTCCTATGCAATAATTTTGTAATGCTACATCTATTTGAATAAGCGGGTCTGTTAATGATTCTCCGAAAGTCATATTGTGTGGTTTTTATTTATCTAATACTATATTAGGAAATACTTGTTTTACAAAATTATTAAACAATTTATTTTCTACTTCTTTTCTCAATTCTTTAATCTTTGGTGCATAATCTATATTGGTTTCGCATTTAGAATGACATTCCAAACATAATAATGCAATATTAATAGGTGAATATCTAAATTGAGGAAAATTTCTTTTTTCTAATATATGATGAAACATAAATGTCTTAGGTTGTGAACCTAAGCTACAATTACAATTAATACAAATGTGCTTATTTATATCCCATATTTTTTTATAGAATATCTTATCTTGCTCAAACGTTTGTTTATCTATTTCTATTTGCGCTTTCCTTTTAGCTGATACTTTAGGTATAGTATAGCGTTTTTGGGTTTTGGGCTGCTTTGCCGCTTCTTTTATTGCTCGTATATGTCCTATTGACATTTGTTTATATTATATTAAGTTTAGTAATTGCCTTTCAAATGATTTAGTTGGTTGTATTCTCTTATTATTTTCATCCAGCACTTCTATGATATTTATTATAACATCATCTTCGCCTATTTCGTGGTAACCATGTCCTTCTGTATATTGTTTAGGATGGCGTTTTATTTTCTCTATATACATTACAGTATATTCAATATTATTGATTTCAATTATTTTCTTTAACATACATTTTTATCTTTTAATAGCGGTAATAGCTGTATCACAATTTATTATTATAGCATTCAAAACGGCAATAATATTATTCATTGGTTTAATTTATTTTGCAAATATAGTTATTATCTTTTATAAACAAAATATTTTTATAGAAATATTTATTTTAAAAATAAATTTGGTAGTATTAAACTAACAAATATCTTTGCTAAAAATATACCACAATGGAAGTATTAAAAGTAGATAGAACTAAATTGCAGACAGTACGAAATTATGCAGTATTTAAGGGAATAACCCCCCAGCACGTTTATAATTTAATAAGGGTTGGTAAAATAAAGTCAGTAGTATTAGATGGAGTTACATTTATATTACATGACTAATTTTTTTGCCTTTTTTGTTAAGACTTGTAAACATTAAAAAATATGGCTAAAGATACGTTTTACTTTTCGCATGATTATAATGCCCGTAATGACGAAAAAATTAAAAAACTAATTAGAAAATATAATATGTCTGGTTATGGAATATACTGGTCTATTGTAGAAGATTTATATAATAATGGTAATTCACTGCAATTAGATTACAATTCAATTGCTTACGATTTAAGGGTTGATGAAGATGTTGTTAAGGGGGTAATTAACGACTTTAATTTGTTTGTAATTGAGGGTGATTTTTTTGGTAGTTTATCTATCCAAAAGAGGTTGGATGATAGGGAAAAATTGTCAAAAAAAAGGAAGGAGAGTGCAGGTAAAAGATGGGGTATAAAAAATAGCGAAAACAACCCAAAAGATGCAAAAATCATAAATTCAGATGCAATTGCATTAAATAATGATGCAATTGCATTAAATAATGATGCAAAAAGTCGAAAAATGGATGCAGGAAAGGAAAGGAAAGGAAAAGAAAGGAAAATAAAGGAAAATAATACATACACCGATGAAGAAAAAAAGGCGTATGAATCTTTTAAAATTTGGGCAACAGAAAATGCCCCAAATATTTTGAAAATGAAAGAGCCGATAACTATCGAACAGTTGCTAAAAATAAAACAAGAATTTGAGCCAAAAACTATTTTGAGAGTTTTTTCAAATATGCACAACTACCAGCCGTTATTTAAAAATGTTTCTGCAAACCTAACTTTCAGAAATTGGGCGAATAACGAAAAAAAACAAAAAAACAATTCAGAGCAATCGAAAGGATTTATTGAAATCCCAAAAGATGAAAATTACTACAAAAAAGAAAATACTTTGACATGGTAGAAAACAACATAACGGCATCAGAACTAATCACCCAAATTGGGAGGGATTTATATGGTGATAATTTTTCATTAGATGCTAATAATATACGAGATAGCTACAAAATGGCTTATAATAGCCTCGTTACGGGCTTAAAAAGTGAAAGTAAGGGTATGTTATTGATTGGTAATTTTGGTGTCGGTAAAACGGCTCTAATGAAGGTTATGCAAAAAGTGTTTAAAGATACCGATAGAAGGTTTAAAACAGTAACAGCTTTAAACCTTAAAGATTTATCAGAGGAATTAAAGCCGATAGATATAAAAGAAATGTATGGATATGGCTTAAAGCAGGACTTATATATTGATGATATTGGTTATTTTTCTACTGTTAAAGTTTATGGTAATGCTGTGAATATTATTAGCGAAATTATATTAGATAGGTACGACTTATTTATTTCTACTGGTTATAAAACGCATTTTTCTTCAAATATTGTAACCGCTTATAAGGATAACGATACTTACCCGAGTATTGAAAATATATATGGTGTTAGAGTATTGGATAGAATTAAGCAGATGTGCAATTTAATTAATATTGACGGTAAAAGTTTAAGAAAATAATTATGAGTAACAAAAAATCTTCTGATATTAACCCATTTATTGCTGGTAAACAAATGCCAAACGCTTCTGATTTAGAAAGATGTGTATTAAAAACTATAATTGAATATCCTAATACTCTTTTAGATGTAAAAGATATTCTAAAACCTAATGACTTTTATAAAGATGAAAATAAATCTATATATCAGGCTATTTTAAGAGTTGAACAATATGGATTACCCGACTTAATTTTGGTTGCTAAAGAATTAAAAGAATCTGGGGAGTTAGATAATATTGGTGGTGTAGTGTCGTTAATTAATTTAACTAACTTAGCTGCGAATGTTTTAAATATTAAGAAATATTGCGCTGTAATTAAAGAGAAAAGTATTCAACGGAAATTGATTGAGTTTAGTTCCACTATACTTAATAAGTCTTTTGACGAAACAGAAGATATTTTTTCAACTTTAGAAGAAGCAAAATCTAAAATAGAAAATGTAAACTTAGAATTAAGTAGCATGAATCTAACACAAATAGATACGGTTGCTATGAATGTGTTAAATGAATTTGATACAAGGGTACACAAAGCTAAAAATAATATAATTGACGAAAATGATATATATACAGGATTAACTGATTGGGATAAAATTAATGGAAGATTAACTAATGGTTTATATATCATTGCTGGAAGACCAGGAATGGGTAAAGGGATACACATGACAGAATTATGTTGTAGTATGGGTAAACAGTTTCCAATAGGTGTAATAAATGGGGAAATGACGGATGAACAATTATTAAAAAGAATTGGATGCAATTTAATGGGGATTAATAACTTCTTATTTAAGAAGAACCCTAAATTAATTACAGAAGATGAACAAGCTAAATTACACGAAGCGATGAATGAGGCTATTAATTTAAAACTACATTTAGACAATAACAGGTATATTGATAAAATAGAAAATAAAATAAGGTTATGGGTTGAAAAGTTTGGAGTTAAATGTATATTAGCGGACTTCTTAACACTATTTAAAGTACCAGAACACTTACAAAGAATATACGTTACAGATGTACAAAAGATAAACTATGTATTAGATAGGTTCGCTATTATATGCAAAGAAGTTAAAATACCAATTATATTGTACGTTCAGATGAATAGAGAAATATTAGGTAGGCATGGAGTTAAAGAGCCAAACCTTGCCGATTTAAAGCAATCAGGTAGTATTGAGGAACTTGCTTTTCAAGTTTCATTTTTACATAGACCAGAATATTACGATGAAAAGGAATTAATTGATGAAAACGGAGAAAACGCAAAAGATTTATGTTATCAAATAATAAAAAAACATAGAGAGGGTGAACATGGTAGAATTAAGTATAAAATAAATATGCCATGCTCTCAATTGAAAAGCTGGGATATGGGAGATAATGTAAAGTTTGATAATGATGCAATATCTGAAATGAAATTTTAAAAACAAAACATAAAAACAAACAAAACAACAAAAACAAATGAATCATTTAATTGTAACAGGTAGAGTAGGTAACGATGCAACAACGGCAAACGTAAGCGGTAAGTCTGTGATTAATTTTAACGTGGCGCATAGTGAGCGATACCGCAACCCAAACGGGGAAAATGTAGAAAAGACCGTTTGGTTTAGTGTGCAGTATTTTAGTGAAAAGGTTAGTATAGCAGCCTATATTAAAAAGGGAACGCAACTAACTGTAATAGGTAGTGTAGATGTTCGCCAGTATGACGATAGAAACGGCAATAAAGTAGCACAATTGGTTATACGGGCTTCTAAGATTGAGTTATTAGGAAGCGCACCAACTAATACAGAGCAACAAGCAAAATCGCCAGTAGCTGAAACAAAGCCCGTCAGTAGTGGAGTTGCTGATATTTATGCTGGTAAGTCAGAACCTATTGACAATTTGCCTTTTTGATAAAAAGTAAACAAATAGTAAATTGTAATAAATAAGTTGCTATATTTGCAAAATATGAAAGTCAATAATTTTAGAAACATATCAGGTAGTATATTGGTTATAATGTCAGATAATCGGGGTATTGTAAGTAATATCGAAAATTGCGAATACAATACCCTTTGCGCCTTGATTAACTATAACTATTGCAAAACTTATGGATATGGGTTTAAATACTTTATACCACATAATAATGGGGATTATTTTTTACTGAATAGCGTTTCGTTATCTGGTGCAGTTAGGTACACTTCATGGAATAAGATAATATCTACTATAAAAGCTATACAGTATTATCCCGAATATGAGTATATAGTATATATTGATTCCGATTGTATCTTTAATAATTTAGGTATATCATTAACAGATTATTGTAAAAATATTAATGTAATAAGTGGGGTTGATGGGGATAAGGCAAATATATTATTTATGAATGATAGACCATTTGAAGTGTATAAGCCATGCGCTGGTTTCTATATTATAAAGAATAGTTTTGATTCTTTAAACTTCTTAATAGATTGGTTTAATATAGATAGAAACGACTGTAATTTATTTCACCCATACGAGCAAAAGGCGTTATATTCTATATTTGATAAGTCGGGCGAAATAGTATTAATTGACGATTATATGTTTGTAAGGTATGGTGAAGGGCAGTTTTTGCGGCATATCGGAACCCACGAAAGTCAAAATAGAATACCATTCTTTAAAAGTAAAGTAGCTGAATTGGGTTTAGATAATGAATTATTGTTATCTGGAATAAATAAACAAATTATTAAATACGATATAAACGATATTATATGAATAAAAGAGAAATGGCAGAACAAATAGTTGCCAAAATGAAAAATGTAAAACAAATAAAGATTTCAGATTATTCTGTAATTTATGAACCAACAGCCATACAACTTGCTAAAGTTTGCGTTCATTTTATATTGAATGCAAATCCACACTCTAATCCTATGAATACGAATACTCATTCTACTATGGAATACTGGTTAGGAGTTCAGGAAGAACTAAACAAAATGCAATAATGAAAAAAAATAGATTTCCTTACGAATGGACTTTAAAAGATGCAAACTTTATAAAAGATAACGCACCTATATAGATAATCACAGTAAAAATAGATAATTTAACCATAAAATAGTTGATATGGGTACATATAGCATAAGTATAGAGAGAATAAGGTTTATATTTAAAGTAGTATTAAGCGGCATTACGGCATACGGTATTTATCATTACAAATACCCGAAAACAACATTGGTAGACTTTAAAGAGTACGATTTACTAATAATCAAAGATTGGATACATAATGGGTATTGTTTTTGGGCTTTAACATCAACATTGATAGTATATATACTAATATATGTATTTCTACAAAATATGTTTAAACTTCTTTTTTTAAATAACATACTTAAAAAGATGGTATTACTAAAAAGTCGGAATAAAGGTATTTGTTATTTAGAGAATAAATTCATATCAGCTACAAATGTTTTAATGCAGAAATTCCCGAATATATTTAACTATAAAAATGCAAATTATTTAATTAAAGACATCAATATTGAAGAAGTTAATGAATTTTATTATTCTTGGCTATCGCTATCTATACACATACCTATATGTTGGTATATATTAGGAATAAATAATAGTTATCCTGTATTTATTTTAGGTAATGATATACATATTTACACTAAATATTTGGTAGTATGAAATAATGAGCATATCTTTACACCGTTAAAGAAAAAGATATGTTACCAGAGTTTAAAAGTATAATAGATTTATTGAAAGCATTTCCTACAGAACAGGATTGTATAAACCACTTAGAGAATATACGTTGGAATAGAAATGTCACTTCACCTTTTTCGGTTGATTCTGTGGTGTATAAATGTAAGGGTAATAAGTATAAATGTAAGAATACAGGAAAGTATTTTAATGTAAGAACAAACACTATTTTTGACAATACTAAAATACCTTTACAAAAATGGTTTCTTGCTTTATATGTATTTTCTTCACATAAGAAAGGAGTAAGTTCACATCAACTTGCAAAAGATATATCAGTAACACAAAAATCAGCATGGTTTTTATTACACCGTTTACGTTATGCTTTTGAGCATCCTAATTTTAAAGACACTTTAAAAGATGATATTGAAATAGATGAAACTTTTATTGGAGGTGAAAACAAAAACCGTCATGCTGATAAGAAAGTAGAAGGTTCACAAGGTAGAAGTTGTAAAGATAAAACTCCAGTATTAGGTATGATGGAGAGAACAGAATCTATTATAGTAGAAAGACCGCATAAAGTAATTAAGGATGCAATAGTTAAAGAAAAGGTTGTAATAAAAAGAAGCATAGTAATAGGTAAAGTAGTAACAGATACTACACAAAAATCAGTTGAACCTATAATAAACGATACTATTGAAAAAGGTGCTAATGTATATACTGACGAATGGGGTGCTTATAATAACCTAAACAAAAACTTTAACCACCAAAGAGTTAATCATGGAGCAAAAGAATTTGTAAATGGTATGGCTTCTACTAATAACTTAGAAGGGTTTTGGTCACATTTAAAAAGAGGTATTGATGGTATATACCATTGGGTTAGTAGAGATCACTTACAAAGCTATGTAACTGAATTTACTTTACGTTTTAATACTAGAGATTTAGCTACACAATCAAGATTTGATTTAGTTTTGTCAAGCACTTCAAATAGAAGGTTAACTTATAAAGCATTAATAAAATAAGGTATATGGACAACAAAATAAAATATGAAGGAGAAATAGATTTAGGTGGGTTTATTTTACCTTGTTATGTATTAGATAATGGGACAAGAGTATTGTCTGGAAGAGGTATGCAAGAAGCATTAAAAATGGTTGATGATACCGAAATTGGCAAGAAAAGTTCGGGAGCCAGATTGACAAGATATTTAGACCAAAAAACGCTACAACCCTTTATTTATAAGGATAAAGAGGTGGGCCACTATGAACCTTTAGAATGCTATCAGGGCAAAACAAAGATAAACGGATATGAGGCAACAATACTAGTAGATATTTGTGATGCCTTTTTAGAAGCTCGTAAAATTATCAATCTATCAAGTAGGCAAAAAATAATTGCCGATCAATGCGAAATGCTAATAAGGTCATTTGCAAAGGTTGGTATAATAGCTTTGATTGATGAGGCTACTGGCTATCAATACGATAGAGAAAAGAACGAGTTACAAGTAATTTTTAAAACATTTATATCAGATGAAATACTAGAATGGCAACAAGCATTTCATCTTAGTTTTTATAAAGAAATATTCAGATTATGGGGCATCCCTTTTACTGATAAATATATCAAAAGGAAGCCTCAATTTTTATGCCATATTACAAATAGATTTATTTATGAAAATTTACCAAAAGGTACATTTGTTTTAGATAAGCTAAAAGAGAAAACTCCTAAAGCTAAAAGCGGAGGTTATAAATACAGGTTACATCAATCATTAACACCTGAAATAGGTAGAGAGGCTTTAAAAAAGGTAATCTATTCAGTTGAGGCTTTAGCTTCAATATCTGAAAACAAAAGAGAATTTATTAAAAACATAAACAATAAATACGGTCAAAGAGAATTGCCTTTTATTGACCTTGAAGAAATAGACAGTATTAAAGAAAATGCAACAACAGAATTAAAAGAAAGCGAATTTAATAAGAACTTAAAAGGGCTATTAAACGTACCCCCACCAAATAAAAAATAGAATAAATGTGTTCTGTTATTATATTTACCTCCTATTAAATTCTATAAATAGGGTAATACAATGCAGAATATCATTACTGATAAAATGAAGTTGAAAGCAGAGAGCTTTATACTTGAATACAGAGGCAAAACTGCTGAAAGGTCAGAATCGCAAAGTTTTATAAATGATTTTTTTGAAATATTTGGAGTTAAAAGAAGTAAAGTAGGGGTATTTGAAAAGCCCATTAAAAAGAAGAATGAAAAAGGTACAGGGTTTGCTGATTTCTTTTGGAGAGGCAAATTAATTATAGAGTCAAAATCAGGTCATTTAGATAATCCTAAACATTGGGAGAAGACTTTAGGTCAAGCAAAAGAATATATTGAAGATTTACCTACCGATCAAAAACCACAATACATATTATTGCTAAACTTTAAAAGGTTACAAAAACACGAAGTTTTAAATAAAAATGGGGTAATAAAAATTGTATTCCTAAAGGAAATACCAATAGAAAATCTAGTTGAAAATTTAAACGAGTTTATTTTTATTTTAGACTTTGCTAATAGATTAGAAAGTGATGAAGAAAAAGTAAATGAGATAGCTTCAAATAAAATGGCTAATTTATATGATGCTATTGAAAGGAAAGGATATAATTCATCTGATATTGCTATATTACTTGCAAGGATATTGTTTTGTTTGTTTGCGGAGGATACAGAAATATTTAAACAAAAGCAGTTTGAAAATTTTATAAAAGATAATACTGATGGTAAAAATCTAGGTAGTAACTTATTAGAATTATTCGACACATTAAATACTCCAGTAAATAAAAGAAAAACCAAAAACAAAGTAATAAACGCTTTCCCTTACGTTAACGGTGACTTATTCAATATTACTATAAGCAAGTTGCCGCAAACTACAAACGCTATGCGTGATGCGTTACTTGAATGTTGTAAATATGATTGGTCTATCATATCCCCTGTAATATTTGGTTCTTTATTTCAATACATTTTACAAGATAATGAAAGAAGAGAATCTGGATCACATTATACATCTGAAAAAAATATTTTAAAAGTTATTTCTCCATTGTTTTTAGATGATTTAATTAGTGAATTTGAGAAAGTAAAAAATAGTAAATCAGCATTAGAGAAATTCAGAATAAAAATAGCTTCCCTAATATTTTTAGATCCTGCCTGCGGCTGTGGAAATTTTTTAGTTGTAACATACAGAGAGCTAAGAAATTTGGATATTGAAATAATAAAACACCAATTAATACTTTCAAAACAATATGTAACTGATGCAAGCGTTTTAAGTATCATCCCTTTACGAAATTTTTATGGGTATGAAATAGACCCCACATCTGCAATGATTGCAGAAGTTGCTATGTGGCTTACTCAACATCAAATGAATATGAGGCTTGAATCAATATTTGATATTGCTGTTCCAACTATACCATTAAAAGAGGCTGCTTGTATATTTAATGTAAATGCCTTACAAAATGAATGGCAAACTAATGAGATATTTGTAAAAGGTAAAGGTCATATAATAAAACCTTTTAATTATATTTTTGGCAACCCACCTTTTATTGGTAAACAACACCAATTAATTGAACAAAAGAATGATCTACAAAAGGTATTATATGGTATAAATGGTGCAGGTGTTTTAGATTTTGTAACTTGCTGGTATATAAAATCGGCACAATATTTAAACAACAATAAGCAAACGAAAGTAGCATTAGTAAGCACAAATAGTATTGCACAAGGTGAACAAGCTGGCATTCTTTGGAATGAACTTTTTAACACCTATAAATTAAAAATTCATTTTGCTCATCAAACATTCAAATGGCATAATGAAGCTAAAGGAATAGCTGCTGTACATTGTGTTATTATTGGCTTTGGTAGAGATAATCCAAAAACAAAATATTTATTTGAATATGAGGACATAAAAGGGGATTCAACGGTAGTGATAGCTAAAAACATAAACCCTTATTTAGTTCAAGGGAATGATACGGTTATTACTAAAAAAAGGAAACCAATTTGCGATGTACCTGAAATTTCTTTTGGCAGTATGCCTAACGATGGTGGTAACTTATTGTTAACTGATGAAGAAAAAGAAGAAATAATAAATCTATCACCTAATGCTAAAAAATGGATACGCCCATTAATAAGCGCACATGAATACCTAAATGGGAAAAACAGGTGGTGTTTATGGCTTTTAGGAATTGAGCCAAAAGAATTAAAAGAATTAAATCCGATATTTAAAAGAGTACAAGCAGTAAAAATACATAGAGAATCTAGTAACAGGGGTGCAACAAACAAACTTTCTGCAACTCCTCATTTATTTGGAGAAATCAGACATCCTAATTCTAATTATATATTTATCCCATTAACAAGTTCCGAAAATAGGAGTTATATTCCTATAGATTTTATTGATAAAAAAAGTATTGCTAATAATTCATGTGGAATTGTACCAAATGCTACAATATTTGATTTTGGCGTATTAACTTCTTCAATGCACATGGCTTGGGTTAAATATGTTTGTGGTAGATTAGAGAGTCGTTATAGATATAGTAATGAGATTGTTTATAATAATTACCCTTTTCCAAAAAAAGTATCTAAAAAGTCAAAAGATGAAGTATCTAAAACAGCTCAAAAGATATTGGATATAAGACATAAATACATATTAAGTGGTAACTCATTAGCGGATATTTACGATAGTAGTACAATGCCATTGGATTTACAAAAAGCACATCAGGAAAATAATAAAGCAGTAGATAAATGTTATAATAGCAAATCATTTAAAAATGATATAGATAGGATAGAGTTTTTATTCGAGTTGTATGAAAAATATACAACTGAAAATGATTTGGTATTTTAATTAAGCAATAAGATAATTATACATTAATAAAAAAGGGGTGTTCCTTAAAAAAGAATCACCCTCTATACCACGCTTAACTCTAAGATTCAGCAAATCAAATACAAGTATTACTTATATGTATTAGTTTTATTTATACAAGAAAATATACATTTATTATATATCGTAAATTTAATTTATTTAGTATATTATTTTATAACACCATATTAGTGTAAACACGTATATCATTACCTTATTTTATTTGCTTTATTGTCAATATTAATAATATCTGTTTTAGTATCATTATTCATTATAAAACCATTCTATGATACTATATTAAATTATATAATCAATTATAAATAACAAAAAGTACCTATTTACTGTGATTATCTATATAGGTGCGAAAGATAAAGGTAAAGTATTTAGTTGTTTTGCTTGTGGTGGCGGTTCTACTATGGGATATAAATTATCTGGTTTTGATGTAATAGGTCATAATGATATTGATAAGAAAATGATTGAAGTATATAAGGCTAATCATAATCCAAAATATTCATTTTTAGAATCAATAACAACATTTGCTAAGAGAAAAGATTTACCTAAAGAACTTTATGAATTAGATATTTTAGATGGTTCACCACCTTGTTCATCGTTTAGTATCGCTGGTAATCTTGAAAAAGATTGGGGAAAAGAAAAGGTATTTAGAGAAGGTCAAGAACTACAAGTTTTAGATACTTTGTTTTTTGATTTTATATATTTAGCAAAAGAATTACAACCCAAAGTAGTAATAGCTGAAAATGTGAAAGGTTTATTAATGGGTGAAGCAAGGAAGTATGTAAGAGAAATTTATAAGCAATTTGAAGGTGCTGGTTACTATTGCCAACATTTTTTACTTGATGCTTCTAAAATGGGTGTACCACAAAGAAGGGAAAGAGTGTTTTTTATTTGTTTAAGAAAAGATTTAGCAAAGCCTTTTTTACATTATGTAGATATGTTTACTGAATTGCCTAAAATAGATATTAAATTTAATGAAAAAGAAATACCTTTTGTATTTATTGATGATTTTGATACTATTGAAAGTGATGTTAAAATATGTCCTTCTTATAAAGTATGTTGGGATAAGTGCAAAGAAGGATATTGTTTTGATACTGTTCATCATAAAGGGATGCTACACAACGCTTTTAAAATAGATAGAAATAAAGTATTGCCTACTATACCTGCACACAGAGATGGTGGGGCATATCATTATAAGTACCCAAGACATTTAACTAAAAATGAAAATTGCAAAGCTGCAACTTTCCCTTTAGATTACAATTTTTTAAAATTAAGTCATAAATATTTAATTGGTATGTCAGTGCCACCAATAATGACAGCCCAAATAGCAACAGAAGTATATCATCAATGGCTATCTAAAATATAAATACTACATTTGTATAAAATTTAAAAATAATAAAATGGCAACAAAAGAAAAAACATTAGCATTAGGTAAATTAATGACTTTATCTCTTGAACTTTCAAATAAAAGAGGTGGTAACCAAAAATTAGAAAAAATATTAGGAACAGATTTTTTCTATAAAAAAGGGAAATATTACTTTTATAGTGCTGATTTAAAAGATTTTACTACTTCTAAGTTAAATAAGCTATCTTCTGAAATTAAGAAGGAACTATAAATTAGTATAAGATAAGGACTAATTTATAGTTTGCACTAAAACAAACTAAAACACACACTAATTGAGCAAAATTAAAGTATTAGCGCACGTTTCTAATCCAAACTCTGGTGTATATTTTCACAGAATAGTAAACCCATTAAATTATATATTAGGGGAATTTGATATAAAGTTTATTGACTTACATAATGGTATGCCGTTATCTGATTTAGAATGGGCTGATGTTCTTATAATAAGCAGAGCATTAGATAATGAAGCAAGTGTTACTAAGGAATGGTTAGATAGGTACAATGTAAAGCTAATAGTTGATATTGACGATAGCCCGATTATTCCAGATAACCACCACTATAAGGGTAATATCTTTACGGGATATTATATTGATTACCTTAAAATTGCCGACCTCATATGGGTAACTAATAATACATTAAAAGAATTTTCACTACAATACAATAACAAGGTTGATATAATACCTAATGGGCTGCCATTTGGATATGACCAATTTAGCGAATTTAACCCTAAATTTAACGGCAAAGTAGGCTTTATGTATTCAGCTAACTTAGTACATTATAATGATGCTGAATTATTAAAGGGTGCTATTAAGTCCGTAAACAAGCAACCTTTATTCCAGAATAGATTTACATTCAGCTTATTAGGTAGATTTAAGAGCAAAGCCCATATAGATAATAAATTGTGGGATAAAATGGAAGATATATTTAATTCTGGTAAACGTAATAACCCGAATTTTATAAGCATACCATTAAAGGGCGTTTCCGAGTATATGTATTCAGTAGGTTTAGGTAGTATAGGAGTTGCGCCACTTGTTGATAATACATTTAATAAATGCAAAAGCAACCTGAAAATACTAGAATACGCATCAAAGAAAATGCCATGTATAATAAGCGGTGTTAGTTCCCAAATAACCGATAACCCACCTTGTATAGTAGCTAAAAATACTAAAGATTGGATAGATGCTTTTATGTATTATATGCAAGATGAAAGCCGAATAGTAGAAGATGGCGAAGCACTAAATAGATGGGCGAAAAACAACTTTGATATAAAACAAACAAATTATAAAAGAGTTAATTCAATAAATAATTTGTTTATATAAGAATAAGTCTATATATTTGCAAACGATAACTAAAATAGAATAATAATATGACAGAAAGGCAAGTATTACAAGCAACAGAAGAACAGATGGAAGCCAGTAAGTTCTCTAAATCTATTTATAAGCTAAATGAATTAAAGAATGTTGGCGATATGATACTATTGGATGAA
>Ga0214206_1000102_pt1 | contig 23093 bp, 22 predicted proteins | sample TroBogEpilimnion_26_FD_153044 | JGI IMG/M metagenome (GOLD analysis project Ga0214206, IMG submission 153044) | Freshwater microbial communities from Trout Bog Lake, WI - 07JUL2009 epilimnion | ecosystem: Environmental > Aquatic > Freshwater > Lake > Epilimnion/Euphotic zone | place: Trout Bog...
TCACGCACGATGCCTCGCCCGATCGGCTCGATCGCGTCGCACGATGCCTCGATGCCCGATCGCCACGCCTCGCACCTTGCCTCACACCCTCGCTCGCACCTTGCCTCGATGCCACGATGCCTCGATGATGCGCGCCCCTCGTTCGCACCTTGCCTCGATGCCTCAATGCCTCGCGATCGAATGAGGCACGATGCCACGCGACCGAGCGTGCCTCGCGCCTCGCAGTCATAGCAAAGCAAGCGCGCCACGATGCCTCGCTATGCCTTGCGACACTAGCGAATCAAATAACCCTCCTTGCTGTAGGGGTATTCATTTATAAAGTGATACCCCAATTTGGGTCCTATACCTGAAGGGGGCGGCGGGGGCCCCACAGACCGCAAGTTTTTATAAATCGCGTCAATTTTTAAAAAAGTCGATTCCTAAAAATTTTTTTTTAAAAATCTGGCAATTTTGACCTTTGTAAGTTATTGATTTTAAACAAGTTGTCACACTTGTCACACTTGTCACACTTAAAACGCATATTACCCCCCACCCTAATTTTTATTTTTTATTTTTTAAAATAGAAAAATAGACAAAGAAGTGTGGCAAGTGTGACAATGTGTTATTAATCAATGGGTTACAGAGGGGCAAAGTGTGACACACAATTGTTACAAATTGTAACAATCCTTTATAATCAATGACTTACATAAAAAGAAGTGTGACAAACTGTTATAAATCAATGACTTACATATACTTTTTTGCTAATACTGCAAATTTTTGCAACATTTGGAAGTAATTTGCGCAAATTTGCATTAGTATACGTAGACAACGTTCATGGTTTTGCGTAGCCAAACAATTTTGATTACTGCATTAGTAAAGATGTGCTCATATCGAGTACATTTGATTTAAAAAGGAGAACAACATGGCTTGGACTAAACCAGCAGCTACAGAAATGCGTTTTGGCTTTGAAGTAACTATGTACGTGATGAACAAATAAGTTATATTTTTGTATAACTTTTTGGAAGGGGCTTAAAACGTCCCTTTCTTTTTTATAGACTTGGATAAGTTTAGATGGCCATAACGGCAATTCAAAAAGTATTAACGCTTGACTATTGGAAGCGAGCAGACAAATTAAAAATAGGCGACTATGTATTTAACCAAAATGGCAAGATCGTTCAGGTTAAATTGGTCCAGCATTATTTTTCTGACAAATGTTATGAAGTAACTTTTGATGATCATCTTACCATAGAGGGTGATGCCAATCTAGGATTCTTAATCCAAGATAGGAATCATAGGAAACAACTAGACGCTTATAAAAACGTCAGGCCATTTATGCGAAAGTTAAAGTTTACTAAACTATCTAACATCCTGAATGAATCTTTAAAAGATAAACGTGGTCGAACAAAGTATTCGATCCCAACCACAAAGCCGATTGAGTTTCCTCACCAAGCTTTAAGTATACCGCCATTTCTTTTTGGGTTCTGGCTTTATAATAAAAACTCAAAATATAACTTGGTTACAATTCCAGGTTACCAAGACTTCATCTATGAAAAGTTTAGAAACCATGGGTACAAGATTATTGAAGGGCCTAAAAGAAAAAACGGAAAGCGTCTCTTTAGAACAGAACCAGCAATTCATTTACAGTTAGCACCCAACATTCCAACACGCATACCCACAAACTATTTGTTTGCGTCTGTGGAAGAACGAATTGAACTATTGACAGGCATCATGCATGCAAAGTCAGATCAGTATGATAAAAAGACTGACAGGTTTAGGTTTTCATCAAGAAACTTAAATGTAGTCAGACAAATTCAAGCTTTAGTTGAATCATTAGGAGCAAAGACTAACATTAACTTTAATCCTGGACGAAATACATATACGTTGTATTTTAAGTTTAGAATTAAGATTATGGATATCCAAAACTCCCCACCAATAAAAGTTTATCTTGGAAGAAGATATATTAAAGCAATCACACCCATTCAATCCCAAATGTGTGTACATATTGAAACAACGGGAAATGACAACAGCATACTTGTTGGCGAAGGATTCATATCTACATGTTAACACCTAAGCAAGAAAAAATCTTAGCAGATTTTGCAAATAAAAACCGACACTGGCCAAAGAACCAACTTGATGCTGCTATCTGGCAAATCAAATGGTCACTACAGGCACTCCCCCATCAACGCGAACCTGATGACGGAGAGTTTGATACATTCCTCATGTTAGCGGGCCGGGGTTCAGGTAAAACACATACAGCATCCCATTGGATTGGTATACGTGCTTGGAAGTATGACAACACCCGCTGGTTAGTCACGGCACCAACATCAAACGATATCAGAGCTACTTGTTTTGAAGGAGACTCTGGTCTTCTCAATATTATACCACCATCTCTCATTAAAGATTACAACAAGTCTCTATTTGAAATTACTCTAACCAACGGATCATTAATCCAAGGTATCCCTGGATCAGAACCTGAACGTTACCGAGGTAAACAATTTCATGGTGCATGGTTTGATGAGTTGTGTGCATTTGAATACTTAGACGATGCCTATGATGGTGTTCAGTTTACATTACGTCTTAAAGATCCGCGCATTCCTCGTGTGCAACAAATCATTACCACAACACCAAAACCTAAAGAACTTATTGTTGATCTTAATGAAGGCAAAGTAGGTGGCGATGTTTATGTGGTAAATGCATCGTCGTACGATAACAAAGATAATTTATCTGCTACGTTCTTTAAACAGTTAGAAACTTACGATGGTACAGATATTGGTCGTCAAGAAATTTATGGTGAGATCTTAGATCCTGAACAAGCAGGTATCATCAAGCGTAAACATTTCCGTATGTGGCCAGCAGATAAACCAACACCTGATTTAGAATACGTTATTGCTTCATACGATCCAGCCACATCAGAAAAAACAATGAATGACCCAACGGCATGTACTGTGTGGGGAGTGTTTGAGCGCGAAGACGCAGGCACGTCCATTATATTATTGGATGCATGGGATGGACACCTAGCCTATCCAGAACTTCGACGCAAAGTCGTTGAGGACTTTAAAGAAATGGTCTATGGAGCTGATAACGATTTCGGTAAAGGAAGGAAAGCCGATCTCGTATTGATGGAAGATAAGTCAGCAGGTATCTCCCTTATTCAAGAGCTCCAAGGATCAGGTATCGAAGTTCGTGGATACAATCCAGGTCGCGCTGATAAAGTCCAGCGATTAAACATTGTAGCACCATTAATTGCAAAAGGCAAAGTATTTATTCCAGAAGATCCAGAACGTCCTGGTGAATTTGCAGACTGGGCTAAACGTTTTTTGCGTCAGGTTTGTTCTTTCCCTGAAGCAGGCGGTCATGATGACTATGTAGATTCCTTATCTCAATCCCTTCGAGTGCTCCGTGATTCAGGCTGGATTCAATTAGATCCTCTTCCACCGCGGGATTATTCTTATGCTGATGATGGGCATAAGAGATTTGAAAATCCGTACGCCGTATAGGGCGGATAGTTAAAAAGATATGCATTAGTACAAACATGATGGAATTATTAAAAACACCACACCAAAAGATCTTAGAAGAGGCTGGCGCTTCTCCTTTGCCATCCCCTGGAATTTTAAATACCCCAAAGCAAATGTTATTCCAAGAAGCGGGTATGCTTCCTAAATATGCTGAAGGTAATCAAGTAAAATCTATAGAACAACAATTATCCCCAGAACAAATGATGGCCGCATTAATTATTAATGGCTACGAACCTCCAAAATTTAAATATGCTGACGGTGGATCTGTGGAAACTTCCATATTATTAAAAATATTATCTCATCCAGATTTTTATAAACATTTAGAACAATACTATTCTCAATCATTAGGTAATCAATAATGGCTCAACCAATCATTCCATTACAGCAAGGTGATACTTTAGCTTCTTTAGATCGTGAGCAAGAAATTCATGAAGCGACTGATCAAACAGAAGATACAGAAGAAATTGCTGAAGTACTTGGATTAGAAACGGATGATGCTGAACAAGAAGTTATTGAGTTAGATGATGGTTCAGTTGTTATTAATTACCAAAATAAATTTGGACCACAAAAAGATCCTGAGTTTTATGAAAACTTAGCTGAAAATTTTGATGAAAGTATTTTAGATACTCTTGCTTATGAGTATTTAGATTTCATTGATGTTGACCGTGAATCAAGAAAACAACGCGACAAACAATACGAAGAAGGTTTACGTCGTACCGGTTTAGGCAAGGACGCGCCTGGCGGGGCCACCTTTGACGGCGCGTCTAAAGTCGTCCACCCTGTTATGGCTGAGAGCTGTGTTGACTTCGCAGCTTCTTCCTCAAAAGAGTTACTACCACCTGACGGTATTGTAAAATCAAACATCAAAGGTGAAGCAGACACAGTTAAAGAAGCAACGGCAGATCGCAAAGTTAACTTCCTTAACTGGCAACTTACAGAACAAGTCCAAGAATACCGTGATGAGATGGAACAACTTCTCACACAACTACCATTAGGTGGATCACAATTTTTAAAATGGCGGTATGATAGCGAACAAAAACGCCCAACGTGCGAGTGGGTTCCGATTGACAATATCTTACTTCCATATTCTTCAACTAACTTCTATACTTCCCCACGAGTTACAGAAGTTCAAGATATTACAGAAGATACATACCTACAAAGAATAGAACAAGGTATCTATCGTGATATAGACGCAAACTATTCTTCAGATACACCACTTAACGATCAAACGCAAGCTGAAAAAGCTAACAATAAAATTGAAGGTAAAGATATGCCTTCAAAAAATATTGATGGATTGCGTCGCGTTTATGAAATTACATGTTTCATTCGTTTGGATGATGACCCCCTTACTGAAGGAAAACGCGCACCTTATATTTTAACCATTGATGAATCTAGTGGAAAAGTATTAGCCCTTTATAGAAACTGGGAAGCAAACGATGAAAAATTGGAAAAATTGGACTGGTACGTCGAGTTTAAGTTTATTCCTTGGCGTGGCGCTTATGCTATTGGTCTTCCTCACCTTATTGGTGGTTTGTCTGCTGCACTTACTGGTTCGTTACGTGCTCTTCTTGATGCAGCACACATTTCTAACAGCCAAACGATGCTTAAACTTAAAGGTGGACGCATCAGTGGACAATCAGACAGAATAGAACCAACGCAAGTAATGGAAATTGAGGGCGCCCCTGGCGTCGATGATGTGCGTAAAATTGCAATGCCTATGCCATTCAATCCACCATCATCAGTACTTTTCAATTTACTTGGCTGGTTAACTGACGCTGCTAAAGGTGTTGTAACAACAGCAGAAGAAAAAATTGGTGAAGCCAACAATAATATGCCTGTTGGTACTGCACAAGCACTAATTGAACAGGGTGCTAAAGTATTTTCAAGCATTCACGCAAGATTACATAGATCACAAGCTAAATCCTTAGCAATTATTTCACGTATCAATCATTGGTACTTGAGTGAGATGGATAATGAATCAGGAGAAGAGATTGAGGTTAGGGACTTTGCTTACAATAATGATGTACGTCCTGTATCGGATCCTAATATTTTTTCGGAAACGCAAAGATTAGCACAAAACCAAGCTATTTTGGAGATGGCAAAGTCAGCACCCCCTGGTATGTTTGATGTTCGTGCTATGTATCGTCGTGTATTAAAACAATTAAAAGTACCAAGTATTGATGAAATCTTACCAAATCCACAAGGTGCATCAGAATCTAATCCTGCGTTAGAAAACGTGGCTATGACAATGGGTCGTCCAGCGGCGGCATATCCTGATCAAGATCATATTTCTCATATTAAAGTGCATTTAGAGTACGCAAACAATCCATCTTATGGTGCAAGCCCTGTTATTGGACCAGCATTCTCTCCATTAGCACTAGATCATCTAAAACAACACTTAACATTGCACTATTTACAATCTATGCGTGCTTATGTGGCTCAAGCAGCAGGTGGAAAAGATGCATTTGACTTACATGAAGAGAAACCACTTGATGTTGAAGCACAACAAGCGCTTGCAATTGCATCACAATTAGTTGATCAAGACACACAAATGGTTATGCAACAATATAATCAACAAATTAGTCAATTAGCTCAAAAAGTTTCACAAATGCATCAATCTCAACAGCAACAAGCTGCTGAAGCTGACCCAACTGCTCAAGTATTACTTAAAACTCAAATGGCAGAAACACAACGTAAAGCGGCAGAATCTCAATCACGCTTACAATTTGAACTTCAAAAAACCCAACAAGATTATCAAATCAAAGTGGCAGAGCTTCAACAAAAAATGGCAGACTTACAAACTAAGTATTCTACTCAGTCTACGGTCGATTCACAAAGAAATGCTACAAATATTGCAATGGCTGATCTTAATAATTCATCACGTGAGAGAATTGCAGAAATTACCGCACGTGCTGGTTTAACATCAGATCAAATGGCAATGCAACATGAGCAAGATTTAACAGCTTTAGAGGCATCTCAAGAAGCTAGATCAGATATTCGTCAACATGGCTTAGAAATAAGGCAGCAAGCATTTACTCAATTGGCGCAACAAGACCAACAAGCTGCACAACAAGCCGCACAGGCGGATCAACAAAGAAAGCAACACATCGTTGACTTGGCTAAACAAAAATTTGATTTAGAAGCTCAAAATCAACAACAAAACCAACAGCTTTCTGCACAGCAACAAATGCAACAACAAGATCAACAACCATCCACTGAGGAATAATCATGGCATTAGAAAAAGAATTAGGCTTTAGAAAAGCATACAAGATGACAGGCACACCTGGCTACGCTGGCGGTCCTGATCAAAAAGTAGAAGAAGGCCCATCTGGTTCACACAGAGACAATAACTGGAAAATTGGCGCTAAACAAGCTAAATTAGCTAAAGGCGAAAAAATCGGTCCAGATAAAAATCTTAACGAAATCGGCGGCGGCAACTTTTATTAGTATTTGGGGCGGATTGCCTCAAAGTCATGCATTAGTAATCGCATGAAAGATATCATAACTGAATTAATCGGTCAGATAAAGACTGAGCAAACGAAAATTGCGGAATCGTTAACCGCAGGACATGCTATTAACATTGAAAGTTACCAACGTCTTGTTGGTAACCATCAAGGTTTACAAGCGGCGTTAAATCTGCTTGATAATATCATGTCTGAAGATGACGAAGACACTAACAACTAAACTGTAAAGTTTAAGGAGGTTTGCCGAATGGCAGCATTTGACGTTGTAGCAAAGTCAGAGCCAGATTTACGCTCTGAAATAGAATGTTTTCCAGTAATAGACCCAGGTATTGAAGTTGCAGGTGACCGAGTACTCGTTCAATTAAGAAGAGAAAAGGTAACAAGCAAGGGTGGGATTATATTGGTAGACGAAACGAGACAAACGATTAAATTTAATGAGACTGTAGCTAAAGTTATCCAAGTTGGACCTTTGGCATACAAGGATCCATTTACACTTGAATCATGGCCTGAAGGCCCATGGTGTAAAGAAGGCGACTTAGTGAGAACTATCAAATATGGTGGTGATCGCTTTGTAGTTGACGCAGGTGATGAAGGTGCTCCGGTAGTGTTTATTACATTACAGGCTCGTGAAATCATTTCTCGCATTAAGAATTTTGAATATGCGCAGAAAATGAAAGCGTTTGTAGATTAATTAACTTTGAAGAAAGTATAACATGGCAGATAAAGAAAAAGACGTTCCAATTAAGGAACAAGAAGATGGCTCAGTTCTAGCCAAAGTGGAAGATCTTCAAGATGACTTTGAAGATGAAGCCCCAAAAGAAGAACTAAAAGAAGGTGGCGAAGTAGAAGCGTCAGCCGAGCAAGAAGATGAAGATCATGAAGAAGAAAGTGAACATCAGGAAGAAGAATCTGATGATGAACGTGAAAAAATTCGTGAAGCACGTCGTGAAGAACGCAGACTCAAAAAAGAGTTAGCAAAACAACGTGAAGCTTCTGCTAAACACAAGATTAGTGCGCTTGAGAGACGAAACGAAGAGCTTGCTCAACGTTTAATGAAATTAGAAAGCGGCGTAACATCATTTAGACTCAATCAAATCGACAAAACACTTGAAGATGAAGCAACAAGAGTCGAATATACTAAAATGAAAATGTTACAAGCTGCTCAAGCTAATGATCACGCAGCTCAAGTTGAATATTTGGAACAGTTGACAGAAGCAAAACAACGCTTACAACAAATCCAACATTTTAAAAAGCAACAACTCGAAGCAGCCAAAAAACCAGTACAAAATGTACCTACGCCCATGGCGCAAGAAGTACAAAGAAATGCAACAAACTGGTTAAAGAAAAATTCTTGGTATGATCCAGATGCTAGAGATACAGATAGTAGAATTGCCAAGGTAATCGATCAGGAACTTGTTTCCGATGGTTGGGATCCAGCAGATCCTGAGTATTGGGATGAGTTAGATAATAGGTTATCTGCACGTCTACCTCACCGCTATAGTGCGGCTAAAGGTACGACACCAAGACGATCAGCGGGACCAACCGCTTCAAGTCGAGTGTCAAATACTGCAACAGCAAGACCTAACACAATCACATTAAGTAAAGATCGTGTTCAGGCTATTAAAGATGCTGGTGCATGGGACGATGTAGAAAGACGAAATAAAATGATCCGCGCATACGCTTCGTATGATCGCGCTAACAAAGGATAATAATCATGGCAAATACTAGAGTAAAAAGAGATTTAGACGATCGCTTAGCCGATCGAGCACAAGAAGTTATGGATCGCGCTACAACAGCAGATCCGAATGATATCGCACGTCGTGAACGCCTTGATGCGTTTAGAGACAAATGGGCAAATAGTGCACTGCCTGACATCCCAGCTGGAGCAATCCCTGGAATGCACTTGTGTTGGTTATCAACAACCAATACATATGACAGTATCGACAAACGTATGGCGTTGGGTTATGAGCCAGTTAAAGCCGGAGAATTAGGATTAGGCTTTGAAGGACTAGGCAAGATGAGCTCAGGCAAGTTTGAAGGCTGTATTAGTTGTAATGAAATGGTACTTTTTAAATTACCAGAAGACGTGTATCAAGAAGTTATGAGAATGCTTCACTTAGAAGATCCTCTTGAGCATCAACGCAATATTACTGCGCAAGTACGTAATACTGCAGAGGAAAGAAAAGGTGGTCGTTCCCTACTTGAAGGCGGATTATTGGAAATGGAAAAAGATACTGCAAAAGCTAATAACAAAAATATTAGATTTCAATAACAATCTTCAATCACAAAGGAAAAGACAATTATGTCAGCAACATTTCAACCCTTTGGCCTGAAGCCAGCGTATCACCCAAGTGGTTTGGACCGTGCTGTACCATTCGTAGGTACTAACACATACATCCCTGGCGTGACATACACTGCTCCTTACAGCTTAAGTACTGGTCAATCATTTTACCAGTATCAACCTGTAGCGATCACTACAACAGGTCAATTAACAATCGCTAACCAAACTGCTGCAAGCGGTAAGGTATACGGCGTGTTCGATGGCGTAGAGTACACAAACTCTGACGGTCGTCGTTCAGTAGCAAAATATGCATCTAAGTTAACACTTGATGCTTCAACAAACATCGTATTTTGGATTTTCTCTGATCCTGCATTAGTATATGAAGCGCAAGTTAACGGCTCAGCTACAACAGCAGCAATCGGTACAGAATACAACTTTGATACAACTTCTGGTTCTACAGTTTCTGATGGTATTGCTATCGGTAACGGTGGTGCTGGTTTCTCTACTACTGCATTGCTTGCAACAGCAGTTGGTACAGGTAATCAAGGTCAAGTACGTGTAGTTGGATTAGGTCGTGAAGTAGCATACCCAGCAGGTAACACAAATCAATGGGGTGATGCTTACACTATCGTTCAAGTACAAATTTCTAATAACCAGTTCGCTGCCGCTTCAGTGTCAGTGTAACGTAACGAAAGGAACTCTTAGATGGCAACCCCAATGAGAAGTACGGACTTTCGTGCGGTAGTCGAACCGATTATCAACGAAGTCTTTGATGGTGTTTATGAACAACGTGACGACGAATGGAAAGGCTTTGTAGAACAAATCCAAGGTATTCCACGTAACTATCACGAAGAAGTAATGTTATTTGGTATGAATGCTGCACCTGCAATGCCTGACGGCACTCCAGTAAGCTACGACCAAGGCGGTACATTATATATCACACGTTTCATCTACCAAATCTATGGTTTAGCATATGCTTTAACTAAAGTTTTGATGGAAGACGGTGATCATATCCGTATCGGTTCAACATTTGCTAAACACTTAGCTCAATCTATGATTGAAACTAAAGAAACATTATGCGCTAACTTACTTAACTTTGCTTTCACAAGCGGTTATGTTGGTGGCGACGGTGTAACATTGATCAATACTGCACACCCAATCGCTAACGGCGGTTCATACAGTAATCAATTAAGCACAGCTGCTTCTTTATCACAAACATCAGTTGAGCAAATGTTAATTCAAATCCGTTCTGCAGTTGACAACAATGGCAAACGTATTAGATTAAAAGCTGAACAATTAGTTGTTCCACCAGCACTTGAATTCCAAGCTGAAGTTATTCTTAAATCAGTTTTACGTTCAGGTACTGCAGACAACGATTTGAACCCAATCAAGTCAACAGGTATGTTACCAAAAGGTGCACACGTTGTGACTCGTCTAAGCTCATCTAAAGCTTGGTGGATTCAAACTGATGCTGAGAATGGTCTCATGTTAGTAATGCGTCGCCCCATGGAGAAATCTATGGAGGGGGATTTTGAAACTGACTCAATGAGATACAAAGCTACAGAACGTTATAGTACAGGTTGGCACGATGCTCGTAACATCTACGGTACAGCTGGTCTATAATCAGTGATGTAAATTCAGAAAAGCCAGTGTAAAAACTGGCTTTTTTGTTTTATTTAATGTATAATTTAATTATGCCTAAAGATAAAGAAAATCAAAAAAGAATTGCAAAAGAATGGTATGAAAGAAATAAAGATCTTACCAAAGAACGCGCTCGTCTATGGGCTTTAAATAATCCTAATAAAGTATCTATTAAAAATATTAAATACAAAAAGAAAAATAAAGAAAAAATTACAGAATATAATAAATTATGGTGGTCTAGCAATAAAGATAAAAGAGCATCATATCAAGCAAAAAGAAAAGCATCACAACTCCAACGCACACCAAAATGGCTCACAAAAGATGATTTATGGATTATTGAAGAAGCATATTCATTGGCTCAATTAAGAACAAACTTATTTGGTATTGATTGGCATGTAGACCACATTATCCCCTTGCAAGGCAAACTTGTTTCTGGTTTGCATGTGCCTTCCAATATACAAGTCATCCCCGCTACTGAAAACGTAAAAAAATCAAACAAGCATCTATTTTAGGGCGAAACAACATAATAATATGCATTAGTAGGCATAGGAAGAATAATCTCACTCTGACTATCGACACTTCCCGATAGGCGACTTAGAGACAGTTTGAGATATCCACTAAGATTAAGGAAAACTAACATGTCATCAACATTTACCGGCCCAATTCGTATATTTAAACGAAATAACCCAACAAACAATGGCGTAATCGCTCCAGATAACACAGGTGCAGCATCATGCTCACAACAAGTATCATTCTCTGGCGTTAACGCAGCAGGTGCAATCACTACTTACGGTATTGGTTCACAATCAACAACAGCAGATTCAATCGTTTTACCAGCAGGTGCAATAATTTCAAACGTAAGATTATTTGAAACAACAGCACCATCAGCATTTACTGGTATGGTGATTACTGTAGCTATCGGTGCTACAACAATTGGCACAATTACACCAACAACAACAGGCGGTATTATTTCTTATGTTCCTGCAACAACAACTGCAGCTGCAGCGTTATTAGCTAACGTTGGTGTTAACGATGTAACATTAACATTTACTGTAGGTACAACTTCTGGCGTAACCGGTACACTAGCAGGTGTATTTGATGTATCTTATGTTGCTCGTAACATTGATGGTTCTATCACACCATACGGTTCTGGTTACACAAACAACTAATTAATTGCGGGGGAAGCAATTCCCCCTCTTTTTAACTTATAAAGGACAATTAATTATGGCAACAAACTTACAACAAGTAGCTCCTCCGCACTCAGTGACGGTTCAGGGTGCTTTTGAGCCATTTGATCTTCAAGTAGCACGTGGTCAAATTATGGGCCATTCGTTACAAAATATCTTTGGCTATCAAGCAGCTCTAACAACAACTATGTATCCAGTTTGGGAAAACCTTTCTGCGTATACATACCCAGTATCTGCAACAACTATGTTGCTTTATAGTTCATCAGCCTCTGACACAAACGTTTCAGTTTTAATCAATGGCCTTGATGCAAATTTTAATCCAATTTCAGAAACAATAGTTCTTACTAATGGTACTACTGGTGTAACTACAGTAAATAGTTATTTAAGAATTAATGGTATGATTTTAGCATCAGGTGTTGCTAACGTTGGCAAATTATCATTAAGTAACGCAGGCAAAACTGTAACTTACGCAGCAATGAGTATAGGTCTTGGAAAATCACAAGCAGCTATCTATACAGTTCCAGCTGGATATACATTCTACTTAACACGTGTAGACATTAATGCAGCTGTTGCAGCAGGTGGTGTTGCATCAGTCAATTATCAAGTTTATTCTAAAAACAATGTATCTGGTGTTGCATTAACAGTATTAGAATCATCATTTACACAAAACTTTAGTATTAGACGTGTTGTTCCATTTGCATATACTGAAAAAACAGACTTACAGTGGCAAGCAAGTGCAGATACAGGCACAATACAAATTGGTGTAAACGTAGAAGGCTACTTAATTAAAAATAATAGCCAAACGGCTTAAAGGCACTTAAATGCCAGTCTACATCGACACAAGAGGTAACTCAGTCCTATCCGTAGGCATATGTGATCGCTGTAGCCGCAAGTTCCCTTATGTAGATCTCATGCCAGATCCAAATTTTCCTGGTATGAGAGTCTGCAAAGACGACTTAGATAATTTTGATCCTTGGAGATTACCAGCAAGGCAAACAGAAAATATCAGTTTACGTTTTCCACGTCCTGATACAAATGTTGCGGTAGATAAACTCCAAATTCAAACACAAGATGAAAACTCAATATTTATTGAAGGTGTTCCAACCTACTCTGGACAACAAGGTGATTTAACAGTGGGCCCTATTGCCGAATATGGCAATACATACACACCACCCGTTCCACCACCACCTCCATCAGTAGGCAATCCACCAAGCGTACTTGGAACAAATCCAAGTTCAGCAACACATTTAGGTGGTACGATTATTACAGTACAGGGTTTGTATTTTACCTATGCAACAACTGTATCAATTGGAGGAATAGCATGCTCTAGTATGATTATACTAGACGACAGAAACATAGTAGTAACAACACCACCAGGTACAGCAGGCGCTTACGCCGATGTCGTTGTAATCAATCCGTATGGTATTGGTACAGGTGTTGGAATATTTAAATACACTTAATTGAAGAGATAAGATGGATCAACCGATATCGCAACTGCCAGTCGCGTCTGCCTTAACGGGTTCAGAATTAACGGTTGTCGTACAAAGAGGTGTAACAAAGCAAACTTCTGTATCTCAGGTTGCTAATGCGGTATCTCCCGGTAAACTGATCACAAGTGCTCAATTATCAGGTAGCAATATTGTATTTAATTATAGTGATGGCACAACATCCACAGTAGGACCAGTTGTAGCATCAGTCACAGTTGGTACAACAACTACATTACCAGCCGGCTCAAGTGCTACGGTTACTAATGTAGGTAGTTCGCAGAATGCGATATTTAATTTTGGTATCCCACAAGGCCCACAGGGCGCTACGGGAGCCACAGGACCTCAGGGACCACAGGGGCCGGCGGGACCTGCAGGAAGTGCGGGAACAGCAGCAACCATTGCTGTAGGTGTGACAGATACAGGTGCTCCAGGAACATATGCATCTGTAAATAATTCTGGAACATCAAGTGCGGCAGTATTTAATTTTACCATACCACAAGGCGCTACAGGCGCTACGGGCGCGACAGGAGCCACAGGACCCGCAGGGCCAGGCGTTCCTACAGGCGGTAATACAAACCAAGTACTAGCTAAAATAAATGGTTTAGATTACCAAACACAGTGGGTTACTCTTGCAGGTACGGGAACAGTTACTAGTGTAGATGTATCAGGTGGCACAACAGGACTTACTACATCAGGTGGTCCAATTACCACAACTGGTACAATTACTTTAGGTGGCACATTAGGTGTTGCTAATGGTGGTACAGGTGCGACCACATTAACAGGATACCTAATTGGTAATGGTACAAGTGCATTTACTGCATCAACAACCATACCAACCACAGCATTAAGTGGTACAATTACAAATGCACAATTAGCCAATAGCGCAATTACCATTAATGGCAACAGTGTCAGTTTAGGTGGATCAACAACAGTTACTGCAGTTAATCCATTTGCACTTACCATTAGCACAGGATTATCTGGAACAACATATAATGGTTCTGCAGCAGTTACCATTGCAATTGATTCAACAGTTGCAACATTAACAGGCACACAAACATTAACAAATAAAACAATTAGTGGGACATTAAATACTCTTACTAATATAGGTAATAGCTCACTTACAAATAGTTCTATTACAATTAATGGGAATTCTGTAAGTTTAGGTGGAAGTACAACAGTAACTGCATCAACTACAGGCACGCTAACATTAGGTACAGGGTTAACTGGTACAAGTTTTAATGGTTCAACTAATGTTACAACAGCAATTGATACAACAGTTGTTGCAACATTAACTGGAATACAAACATTGACTAATAAGTCAATGAGTGGAAGTTCAAATACTTTTACTAACATTCCTAATAGTGCATTATCAAATAGCACAATTACTTTAGGTAGTTCTACTTTAACATTAGGTGGATCAACTACTACTGTTGCGGGATTAACATTAACATCTCCAACAATAAGTACCATAATAAATACAGGTACTTTAACATTACCTACAACAACAGATACTTTAGTAGGTAGAGCAACAACAGATACATTAACCAATAAGTCAATTAGTGGTTCAACGAACACATTATCTAGTATTGGTAATAGCTCTTTAACAAATAGTTCAGTTACCTATAATGGTGTCGCTGTCTCTTTAGGCGGTAGTGGCACCATTACAGCAGCTAATCCAAATGCTTTAACCATTGGCACAGGATTGTCTGGTACAAGTTACACGGGTGCATCAGCAGTGACGATTGCAATTGATTCAACAGTTGCAACACTCACAGGTACTCAAACATTGACTAATAAGTCAATCAGTGGATCAACCAATACATTAACTAATATCCCTAATAGTGCATTGACAAATAGTTCAGTGACTATCAACGGAAACAGTGTCAGTTTAGGTGGATCAACCACTGTGACTGCAACAGCAACTAATGCGCTTACATTAGGCACAGGATTATTAGGTACAAGTTACAACGGATCATCTGCGGTTACAACATCGATTGACACAACGGTTGTGGCTACATTAACTGGATCACAAACACTTACTAATAAGACACTCACAAGTCCTGTTATTTCTACAATCAGTAATACAGGCACATTGACACTACCTACATCAACAGATACGTTGGTAGGAAGAGCCACAACAGATACGCTCACAAATAAATCAATAAGTGGAAGTACAAATACTTTCACTAACATACCAAATAGTGCGCTCACAAATAGCTCAGTGACTATTGGTACAACAGCAATTAGTTTAGGTGGCACATCACTTACTTTAGGTGGATTAACAACTGTTACATTAACACAAGATCCAACCAGTGCATTACAAGCAGCTACAAAACAATATGTAGATGCTGCAGTATCAAATGTTAATTATCACGCGGCTTGTAATTATGCAACAACTGTAGACTTAGGCGCTGTTACATACAATAATGGAACTTCTGGTGTTGGTGCTACAATTACTAAAACAACGCCATTTGCCACACTTTCAATTGATGGAGCAAATCCAACAGTCGGTCAAAGAATTTTAGTTAAGAATGAAACAAGTGGGCAATATAACGGTATTTATACTGTCACAAGTGTAGGTTCAGGTTCAGTAGGTTGGGTACTAACAAGAGCAACAGATTATGACCAAACTGGTACGGGTCAAAATGAAGTTGCACCTGGTGACACCACATTTATTATTAGTGGTACAGTGAATGCAAGCACGCAATGGGTTCAAACAACAGACGTACCTATTACGATTGGTACAACACCACTATTATTTACCCAAATTGCAGGTCCTGGAGCATACACAGCAGGAACTGGATTAACACTCACTGGCACTCAATTTAGTATTACAAATACTGCAGTGACTGCAGGATCTTATGGATCAGCTACCCAAGTAGGTACATTTACGGTCAATGCTCAAGGTCAATTAACCTTAGCTGGCAATACAACAGTCACTCCAGCGGTAGGATCTATCACTGGCTTAGGTTCTGGTGTAGCAACTGCGTTAGGTGTGAACATTGGCAGTGCGGGTGCGGTTGTGGTGAACGGTGGTGCTTTAGGCACACCATCATCAGGAACGTTGACTAATGCAACTGGATTACCATTAACATCCGGCGTGACAGGGGTATTACCTACAGCAAACGGTGGTACTAATTTATCATCATTTACAGCAAACGGGGCAGTTTATGCGACATCAACTTCTGTTCTTACTACTGGTACTCTTCCTGTGGCTTCTGGCGGTACAGGCAGTACTACCTCTACAGGATCAGGCAGCGTTGTTCTTGCAACATCTCCATCGCTAGTAACTCCTGCGCTAGGTACACCAACAAGCGGTAACTTTAGTACAGGTACATTTACCTGGCCTACATTTAACCAAAATACGACAGGTACTGCAAGTAATGTAACAGGTACAGTGGCTATCGCTAACGGCGGTACAGGTCAAATAACTGCATCAGCTGCGTTTAATGCTTTATCACCAGTAACAACGTTAGGCGATTTAATTTATGGATCTGGCACAAATACTAATGCCAGATTAGCTGGAAATACAACATCTACTAAGAATTTCTTGGTACAAACAGGTACAGGCTCTGTGTCTGCTGCGCCTACATGGGGTACTATTTCAGCTGCAGATGTTCCAACGTTAAACCAAAATACAACAGGTACTGCAGCAAATATTACGGCATCATCTAACTCAACACTTACTACATTGAGTGCGTTAAGTTTGCCAGGATCGCAAGTTAGTGGTAATATTAGTGGAAATGCAGCAAACGTAACAGGAACTGTTGCTGTAGCAAACGGAGGTACTGGATTAACAACAGCACCTACAAATGGTCAAATTGATATAGGTAGCACAGGTGTAGGTTTTGTTAGAACAACACTAACAGGCACAACGAACCAAGTTACTGTAACAAATGGTGCTGGATCAATTACATTAAGTTTACCTTCTTCAATTAATGTAAATACAACAGGAACTGCAGCTAACGTTACAGGCACAGTGGCTATTGCAAATGGTGGTACAGGACAAACAACAGCAAGCGCTGCGTTTAATGCCCTATCACCAATTACTGCAACCGGCGATTTAATTATTGGTAATGGTGTTAATAGTGCAACAAGATTAGCAATAGGTACAAGTGGTTATGTATTAACCTCTAATGGTACAACAGCATCATGGCAAGCATCTACTGGTGGTGTAACATCATTTCAAACAAGTTTAAGTGGATTGACACCAAATACAGCAACCACAGGTGCAGTCACATTAGCTGGCACATTGGGTGCAACAAGCGGCGGTACTGGATTTAGTACATACGCTACAGGTGATTTACTTTATGCATCTGCTACAAATACATTAAGTAAATTAGCCGCAGGTACAAACGGATATGTGTTAACATTAGCTAGTGGTGTGCCAACATGGGCAGCATCAACAGGCGGTGTTACAAGTTTTAGTGCAGGCACAACAGGATTAACACCAAGTAGTGCAACAACAGGTGCTATTACATTAGCAGGCACGTTAGCAGTTGGTAATGGCGGCACAGGATTAACAAGTTTAACAGCTAACTATATACCTTATGGTAATGGCACATCAGCATTTAGTTCAAGCACTAATTTTACGTACAATGGTACAGTATTAACACTTACAGGTACTGCAGCACGATTCCAAGGTGATTTTAGTAATGCAACGTTTAATAGTAGAACAGCATTCCAAACATCAACGACTAATGCAACCACTGGTATCTATGCATTGCCAAATGGAACATCAACTGCAGCTTCATGGCAAGCAACAAACGCAGCTGATCCTACAAATGCAAGTAAGATTTTAATTGCTACAAACGGATCTACAGACGTTCAATTAGTTTCAGGCATCAATGGTACAGGTACATATTTACCAATGGGCTTTTGGAATAATGGTGCAGAAAAAGCTAGATTATCCGTGTCAGGTGGATTTTCTGTAGGCACTACGACAGATGCTGGATCTACAAATATTTTAGCTGCTGGTAATGTAACAGGCGCACAAGTTGTAGCATCAAATGGTATAGTTGTAAATAGTAAAACAGTATCAGCAAGTTATGCAATTCCATCAGGATCAAGTGCTATGAGTGCAGGTCCGATGACTATCGCTTCAGGTGTTACCGTTACCGTTCCATCAGGTTCTCGTTGGGTAGTACTTTAAAATAAAAAGGAAAAATTATGGCAGCATCAGGATTTACGCCAGTATCATTATATTATAGCGTCACAACAACTAATACGCCCTTAGCGGCAAATTTAGTTAATGGTGAATTGGCTATTAATATTGTAGATGGTAAATTATTTTATAAAGATAATAGTGGCGTAGTGCAAGTTATTGCAACCAAAGGTACAGGACCTATTGGTGGATCAAATACTCAAGTACAATTTAATAATAGTGGTGCATTAGGTGGATCAGCAAACTTTACTTGGGATGGATCTACAGTAGCTATTACAGGTGCACTAACTGCTACAACAGACTCAGCATTTACTTCTACTGGCGCATTACAGTTACCTTCTGGTACTACAGCACAACAACCTACTGGTGTTGCTGGTAAATTACGATTTAATACATCAACGTCACAATTTGAAGGTTACAATGGCACTACTTGGGCATCAGTCGGTGGTGCAACAATTAGTAATGATGTAGCATCAGCAACTGCATATTATCCATTATTTTCACGTGTAACATCAGGTACAGCAACAACAGTTTATACATCAAATGCTGAATTACTTTATACACCATCAACAGGCACACTAAGCTCAAGCATTGTCAATGCAAGTAACGGATTATATACCAATAGCAATTCAGTAGCAGTAAGTTATAGTATTCCATCAGGCCAAAACGCTATGAGCGTAAGCCCAATTACTGTAGCTTCAGGACAAACAGTTACAGTTCCTGGTGGTAGTCGCTGGGTTATTTTATAAGGATAAGATGCAAGGTCATATTTATTTAGTAACTAATATTATTAATGGCAAACAATATGTTGGTCAAACTATAGTTATTAAAAATAAAATTGGTCATGGATTGGCTATTAATAATGCTTATAAAGAATATGGAAAAAGAAATTTTATATATAAAATATTAGCATCAAATATTAACAATAAAAACACTTTAAATTATTTAGAACGCTTTTGGATTAAAGCATTTAATACTAAAACACCAAATGGATACAATATTGAATCTGGTGGAAGTGGTCATAGCAATCACAGAAAAGGATTGCCTGCTTGGAATAAAGGCTTAAAAACACCAAAAGAAACTATATTAAAATTAAGTTTAGCAAAAATAGGAAAAGTAAGTCCAAGAAAAGGAGTTATTCTTTCTGATGAAACTAAAACTAAAATTAGTATTGCAAATAAAGGTAGAAGATTGCCTGATGAAGTCTATAAACAACAAGGATTAAAAAGAATGGGAAAAAAACAAACATTAATAGAATGTCCACATTGTCATAAAATGGGTGGAAATGCTACTATGCCAAGATGGCACTTTGATAATTGTAAGGAGAAAGTATAATGGCTTCTGTGATAAATGCGAGTACGAGTTCTGGGCTAGTTCAGACTGCTGACACATCTGGAGTATTACAACTACAAACAGCTTCTACAACTGCGGTAACAGTAGACGCATCACAGAATGTAGGGATTGGAACTACGAGTCCTAGTGGTGTAGGTAAGTTTGCTGTTGTACAATATGCACAATCAACAACAGCGTACTTTGCCAATGCAAATGCTTCTTGGGCATCAGATGTAGTTAATTCATATTCTCCAAGCGGAACAGAAACATCACAAATATCTTTATCTGCTAGAAGCGATGGTACGTCTTGGCTAACAAGTGCGTATGGTGCTGTATTATTTAGAACAGGTTCAACAATTGCTGGAACTGCAGAACGTATGCGTATAGACTCTAGTGGTAATGTGTTGATAAATCAAACAGCTCAAATTCAATATGAAAAGCTAGGTGTAACTTTCAACCAAGCTACTCAAGTAGGTTTAACATTAAAAAATACAAACGGCACTAACACTGGTGGATTTGCTACATTTTATAATTCATCTGGCGTACAACAAGGTGCAATTATTCAAACAAACTCTACTACAACTGCGTATCAAACATCTTCTGATTATAGATTAAAAGAAAACGTAGCTCCTATGGTTGGGGCTTTGAATACTGTAGCCAAGTTAAAACCAGTTACATACACATGGATTTCAACTCAAGAAGAAGGACAAGGCTTTATTGCTCATGAACTTCAAGAAATAGTGCCTGATTGTGTAAGCGGTGTTAAAGATGATGTAGAAACTTACACAGACGAAGAAGGTAATGAGCAAACTAGACCTAAATATCAAGGCATAGACACATCATTTCTAGTAGCTACTCTAACAGCCGCCATTCAGGAACAAACAATTATAATCAACGACCTAAAAGCAAGAATAACAGCTTTAGAAGGAGCTAAATAATGCCATTAGCTCTTTATTGGATTCACCATAAAGACCATACTGATATGTTCAGTCAAGGTTATATTGGCGTATCTAATAATGTTAAGAAAAGATGGTATGACCATAATCATAAACCTGCTAATGCTCATTTAAAAAATGCTATAAATAAGTATGGTTGGGATAATTTGGTTAAAAAGGTAATTTTAATGGCTGATAAGGCTTATTGTTTAATGATGGAAGCACAGTTAAGACCTAAAGATCAAATAGGTTGGAATCTTGTTAAAGGCGGTGGTATGCCACCTGTATTTACTAAAACAGGATGGAAACATACTGAAGAAGCTAAAGAAAAGAATAGACAAGCTCATTTAGGTAAAACTTTAACTAAAGAACATAAGCAAAAAGTTAGTGAAGGTTTAAAGAAAGTGCCATGTGCTACTAGATTTAAAAAAGGGCATAAAACTTGGATTACAGGTAAAAAACAATTACCTCATGTAATTGAAGCTGTGCGTCAATCAAGACTTGGTAAAAAGAATACACCAGAACATAATGCTAAAATAGCTTTAGGTTTAACTGGTAAAATTTTGTCACAAGAATCAAAGGATAAAATTAGAATGTCAAATAGAAATTGTAAAATAACCTGTCCGCATTGCGATAAAATTGGCAATAAGGGTGCTATGTTAAGGTGGCATATGGACAATTGTAAATTTAAGGAGAATATATAATGCCAATCGTGTTAGCCGGCGCTTCGAGCGGCCAAACAACAATACAAGCAACGGATGCTACTACACAAACAATTACTTTGCCTGCTAATAGTGGAACAGTATTAACGACTGCTTCTAGTGGTGTTGTAACACAAGCTATGCTTTCTACAAACGTAGCAGGAAATGGTCCAGCGTTTAGTTATTATACTAGTGGAGCAGGACAGTCTGTTAGTGCAGCTACTTATAGTAAAATTACATTAAGCACATCTTCTTTTGATACCACAAGTGGTATGTTTGCATCATCAAGATTTACGCCAACAGTTGCAGGATACTATCAATTATCTTGGGCTGTAGGTGGAAATGTTAATACTGAAACAATTTCTTGTTTATATAAAAATGGTGGTTTATGGCATTATGGAAGTGATGCTCCAAATTCTTATATATCTACAGGCAGCGCTCTTGTATATGCTAATGGATCAACAGATTATTTTGAACTTTATATTTATACTGTTTTAGCTAATACTGTTTATCAAACTATTAATAGAACATACTTTACTGGTTATTTAGCGAGGTCAGCATAATGAATTTACAAGATAAAATTATTTCAATTTATCCAAGTTTAAAAATAGAAGATTTTAGACATGATGTAGGCACAATAACCCTACAAAACGATTCAGACGGTAAAGGTGACTACATTAAAGAGTGGAAACACCCAACACTCGTTAAACCAACAGAGGAGCAGTTAGCATGAGCATGATTTTAGATGGCAGTAACGGAGTCACGTTTAACGACTCATCTCTACAAGGAGCTGCAGCGTCACCTTATGTGCTAAAGAACCGTATTATAAATGGTGCTATGCAAATATGGCAAAGAGGAACATCATTTAGTGCATCAGGTGCTAATTATTATACTGCTGATAGATGGCAAACACTTACTCAAATAGGCACATATTCTCAATCTACTGATGTTCCAACAGGATTTAAATATTCATTAAGCATTGCTTCAACAAGCACATATTACGGAACAATTTGTCAAAGAATAGAATCTGCAAATTCTTTTGATTTAGCTGGACAATCAGTAACAGTATCTTTTTGGGCTAAAGCTACTGTTGGCGGTGCATCTGGAATTGGAGTTGCTCTTGACTATGCAACTGCTGTAGATAATTTTGCAAGTTATACAAATATTGCAGTTGCTTCAACCGCAGCTTTAACTTCTACTTGGACAAAATATACAGCTACATTTTCATCTTTGCCATCAGGGGTTGCAAATGGATTGCAATTAACATTTTTTAATAATGCTGGTGGTGTTTCAGCTATTACATGGCTTATCACAGGTGTCCAACTAGAAATAGGCACATCAGCAACACCGTTTGAACGCAGACTTTATAATCAGGAATTGGCTAATTGTCAGAGGTATTATAATGGA
>Ga0214206_1000105_pt1 | contig 22896 bp, 16 predicted proteins | sample TroBogEpilimnion_26_FD_153044 | JGI IMG/M metagenome (GOLD analysis project Ga0214206, IMG submission 153044) | Freshwater microbial communities from Trout Bog Lake, WI - 07JUL2009 epilimnion | ecosystem: Environmental > Aquatic > Freshwater > Lake > Epilimnion/Euphotic zone | place: Trout Bog...
CCCGCCGAGGCGAAGATGGACCCCGCCGGCCTCGAGTTCTTCGAGAAGAACGTCCGCCCGATCTTCACCGAGCGTTGTTACGAATGTCACTCGAAGGAGAAGGGCGTCTCCAAGGGCGGACTGATCATGGATTCGCGTCCCGGTTTGCTTACGGGCGGAGACCAGGGCGCCGCCGTCGTCCCGGGCGACCTCAAGAAGTCGCTGCTGATCGTCGCCGTGCATCAGACGGATCCCGAACTTTCGATGCCGCCGCGCAAGTCGGGCGCCAAGCTCACCGACGCCCAGATCGCCACGCTCGAGCAGTGGGTGAAGATGGGCGCGCCTGCGCCGGTCGGCGCCGGCGGCGCCAAGCTCACCGGTCTTTCCGACAAGGCTCGCAGCCATTGGTCCTTCCAGCCCGTGCGCGATGTGGTCGTGCCGACCAAGCTCAGCAATCCGGCTTGGTGTCAGAACGAGATCGACGCCTTCGTGCTCGCCAAGCTGGACGAGAAGGGCCTCAAGCCCAGTCCCGCCGCGGACGGCGAAGCGCTGCTGCGCCGGCTTTCCTACGACCTTATCGGCCTGCCGCCCACCAGCGTCGAGGTCGACGCCTTCTCCCGCGAGTATGACCTCGCCCAGTCCCGTGACGCGATGTCCGTCCGCCAGGGCCAGCCTGGTCGCGCCGTCTCCGCCGTCGTCGAGCGCACCGTCGACCGCCTCCTCGCTTCTCCTCACTACGGAGAACGCTGGGCCCGCCACTGGCTCGACACCGCGCGTTACTCCGACACCAAGGGCCTCAAGCGTAACGGCACCATCGAGACCTTCGACGCTTCCTGGACCTACCGCGATTACGTCATCGACGCCTTCAACACCGACAAGCCGTACGACCAGTTCATCATCGAGCAGCTCGCCGCCGACCGCCTGCCGGACCTGACCAAGGACGACCCGCGTCTCGCCGCGCTCGGCTTCATCACCGTCGGCAAGCGCTTCCAGAACGCCGACGACACCATCGACGAACGCATCGACGCCACCACCAAGGGCTTCCTCGGCCTCACCGTCGCCTGCTCCCGTTGCCACGATCACAAGTTCGACCCGATTCCCGCCGCCGACTACTATTCCCTGCACGGCATCTTCTCGTCCGTCATCGAGCCGCAGCAGAACCCGGTCATCCGCGACCCGCTCCTGATCGGCAAGAACGCCCCGACCAACGCCTATCGCGCCGACTACGAGAAGAAGCTCGCCGAGCTCATCGACAAGACCGCCGTCGGTTATTACAAGCATCTCGCCGGCATGCAGGCCGCCTTCCACCGCGAGTTCGCCCCGCGCATCCTGGCGACCATGGCCGGCGGTTTCCGCAGCACCGCCGGCTTCGACATCCTGAAGAAATATGACCTCGGCCAGAGCCGCGAGCTGGATCCTTCCTTCGGCGGCGTGCTGGGTGCCCGTTCCCCCATCACCGGTCCGCTTATCCGCCTGAACAAGCTCAGCCCCGAGAATTTCGAGAAGCAGGCCCCGGCCGTCCTCGAGGCCGCGCTCGCCGACAAGAAGACCCCGGTCAACCCGCTCATCGCCGAGGGGCTGCGCGGCCTCAAGCCGAAGTCGATCGACGAGGTCGCCCTGGCCTACCAGGCCATCTTCAAGAAGCACCACGACAAGATCCTCGCCCACGTGCAGCTCCGCAGCCAGCCGGGCCGCAAGGGTGACAAGGACGATCCCGCCCTCGCCCAGCTCGCCGCCTTCCCCTGGCCGCTGCCTAACGTCGAGGACATCTCCACCGTCGTGCTCCTCGAGCGCGCGACCGAGAGCCGCGACTTCTGCGAGACTTGGCAGGTCCCGATCAGCGCGACCTTCGTCAACAACAACATGCCCGCCAAGTATTTCCACTTCGCCGAGATCAACGCCCTCGACATCACGCACCCGGGAGGTCCCGGCACCGCGATGGTGATCACCGACGTCGAGAAGCCGCGCGACAGCTACGTCTACATCCGTGGCGACCGCAATAAGCGCGGCCCCGTCGCTCCTCGCCAGTTCCTCGAGGTGCTCGCCGGCCCCGATCGCCTGCCGTTCTACGAAGGCAGCGGCCGCCGCGAGCTCGCCCTGGCCATCGCCAGCCGCACGAATCCGCTCACCGGTCGCGTGCTCGTCAACCGTCTCTGGCTGCACCATTTCGGCGCCGGCATCGTGACCTCGCCGGACGACTTCGGCAACATGTCCGAAGCCCCCAGCCACCCCGAGCTCCTTGATTGGATGGCGACCACCTTCGTCGAAGGCGGCTGGTCGATCAAGAAGATGCACAAGCGCATCCTGACTTCGGCCACCTATCGCCAGTCGGCGAATCCGAACACCAACGAGATGCTCGCGATGAAGTCCTCGGTCGACCCGATGAAGGCCGACGCCGCCAACCGCTACCTCTGGCACGCCAACCTCCGCCGTCTCGACTTCGAGTGCATCCGCGACTCGATGCTCCAGCTCTCCGGCAAGCTCGACCGCGCCCTCGGCGGACGCGCGGTCAACATCACCGACGAGCCGTACAGCTACCGTCGCACGATCTACGGCTTCATCGACCGCGACAAGCTCAGCGAATTCCAGTCCCAGTTCGACTTCGCCGACCCCAACATGGCGAACTCCGTCCGCGGTTCGACGATCGTGCCGCAGCAGGCGCTGTTCTTCATGAACAATCCGCTGGCCATCGAGGTGGCCCGCAACGTCAACGCCCGCCCTGAGATGGCCAAGGCGACTTCTGACGACGAACGCGTCACGCAGCTCTACCGCATCATGTACCAGCGCTCGCCGACGGTGCAGGAGCGCCAGATCGCCCGCGAGTTCGTGATGCGCATCGCCGGCTACATCGACGAGCCGGCCGCCCCCTCCGCCGCCAAGCTGGATAAGGTCGCCAAGGCCAAGGCCGACAAGGCCGCCCGCAAGAAGGCCGCCGAGGCCGCCATCGCCGCGACCAACGCCAAGGGCCCCGCGGTCCCCGAGGTGAAGCTCGAAACCTCGGTCCAGGGCGGAAAAATCGTGAATAACACGGAAAAGGTCGACCGCAAGGTCCCCACCAATCCTTGGGTGATGCTCGCCCAGTCGATGGTCTGCTCCAACGAGTTCGTCTACCTGAATTAATCCCCCCACCTCAATCGAGTTTGAATATTCAAAATAACCCTCCATATTTAATTCCAACCAAATCCCCACAATGAAAGACACCAGCTGCGGTAATTACGTGCCGACCCCCAACTCTCGCCGAGAGTTCCTCCGCCAGACCGGCCTCGGCATGGGCACGCTCGCCTTCGGCACCATGGTCGCCGACTACATGGTCAGCGACGCCAAGGGCGAAGTGATGGCCAACCTCAAGCCTCGCAAGGCTCCGCTCGCCGCCAAGGCGAAGCACGTCATCCACATCTTCGCCGGTGGCGCTCCCTCGCACCTCGACACCTTCGATCCGAAGCCGAAGATGAAGGAGCTCGCCGACATGTCCGCTTCCGGCATGAACGGCGTCCTCTTCCCGACGCCTTTCGAATTCAAGAAGTCCGGCAAGTCCGGCCTCGAGATCAGCGAGATCTTCCCGAAGCTCCAGGGCGTCGCCGACGAGATGTGCGTCATCCGCTCGCTGCACCAGGATCTGCCGGCTCACGGTCCGGCCGCCAAGCTGATGCACACCGGCTCGGCGATCCTCTCCAAGCCTTCCCTCGGCGCCTGGGTCCTCTACGGACTCGGCACCGAAAGCCAGGATCTCCCGGGCTTCGTCTCCCTCGGCGGCAGCTCCGACGCCCGCGCCTCGGCCTTCCTTCCTTCCCTCTACCAGGGTGCGAACACCTCGTTCCGTCCGGGCGCCCCGGCGAACAAGATCATCGCCAACCTCCAGAGCGAATTCACCACGCCGGAAGCGCAGCGCAAGCAGCTCGACCTCGTGCACCAGCTGAACGAGCGCCACATGCAGACCGTCCAGAAGGACGAGCAGCTCGAAGCCCGCATCGAATCCTTCGAGCTCGCCTTCCGCATGCAGACCGCGGCCACCGACGCCTTCGACATCTCCAAGGAGCCTGAGAGGATCCGCGAGATGTACGGCAAGTCCGACCTCGGCGCCAAGCTCCTCTGCGCCCGTCGCCTCATCGAAAAGGGCGTCCGCTTCGTCCAGGTCGACGCCGGAGGCTGGGACCACCATACCAACCTCTTCACCTCGATCGCCCGCACCGGCGAGAACATCGACGGCCCGGCCGCCGCTCTCATCGCCGATCTCAAGCAGCGCGGTCTCCTCGACCAGACCCTCATCATCTGGGGCGGAGAATTCGGCCGCACCCCGACCACCGCTGGCCGCGTCAACCAGGCTTCCGGTCGCGACCACCACTCCAAGGCTTTCTGCTGCTGGATGGCCGGCGGCGGCGTCAAGGGCGGCATGCATTACGGCGAGACCGACGAAATCGGCTCCCAGGTCGCCGCTGACGGCGTCGACGTGCATGACCTGCACGCCACGATCCTGCGCCTCCTCGGCTTCGATCACACGAAGCTCACGTTCCGCTACAACGGCCGCGACTTCCGCCTCACCGACAACTTCGGCAAGGTGGTCGACAAGGTCATCGCCTAAGCGGTCCCGATCGCATCAACGGAAGGGCGGACGTCGTAAGGCGTCCGCCCTTCTTGTTTGGGGAAGTCCGCACGCTTGCGTCGGGTGTTCTTTGGTTTCTAATAGAGAGACCCCATGAAGACGCTCCTGCTGCTGGTCGCCCTCGGCTTGGCCGTCTTTGTGGTCGTTCCCGACGAGCCGCCGGAAGCGACGAGGCCACGGACAGCCACCGTCGAGCCGCGGGCGCCCGTCGGACGGAAGAGCGTCCCGGCCCCGGCCCTCGCGGTCGAAGACCCTTGCGTCGTCGCGACGCCTCGTTCCGGCGTCGTCGGCGCCGACGCCTTCGGGCAGATCCGGACGCGTTATGACAACGGCGAGACGGCGGTGACGACGCCGGATCCCTTCGGCGGTTCCTCGACCAGGTATAGCGACGGCCGGACCGCGACTACTAGGCCGGACCCCTTCGGTGGCTCCACCACCAGGTATAGCGACGGCAAGACCTCTACGACTCGGCCGGACCCATTCGGCGGCACCTCGACGACCTTCAGTGACGGCACCCGTGCGACCACCCGGACTGATCCGTTCGGCAATCAGGTGACGACGTATTCCGACGGCCGCCGCGAAACGGTCCGCCCCGATCCGTTTGCGCCCGTTCCGGCCAGGTGAGCGTTTCATGACGGAAATCGAAGCCGCCGGCGCCAACAGGGCGCTTGAAATCATCTCGGCCCGAGGCACGCTCCGATGCCTTACCCCATGAAGCGTCATCTCCACCTGTGGGCCGCCTTGGCCGCCCTCGTCCTCGCGCTCCCGGCCATCGCCGCGGAGGCTTTCACTTCCGGCCCCGGCTGGCTCGAATTCCCCGCCGGCAAAGGTCCGGGCGCCGGCAAGCATGTCGTGCTGCTCTCGGGCGACGAAGAGTATCGCTCCGAAGAGTCGATGCCGATGCTCGCCCGCATCCTTTCCGAGCGCCATGGCTTCAAGTGCACGGTCCTTTTCTCGCATGACGCCGGCGTGATCAATCCGAACAACGGTGCTTCCCTCGGCAAGCCCGAGGCCCTTGACAGCGCCGACGCCCTTGTCCTCGGTCTCCGTTTCCGCAAGTGGGACGAAGCCGCCCTCGCCAAGTTCGCCGCCGCCCTGAAGCGCGGCGTGCCGATCGTCGCCACCCGCACCAGCACCCATGCCTTCGCCGGCATCCCGAAGGACAGCGCCTTCGTCTCCTACAACTTCAACAACAACGGAGGCTTCGGTCGCGCCGTCCTCGGCGAGACCTGGGTCAGCCACTGGGGCAACCATAAGTCCGAAGCCACCCGTACCGCCGTCGAACCCGGCGCCGAGAAGCTCGCGATCCTCAATGGCGTCGGCCAGATCTTCGGCGACACCGACGTCTACGAAGCCCATCCGCCGGCTGATGCGCAGATCCTCCTCCGCGGTCTCGTGCTCAAGGGCATGAATCCGGAAGACCCGCTCAGCGAGCGCTCCAAGAGGACCATCGACAAGAAGGAGCAGGGCGTGAACTCCCCCGCGATGGCCGTAGCCTGGACCCGTGAGGTCCCGAACGCCGGCGGCACCAAGAACCGCGTGCTGACCACCACCATGGCCTCCGCCAGCGACCTCAAGGACGAGTCCCTCCGCCGCCTCCTCGTCAACGGCGTCTTCTGGGGCCTCGGCCTCGAAGTGCCCGCCAAGGCCGACGTGACTCCGCTCGTCGAATGGAAGCCCAGCAAGTATTCCTTCAACATGTTCCACCCAGGCCTCAAGGCCGAGGATTTCGTAGGCGTGCTGCCGGCTCCCGTGACCGCCGCGCCCGCCAAGAAGAAGTAAGCCGAAGGTTCGCTTCCTGACCTACGGGCGCATCGCAGGATGCGCCCGTCTTGTTTTCAGGCGCGGATGCCGCGGTTCACCAGCAGCTGGATGAGCGCGTCGTTGTAGATGATGTACGCCCCTTCGCGGGCGGTGGCGTCGCGTACCTCGATGTCGTCGCTGACGACGAACCATGGCGCTTCCACGGTCTTGTCCTTGGCCACGAGATCCATGATGTCGTGGTCGGCCTTGGCGCCGGCGCGGCTGAAGGTGACCCGCACGCGCGAATTGGTCGTCTTGAGCGCCGTCTGCTGGCCGTCGAAACTGATCCAGATATGCAGGCCCGGGGCGTCGTCGGCCAGCTTCTCGATGAGCTGCACGACCTTCTGGCGCGCGGCGGCATCGAGGAGGAAGCGGCTTTCGCCTTGGGCGTTCTTCTTCGTCGCGAGGCGCAGGCCGAGATAGTCCTGGCGGAGGCAGGCGAAGTTGTTGGCGTCGAGCGCGAGGCGGGCCTTCTCGCCGGTAGCCGCGGCGCGCTCGAGCATCGCAAGCGGGCCGGACTGCTTCTGCTCGTGGAAATCCCGGTCCGCCATGTAGGAACGGCGACGATGGATGTCGCGGCGGTAAAGGTCCGCGTGACGCGAATCGACCAAGCCGGCCTGCACGGCGAGGAGCAGGGCGCTTTCGATCGACTTCAGTTCGCGCACGTCGGCGCCGTTGATCTTGGCCGAGATGCGTTCGAGGAACGGATCGGAGGGCTGGTCGCGCTTCTCGAGCTCATAGCGCACCTTCTCGATGTGCTCCGTGATGCGCTTCTCCAGCGCCACGACTTCCGGCAGGGCCTGGCCGGCCGTACGCAGGTAGCGGCGGAGGAGCTTGAGCATCTCTTCCATCTGAGGGATCGCCTGGCGGAGCTCGTGTTCCTTGGCGAGGAACGGATCGGCGTCGCGCTGGGCCTTGCGCACCTTCTCCACCGTCTCGGTGGTGAGCTGGCGCAGCTTGGCGACTTCTTCCGAGGCGGACTTGAGCGTCCGGGCGTCGGCGAGCCATGGACGGATCTCCTCGGAGAGCAGCTCTTCGGCGATTTCCCGAGCCTTCTTCACCGTGTGTTCGCGGGCGCGGTCCAGTTCCCCGCGCAGACGGGCTACCTCGGATTCCTCCGCGTTGAGCTTGGCCTGCAAGGCCAGCACGTTCGCCTCCAGCGTGGCGGCCAGCTTGGCGGATTCCTGCTGCTGACGCGCCGCTTCCTCGCGTGCCTTGCGGACTTCGGCGTCCTTGGCTTCGAGTTCGTTCGCATGTTGGCGGCGGATCGCCCGGCCTTCGTTTTCGCGGGCCGCCTTGCCTTGCGAGATTTCCTGCTGGAGGCGCCGCAAGGTCTTGCCCGCCGAGTCCAGGGCGTCGACCGAATCGAGGGGCTCTTTTTCCGCGGCGCCGCCGAGTTTGGCGATGGCCGACTTCCATGCCTTGACGTCGGGCTTCGCGGCCTGGGCCTTGGCGTTGTTCAGCAGACGAGGGAGGAGGTCGGCGGGCAGGGCGGCGTCCTTCTGTTCGGCTTGGTTGTTCCAGAGCACGCACAGCAGGGCGGCGCGTGGTCCGCCAAGGGCGGCGGCGAGTTCATCCAGATGCTCGAGCAGCTTGGCCTTCTCGCACTTCAGCGATTCGGCATACCAGGGGAGGTGCTCCGCGACGACGGCGGCGTCCGTCGCCAGATGGCCGAGACGTTTCTTGAACAGGAACTTGGCGTCGCGCAGGAAGGGTTTGCGGTGGATGTAGCCGCCGGGAATCTGCTTCGCGAGCGCGAGCAGGGGGCCTTCGGCCACATGCTCCAGGTCCATGACGAGCTGCTCGGAGAGAGTCTTCCTGTACGGGTCGACCGCTTCGTTCTTGTAAGAAAATTGACCCATGCCTCCAGCGTACCCGCGGGCTTGTCCGGGGCAAGGGCGTGGCGGGCCCGGGGGACGCTTTTCTTGCTTCGGACTCGCCAGCGGGGAGGGAAGGGGGTTCGTTCGGGCCTGCCTGATGCGTTCTCCCGCTGCCATCGCCATCCCACTTTGTTCGGCCGTGGGCTATACCTTCGCCGCGATGGCCCTGAAGCGGGCCATGGATGGCGGCCACCCATGGCGGGTGCTTTTCATCGTGAACCTGATCGGGGCGTTCCTCTTCCAGACCTGGCTGTTCCATGGCGGCGAGCCCTTCACGGCGACGAACGTCACCCACGCGATCCTGGCCGGAACGGCCTTCTTCATCGGTCAGGTGTTCACCTTCATCGCGATCAGCCGGGGGGACATCTCCATCGCGACGCCGGTGCTCGGCACCAAGGTGATCTTCGTGGCTTTGCTCGTCTGCCTGGCCGGCGGCGAACTGAACCCCAGGCTCTGGGTGGCCACGTTCCTCACCACGGTGGCCTTGGCCATGTTGGGCGGCGAGTGGCGGGCGAATCGCGAGCGCCTGCTCGTGAGCGTGGTCTTCGCCTTCCTTGCGTCGGTCGCCTTCGCGGCCACTGACGTGATGCAGCAGCTTTGGGTGCCCGCGTTCGGTTTCGGCCATTTCGGCCCGGTGATGTTCCTGACGGTGGGGGCGCTCTCTTTCGCCCTGATCCCGTTCTTTTCCGCCCCGTTGACGCAGATGCCGCGCCCCATGGTGCTCTGGGCTTTCGGCGGCGGCACGTTGCTGACCATCCAGGCCATGGGCATCGCCTATTGCATCGCGGTCTACCACGAGGTCACGGTCACCAACGTCCTCTATAACACCCGCGGACTCTGGAGCGTCGCGCTCGTCTGGGTCGTCGGGCATTGGTTCGCCAATGCCGAGAAGCATGTGGGCCGCGGCATCATGACCCGCCGACTGGTCGGGGCCTTGATCCTGCTCGCCGCCGTCTACCTGAGCCTCTCCTGATCAGAGGTCGGCGTTGTCGATGAGTCGCGTCGTGCCGAGATGGCAGGCGATCGCGATCGCGCAGCGGAGTCCGGCGGTCGAGGCGACGGGCGTCATCGTCTCGAGGTCGACGACCTCGCAATACTGGGGCTTCAACGCAGGCTGGGTTTTCAGCGCCGCCAGCGCCGCATCCCGCAGGCGCGCGGCGTCGGTGACGCCCGTCGCCGCGAGCGCTTTCGCCGCGGCCATCGCGGCGGGGATCACGGTCGCCTGGCCGAGCTGTTCGGCGGAGAGATAGCGGTTGCGCGAGCTCATCGCCACGCCGTTCGGCTCGCGGACGGTCTCGTGCGCGAGGACGCGGACGGGGAAGTGCAGGTCGCGGACCATGCGGCGGATCACCGCGAGCTGCTGCAGGTCCTTGCGTCCGAAGACGGCGACGTCCGCCTGCGCGGCGTTGAAGAGCATCGCGACCACGGTCGCCACGCCGCGGAAGTGCCCCGGTCGGAATTCGCCGCAGAGCTTCGCCGAGACGCCTTCGACGTCGACCCAGGTGGAGGCGCGGGCAGGGTAGAAGTCCGCGGCGGTCGGCGCGAAGATTAGGCTGGCTCCGGCGGCTTCGCAGCCGCGGCGATCGTCCTCGAATGTCCGCGGGTATTTCGAGAAGTCCTCGTTGGGGCCGAACTGGGTCGGATTGACGAAGATCGAGACCACGACGAAGTCGGCTTCTTCCTTCGCCCGGCGGATGAGGCTCAGATGGCCTTCATGGAGGCAGCCCATCGTCGGCACGAAGCCGATGGTCCGGCCGGCCTGACGGGCTCGGCCGACCGCGGCGCGCAGTTCGGGGATGGTGTGGACGACCTCCATGCCGCCACCCTAGGCGGCTCCCGAGGAGGCGCAAGGCGCAGTTGTACGCGTACTCCCAGCCTGTCGTTTGGTTCATAGGCGCCCCCTATTCCTTTCTTGGCAGCAAGGGGGCGGACTCCAATGTCAGAACCCTCCCTCCTATAAGTCATGTCGCACTTCCCTAATGTCCCGGTCATCGAGTTCGAAGGATCGAAGTCCAAGAACCCGTTCGCCTTCAAGCACTACAACCCGGACGAGAAGATCGGCGGGAAGAAGATGAAGGACCACATGCGCTTCGCCGCGGCCTACTGGCACGTGATGCGCAACAGCCTCTCCGACCCGTTCGGCGCCGGCACCGCCCTCATGCCTTGGGATGACGGTTCCGACTCGCTCGACAACGCCCTTCGCCGCGTCCCGGTCTTCTTCGAGTTCCTCCAGAAGTGCCAGATCGACTTCTATTGCTTCCATGACCGCGACATCGCTCCCGAAGGCAAGACCCTCGCCGAGACCCATGCGAACCTCGCCCGCGTCACCCAGGAGCTGAAGGCCTTCCAGAAGGGCACCGGCAAGAAGCTCCTCTGGGGTACGGCCTGTCTCTTCTCCCACCCCCGCTACGCGCAGGGCGCGGGCACCTCGCCCAACGCCGACGTCTTCGCTTACGGCGCCAGCCAGGTCCGCCACGCGCTCGAAGCCACCAAGGCCCTCGGCGGCGAAGGTTACGTCTTCTGGGGCGGCCGCGAAGGCTACGCCACGCTGATCAACACCGACATGAAGCGCGAGCTCGACCACCTCGCCGCGCTCCTGCACCTCGCCGTCGACCACGCGAAGAAGATCGGTTTCAAGGGCCAGTTCCTGATCGAGCCCAAGCCGCGCGAACCCTCGACCCACCAGTACGACTCCGATGCCGCCGCCTGCCTCAACTTCCTCCGCGAATACGGCCTGCTGAAGCACTTCAAGCTGAACCTCGAGACCAACCACGCCACGCTCGCCGGCCATACCATGGAGCACGAGATGGAGGTCGCGATGGGCTCGGACGCCCTCGGTTCGGTCGACGCCAACCGCGGCGACACGCTCCTCGGCTGGGACACCGACCAGTTCCCCACCGACCTCTACCTCACGACGAACATCATGCTGCGCATCCTCAAGATGGGCGGCTTCACCAAGGGCGGCCTCAACTTCGACGCCAAGCGCCGTCGCGAATCGCACGAGCCGGTCGACCTCTTCCATGCCCATATCGGCGGCATGGACGCCTTCGCCCGCGGCCTCAAGATCGCCCACGCGATCATCCAGGACGGCAAGATGGATAAGTTCGTCGCCAACCGTTACTCCTCCTGGGACAGCGGTATCGGCAAGAAGGTCGAGTCCGGCAAGGTCACCCTCGCCCAGCTCGACGCCTACGCCCAGGGCATCAAGGCGCCGACGCTCGCGTCCGGCCGCCAGGAGATGCTCGAGAACCTGATCAACGAGTACATCCGCTGAGGCCATGGCGATCGTCCTGGGTCTCGACCTGTCCACGCAGAGCGCGACGGCGCTCCTGCTGGACACGGTGAAAGGCACGACGGTCGCCCGCGCCCGCGCGGCCTTCGGCGCCGACTTCCCTGACCGCGGACATCCGGAAGGATTCCTCCGCGGAGGGAAGGGCGGCGAAGTGCACGCCGATCCGCTCCTCTGGCTGGACGGCCTCGAGCTCGCGCTCGATCGCCTTGCCAAGCTGGCCGACCTCTCGAAGGTCGACGCGGTCTCCGTCTCCGGCCAGCAGCACGGCAGCGTCTACCTCGCCGCCGGCTACGAGGCCGCGTTGGCCGATGGCAACCGCGCGACTTCGCTCTCCGCGAAGATCGCCCCGGTCCTTTCCCGACGTTCTTCGCCGATCTGGATGGATTCGTCCACCGCCGCCGAATGCGCCGAAATCGCCGCCGCCCTCGGGGGTGACCAGGCCGTCTGCGACCTGACCGGCTCGGTCGCGACGATGCGCTTCACCGGACCGCAGATCCGTCGCTTCGCCAAGCTCGAGCCCGCCGCCTGGGCCAAGACGAAGCGCGTGCACCTCGTCTCTTCCTTCTTCGCCTCGGTGCTCGCCGGCAAGGACGCCGCGATCGACACCGGTGATGGCGCCGGCATGAACCTGATGGATATCCGCAAGGGTGACTGGGCTCCCGCCGCGCTCGCCGCGACCGCGCCCGACCTCGCCGCCAAGCTTCCGCCCGTGCGCCCCGGCTCGACCGTCGCCGGCGGGATCTCCGCTTACTTCGTCGCCCGCCACGGCTTCTCGCCGAAGTGCCAGGTCGTCATCGGTACCGGCGACAACCCCTCCAGTCTCGTCGGCATGGGCGCGTCCAAGCCCGGCAAGGTCGTCATCAGCCTCGGTACGAGCGACACGCTCTTCGCCGCGATCGAAGGCATCCGTACCGACTCCGCCGGCCTCGGCCACGCCTTCGGCAATCCGATGGGTGGCAGCATGAGCCTCGTCTGCGTGCGCAACGGTTCGCTCGCCCGCGAAGCCATCCGTCGCGAATGCGGTCACGCCGATTGGCCTGCCTTCTCCGCTGCCGTCGACGCCTCGCCCGCCGCCGTCTCCGCCCTGCTCCCGATGGAGGAGCCCGAGATCACGCCGCGTCGTCCGGCCGGCCGTATCCCGCTCGGCGCGCCGGCGACCAAGGCCACGCTGCCCCGCGCCGCCGTCGAAGGCCAGGCGCTCAGCCTCCGTTACCATAGCCGCTGGGTCGGCACCCCGACCACGCAGCTGCTGCTCACGGGGGGCGCTTCCGAGAATCCTTCCGTAGCCAAGATTTTCGCCGACGTATTCGGCGCCCCGGTCCTACGTCTGGCGGTTTCCGACTCCGCCGCCCTGGGCGCTGCGCTGCGCGCCGCCGAGGGGGCTTGCGGAGCCAAGATGGCCGACCTAGAGCCTGTTTTCTGCGCTCCCGCCCCCGGCGTCGTCCAGCCTAACCCGGCCCTCCGGGCGGCTTACGACAAGCTCGAGGCCGAACTGGGCCAATCGCTGTCGCGGAAGGCATAAATCGGGGTCTGTGAGCATTGCCCACTTGAACAAAGCGGGCTGATTGGCTGACATTGGGGGCTCACCCCCCAATCACCATGTCACAGCGCCCTGTCACCCTCTTCACCGGCCAGTGGGCCGACCTCAAGATCGCCGACCTTCTGCCTAAGGTCAAAGCCATGGGCTACGAAGGCGTCGAGCTCGCCTGCTGGGGCGACCACTTCGACGTCGTCCGCGCCGTCAACGAGCCGGGCTACGTCGAGTCCGTCTGGAAACTCCTCGCGCAACACGACCTCGGCTGCTGGGCGATCTCTTCTCACCTCGTCGGTCAGGCCACCTGCGACAACATCGACGAGCGTCACCAGTGCATCCTGCCCGCCCATGTCTGGGGTGACGGCAATCCGGAAGGCGTGCGTCAGCGCGCTTGTGCCGAGATGGCCCTGACCGCCCAGGCCGCCCGCAAGTTCTTCGATGCCGGCAAGTCCTACATGGCCAACAAGCCGAAGGGTTCCGGCAAGACCGTCGTCAACGGCTTCACCGGTTCCTCCATCTGGCACGCCATCTACGCCTTCCCGCCCACCAACCAGGCCTACCTCCAGAAGGGTTACGACGACTTCGCCAAGCGCTGGAAGCCGATCCTCGAGGCCTTCGAGAAGAACGACGTCTACTTCGGCCTCGAAGTGCACCCGACCGAGATCGCCTTCGACATCGCCTCCGCCCAGCGCGCGCTCGACGCCGTCGGCAACCACAAGCGCTTCGGCTTCAACTACGACCCCAGCCACCTCGGCTACCAGGGCGTCGATTACGTGAAGTTCATCCGCACCTTCGGCAAGCAGATCCACCACGCCCACATGAAGGACGTCTGGTGGGGCCACGGCGACGGCACCGTCGGCGTGTTCGGCGGTCACACCGATTTCTGCGACCCCCGTCGCGCCTGGGACTTCCGTTCCGTCGGCCGCGGCGACATCAAGTTCGAGGACGTCATCGTCGCCCTCAACGACGTCGGCTACGCCGGCCCGCTCTCCGTCGAGTGGGAAGACGGCCGCATGGACCGCTTCTTCGGCGCCGCCGAATCGGCCGCCTTCGTCAAGAAGCTGGCCTTCCCGACCAACAAGGTCGCCTTCGACGCCGCCTTCGACAAGTCCGCCCAGGGCAAATAATCCCACCCGAACCGAATCCAGATCATGGCTACCAAAGTAGGCGTCATCGGAGCAGGCGGCATGCTCCAGTATCACGCCGCCGGCTTCAAGCAGGCGGGCGCGGAAATCCTCGCCGTCGCGGATCCCGCGCCGGGCGCCGCCCAGAAGGCCGCGACCAAGTGGGGCGTCCCGCACGCCTACGAGTCCGTCGACGCCATGCTCAAGGCGCATCCGGAGCTCGACGCCGTCAGCGTCATCGTCCCGAACAAGTTCCACGCCTCGCTGGCCATCCAGTGCCTCGGCGCCGGCAAGCACGTCTTCTGCGAGAAGCCCCCGGCGCTCAGCGCTCCGGAGGTCCTCGAGATCATCGCCGCTTCCAAGAAGTCCGGGAAGCACGTGATGTTCAACTTCAACAACCGCGCCCGTCCCGAGTCGCAGGCGATGATCAAGTACGTCGAGCAGGGCCAGGTCGGTAAGATCAACTCCGCGCAGGCGAAGTGGATCCGCCGCACCGGCATCCCGGGCTTCGGCGGTTGGTTCACCACCAAGGAACTTTCCGGCGGCGGTCCGCTCATCGACCTGCTGCACATGGTCGACCTCGCGATGTACTTCATGGGTTACCCTGAGCCGGCGCACGTGCTCGGCCAGACCTTCAATGACTTCATCCAGGACAAGTCCTTCAAGGGTCCTTGGGGCATCCCGGACCGCGTCGGCGGCGTCACCGACGTCGAGAACGCGGCGCATGGCTTCGTGACCTTCAAGACCGGCCAGGTGCTTACCCTGCAGGTCTCCTGGGCCGAGATGATCAAGCGCGAGGAGGTCTCCGTCGTGTTCCAAGGCACCAAGGCCGGCGGCAAGGTCGAGCGCCTCTTCGGCATCGACGGCCTCGACAACACCGCGATCGATACCTGCGAGCTCTACGTCCAGGAAAACGGCAACAGCGTGAACCGTTCCATCGTCACCCCCGCGTGCGAGGACATGGGCCGCATCGCTTCCGCCGCTAACTTCATCGAGGCCATCGAAGGCCGCGCGAAGCCCCTGAACACGCCTGAGCAGGCCTATCGCCTAATGCAGGTCATCGACGCCATCTACGCGTCGGCGAAGTCCGGCAAGCCCGTCTCCCTCTGAACCACACACCTATGGCATCCCTTAATCGTAAACTCCGCATGGGCATGGTCGGCGGCGGCCGCGGCGCCTTCATCGGCGGCGTGCACCGCATGGCCGCGGCCCTCGACGGCAAGATCGAACTCGTCGCCGGCGCGTTCTCCTCGGATCCCGAGAAGTCGCGCCTCTCCGGCCAGGACCTCTGCCTGGATCCTTCCCGCGTGTACGCCTCGTACGCCGAGATGGCCAAGGCCGAAGCCAAGCGTCCGCTCGGCGACCGCATCGACTTCGTGTCGATCGTCGCGCGCAACGACCTGCACTATCCCGTGGCCAAGGCCTTCCTTGAGGCCGGCATCCACGTGATCTGCGAGAAGCCCCTCGCGTTCTCCCTCGCCGAAGGCAAGAAGCTCCGCGCCATCGTCAAGAAGAGCGGCCTGGTCTTCGCGCTCCTGCACAACTACACCGGCTACCCGATGGTCAAGGAAGCCCGCGACTTCGTGGCCGCCGGCAAGCTCGGCAAGATCAACAAGGTCCTCGTCGAATACCCGCAGGGTTACGCCATCGGCGCGCTGCAGTCCGGCAAGATCCAGAAGATCGCCAACTGGCGCATGGATCCGAACTGCTCGGGCGTCTCGAACTGCGTCGGCGACATCGGCACGCACGCCGAGAACCTCGTCCAGTACGTCACCGGCCTGGAGATCGCAGAGATCGCCGCCGACCTCAGCACGTACATCCCAGGACGCCTGCTGGATGACGACGCCAACATGCTCGTCCGCTACAAGGGTGGCGCGAAGGGCGTCTTGCATGCCTCGCAGATCTCCACCGGTGACGAGAACAACCTCAACATCCGCGTCTACGGCACCCTGGCTTCCCTCGAGTGGCATCAGGAGCACCCGAATGAGCTGATCGTGAAGTACCTCGACCAGCCCCGCCAGACGCACCGCCGCGGCAACTCCTACAACGGCGCCAACGCCAAGAAGTATACCCGCACGCCGTTCGGTCACCCGGAGGCCTTCATCGAGGCGTTCGCCAACATCTATCGCGCCGCCGCGGAAGCCATCACCGACCGCCTCGAAGGCCGCAAGGCTCCGAAGGAAGGTTACGACTTCCCGTCGATCGACGACGGCGTCACCGGCATGGCCTTCATCGAGGCCGCGGTGAAGTCCTCGAAGGGCAACGCCCGCTGGACCAAGCTCGCTGACTAAGGCTTCCGTCAGTCCGTTGCCAAGGCCCCGGTTTCTGGGGTCTTTTTATTTATTGAGCCACCAGATGCTCGCGTTGAGCACGGTGGCGAAGTTGACCCAGAGTAGGTGGATGACTTGAAGTTTGGCGTAGTCGCGGTGGAATGGCCAGAGTTGGCGAATCCAGATGACGAGCAGAATCAGGTAGGCCAGGATATCGATGAGTGCGAGGTCCGGCCGGTGCAGTCCGAAGAAGAGCAGGGACCAGAGCAAATTCACCGGTAGGATGATAAAGAAAGTCCGGCGGGCGGCTCGGTTATCCCAAGTCGCGGAGGCGGCTATGGCCATCCAGACATAAATCATGAACCAGACAGGTCCGAAGACCCAGTTTGGCGGATTAAACCACGGCTTGGTCAGTCCAGCGTACCAGCCCTTGACCTCGGGTACCGTGGCCTCGGCGCTCAGCGCCCCGACGGTCGTGCAGAGGATGGCCAGCAAGACAGCTCGCCCTATGTTTCTTGGCTGTGTTGGGTCCGTCTCCATGACGCTAATATAGGCCAGAGTTTGGCCCAGGCAAGACTGGGTGCGGAGTCCGCTTGCCATCGGCCGTCTTGCCCCTCTTTTTCAAGGCCTTACCGCCATGTCCGAGTCCTACATCCAGCAGCTTTTCGCCGAACGCATCGGCGGAGCCAATTACGGCAAATCGACTGCCATTTATAAGTTCGAGAAAATCAAGCGCGCCAAGGCTGCCGCCAAGAAGGCCAAGCCGGATGTCGCCCTAATCGACCTCGGCGTCGGTGAGCCCGACGAGATGGCTTTCCCGATGGTGGTGAAGGCGCTGCAGACCGAAGTCGCCAAGCCAGAGAATCGTGGCTACGCCGATAACGGTGGCGCGGACTTCAAACAGGCCGCGGCGCGCTACATGCAGAATCTCTTTGGCGTAACCGTTGATGCGGACACGGAAGTGCTCCACTCGATCGGCTCCAAGGCTGCGCTCTCAATCCTGCCGGGCTGCCTGATTAATCCTGGTGACTATGTGCTGATGACCGTGCCCGGTTACCCTGTCTTCGGCACCCATGCCAAATACTACGGCGGCCTCGTGCATAACCTGAAGCTCACCGCCGAGAACGCCTTCCTGCCGGACCTGAAGTCAATTCCCGCCGATATCTTGGCCAAGGCTAAGGTGCTTGTCCTGAATTACCCGAATAACCCCACTGGGGCTGTCGCCACGCGTAAGTTCTTCGAGGAAGTCGTCGCGTTCGCCAAGCAGCACAACCTCGTCGTCATCCAGGACGCCGCCTACGGCTCGCTCCACTTCGGCGCCGAGCAGGTATCGATCCTGCAGGTCCCGGGCGCGAAGGACGTCGCCCTCGAGCTGCACTCGCTCTCCAAGAGCCACAACATGACCGGCTGGCGCATCGGCTTCGTCGCCGGCAACGCGCTGCTCGTCCGCGCCTACGGCGACGTGAAGGACAATTCCGACTCCGGCCAGTTCCTCGGCATCCAGAAGGCCGGCGCCGCCGGTCTAGACGAAGTCTCCATCCCGAAAGCCATCGCCGCCAAGTATTCCCGCCGTATGGATAAGCTCGTCGGCGTGCTCGCCAAGCTCGGCTTCCAGGTCCGCAAGCCCGGCGCCGGTTTCTTCCTCTACATGCCCGCCCCGAAGTCCGCGACCGGCCCGTCCGGTACGGTCAGTTTCGAATCCGGCGAAGCCTTCTCGCAGTGGATGATCACCGAGCACCTCATCTCCACCGTGCCGTGGGATGACTGCGGTTCCTTCGTCCGCTTCTCCGTCACCTTCGTCTCCGACAAGGGTGAGGCCGGCGAAGGCGAAGTCATCGCCGAGGTCGAACGTCGCCTCTCGGCTTGGAAATTCAGCTTCTGAAGGCCTTTTTAAGCCCTCCTACCTTGTCGGATTGACAGGGCAGGGGGGCTTTGTCCTTCTGAATGTCCAGTTGATTGGCCTGATAGCTCAGTTGGTAGAGCAGACGCCTGAAGAGCGTCGTGTCGTTGGTTCGATTCCGACTCAGGCCACCATTTAACGCCAGCCCATCCGATTCAATCCGGGTGGGCTGGTCCTTTGGGAGGCTCAGCGGTTGAAGATCAGGCGCCAGACCGAGAAGTCGCGCCCGCGGTCGACCGGCTCCGCCGGCGGTTTTTCCCAGCCGCTGGCCAGCAAGGTCAGTCGACGGGACTCTTCGCGGCTCTTGTCCTTCTTCGTCGTCTTCTCGACCCACTCCGCCCGCACCACGCCGAAAGGCGACGTCTCCGAGCGCCACACGGTGCCTTTGAATTCGATGGTCTGCTTCGGGACGATCGGCGGATCGGTCACGGTGCTCGCGAGCATCCTCATGCGCTCGCAGGCGCAGGATTTGCCGGCGACCTCGATGGTCTCCGTCGCCGGCACGTCGACGGTGAGATCGCTGGTATAGGAAAGGTTCGCCCACTTGGAGACCCAGGCGATGTCCTCTCGCGTCATGTGGTAGGCGCCCTTGACCGGATTGGAGAAGACGATCTCCTGCGAATTCTCGATCAAACGGCCGGCACGTTTGCGGTCCATGTCGGCGCTCAGGAGGAGGCGGAGCGGCGCCTGTTCCTGGGAGCCTAACCAGCCGACGGGCTCGACGGTGAACCAGACATGAGGCTTCCCGGCGACATCCATGCCCGGGCGGATGGAGAGGCTGAGTTCGGATTTCGAGATGACCACGCCGTCACGGAGGGTCTCGTGCTGGTAGCGCGCCCAGGTGCCGGGCTTAGGCAGTTTCTCCGCGAAGATCTGCCATTGAGCCTGCGCGGAGACGGCGCCTGCCAGGAGCAGGAGGAGGGCGGCGAGGCGTCGCATGGGCTGATTAATGGGCATTTATGGGTCTTTTGGCGAGCATCGACCCATTTCGGCCTCCTTTGCCTTTGACTCTCCAAGTCTCGCCCTTTGGAGTCAGGTCTTCGTCATGGAATCCCTGGCCCAGTCTTCGACCTCCCTCCGCTCCGCGGCCGGTCGTGCCATCATTCCGGCGATTATTACCATTATCGGGCTCTAAGCCCGCTGAACGGAACGCCCGACGGGCGACTCCCCGTTCCGCGGCGCCCGGAACGGCCCCCTCCCTTTACACCTCTTTCCCACCCACACCACCATGGCACGCTCCATCGAAATCTATGATACAACCCTCCGCGACGGCTCGCAGGGGCAGGGCATTCATTTCTCCGTCGATGACAAGCTGCGCATCGCCGCCGAGCTCGAGCGCTTCGGCATGACCTACATCGAAGGCGGCTGGCCGGGCTCCAATCCCCGCGACGTCGAGTTCTTCGCCCGCGCGAAGAAGATCAAGTTCAAGCACGCCAAGCTGGCGGCCTTCGGCTCGACCCGCCGCAAGGGCGTGCGCGCCTCCGAGGACGCTCAGGTCCGCGGCCTCCTCGAGGTCGACACCCCGGTGGTCACGATCTATGGCAAGACTTCCGCTCTCCATGTCCGCGAAGTGCTCCGCTGTTCGCCTGAGGAGAACCTCGAGATGATCCGCGACACGGTCGCCTTCCTGAAGTCCCATCGCCGCGAGGTCGTCTACGATTGCGAGCACGCCATCGATGGCTGGAAGGAAGATCCGGCCTACGCCATCGCCTCCATGCTCGCCGCCGTCGAAGGCGGCGCCGACCGCGTGGTCCTCTGCGACACCAACGGCGGCTCCCTGCCGGCCGAAGTCGCCGCGGCCACCCGCGCCGCCCTCGCCGCGCTCAAGAAGACGCCCGTCGGCATCCATACGCATGACGACGCCGGCCTCGGTCTCGCCAACGCCCTCGCTTCGCTCGAAGCCGGCGCTTCGCACGTCCAGGGCACCGTCAACGGCATCGGCGAACGCACCGGCAACTGCGACCTTACCGCGGTCATCCCCTGCGCCCAGTTGAAGTTCGGCTGGAAGTGCGTCTCCTCGACCTCGCTCAAGGGCCTCGCCGGCCTTTCGCGCTTCGTCGATGGCGTCGCGAACCTCGCCCCCGATCCGCGTCGTCCGTGGGTCGGCACCGCGGCCTTCGCCCACAAGGGCGGCACGCACGTCGACGCCGTCCGCAAGTTCTCCGCCGCCTATGAGCACGTCGATCCGACCGTCGTCGGCAATGAACGTACCGTGCTCGTCAGCGACCAGTCCGGCCGCAGCAACATCGTCCTCAAGGCGAAGTCGCTCGGCATCGACCTCGACCGCGATTCGCCCGCCACCGCCACCGCCCTCGACGAGCTGAAGAAACTCGAACACGGCGGCTGGAGCTTCGAGGACGCCGAAGCCTCGCTCGCGCTCCTGCTCCGTCGCCATATCGGCAAGAGCAAGGCCGCGCCGTTCGAAGTCGCCTCCTATCACGTCACCGCCCGCGGCGCCAAGGGCTCGGCCTACTGCGAAGCCGTGGTCCGCGTCGGTATCGCCGGCAAGGAGACCCTCACCGTGGCCGAAGGCGACGGACCGGTGCACGCCCTCGACCAGGCCTTGCGTTCCGCGCTGGTGAAGTCCTTCCCGAAACTCGCGAAGGTCAGCCTCGTGGATTACAAGGTCCGCATCCTCGGCGGCGCCGACGGCACCGCGGCCAAGACCCGCGTGGTCATCCGCTCTTCCGACGGCAAGGCCTCCTGGGGGACGGTCGGCGTCAGCGAAAACCTCGTCGAAGCCTCCCTGCAGGCGATCGTCGACGGTTACGCCCACGCCCTGTCCTGAGCTCCGTCTGACCGTTGACTGCCTTCAAGGGCGGGGTAGAAACCACCTACCCCGCCCTTTATGCGTCCGTTCCTTCTGCTCTTCATCTCGGCGACCGTATTCGCCGCCGATGTCTCCAAACTCGGTATCCGTGATCTGGCCAAGCCCGGCGAGAAGGTCGAGGTCGCCCAGGTGCCTGCGTTGGCCAAGGCGGCCTATGCCACCGTCGGCTCCGCGAATCCGACTTATCGCCTGAGCGACATCTCCTTTCTGGGCGAAGCCCGCAAGGAGAAGCTCGACCTCTATTTCCCTGACGGCTCCGCGCGTACGGATCGCCCGGCGGTCGTCTTCATCCATGGCGGCGGTTTCACCGGCGGCGACAAGGCGGAGTATCGTTCCGCCAGCGTCAGCGCGGACCTCTGCCGGGCCGGCTATGTCGTCGTCAGCTGTAATTACGTGCTAGGCCCCAAGTCGAAAGAGGGCGTCTGGCCTCGTAATATCGCCGACTGCCGCGAAGCCGTACGCTGGGTGCGTGCGCATGCCAAGGAACTCGGCGTCAATCCGGACAAGATCGCCGTCGCCGGCGGTTCGGCCGGCGGCTACCTGGCCCTGATGGTCGGCCTGTCCGACGACAAGACCGGTCCGGGCGGCGATCCGGCGGCTAAATACTCCGCGAAGGTCTCCGCCGTCATCGACATGTACGGCGTCGTGAATTTCTCGAAGCACGGAAAGGGCGAAGTCATCGGCGCGACCTCCGCCGAGCAGAAGGCCTACCTGCCTGAGCTGCAATGCGACCCGCAGGATCCGGCGGTACTCATCCTGCATGGTACGGCCGACACCACCGTCGATATCGCGCAGTCGGACGACATGGCCAAGGCCCTCCGTGCGGCGAAGGTCCCGTACGAATACATCGTCATCGAGGGCGCCCCGCATACCTTTGACCTTCACCCCAAGGGCAAGAGCTGGAAAAAGACGGGCGTGGTGGGCGGCGTCGAAGTCTCCGGATCTTCGGACAAGGCCGACCTGACCGAGGCCACGTTGGCCTTCCTCGCCCGGACGATCGGGAAGTAAGGTTTACTCCTTCAGGCGGGCCATCACCGTCGAGCCCTGGAGCTGGACGTCGAAGCGGCCGGTGTCCTCGAGCATACGGTAGAACTTCGCGTAGCGCGGGGCGTTGGCTTCGAGGCCCGGGTGTTCTTGAAGGAGAAACTTTTTGATGACCTCGACCTTCAGCCATTCGCCGGCGGGCGCGAGGCCCGTGGCGACGTCGACAAGCGCTTCGATGATGTCGTTGCGGGCGAGCAGCTGCGCGCGACGCTGGTCGGCCTCGGCCTTGCCCTGCGCCTGCTGGGCCGAGGTGAGGTTCGGGCGGTCGCGGTAATCCTGGCCGGCGTTGTCCTGGGGCGGGCGGGCTTCGCGGGGCGCGCGCGGCTCGCGGGCCTGACGCGGTTCGCGCTGGGGGCGTTCCGGACGGGCTTCGCGGCGGGGGCCGGACTCACGCGGCGGGCGCGGGGCGTCGGCGAAGCGGAGTTCCGGCAACATCTTCTCGAATTGATCGAGCAGGGCGCCGACCTCCTTGTTGGTCTTGGGAGCGAGCGCGCGGAGGGCCTGGGCGATGAGCCCGAGGGCGAGGCGCGGGTCGGACTTCGCGGCCTGCTCCTTGTCCATGCGTTCGCGGAGCTCGGAGAGGTTCAGGTAATGATGGGCCGTCGAGCGGAGGGCCTTGTGCGTGCGTTCGCCCATCACG
>Ga0214206_1000106_pt1 | contig 22688 bp, 24 predicted proteins | sample TroBogEpilimnion_26_FD_153044 | JGI IMG/M metagenome (GOLD analysis project Ga0214206, IMG submission 153044) | Freshwater microbial communities from Trout Bog Lake, WI - 07JUL2009 epilimnion | ecosystem: Environmental > Aquatic > Freshwater > Lake > Epilimnion/Euphotic zone | place: Trout Bog...
GAAAAGCTGAGGATGATTCTTTCCCAAGAGCCACATAGAGCTAGAGCAATTGCTGAAGTCTTGATTAGCAAGGCTGAGGAAGGAGAGCCTTGGGCAATTAAAGAGCTAATGGATAGGATTGATGGGAAGGCAGTTCAGGCAACAACTCTTGAAGATGCAAGTGGAAATGTCATCATGCCTCATCTTCAGGTTACATTTGTAAAGCCAGATGGAGCAGGGTGAACTTAATCAAGCTATTAAAAAGGCTGAGTTTCCAGTCAAGCTCCAGTGCCTGTTCCAGCCATCAAGATATAAATGCATCTTTGGCGGGAGGGGGTCAGCAAAGTCATGGTCTGTTGCTAGAGCACTGCTCATCTTGGGTGCAAAGCAAGTCCACAGGATTCTGTGTGCCAGGGAATTTCAGAACTCCATATCTCAATCAGTTCATAAGCTATTAAGTGACCAGATTGTTGAGTTGGGATTAATTGGGTTTTATGAGATTACCCAGAATTCCATCAGAGGGGCAAATGGGACTGAGTTTGCTTTTGTGGGACTAAAGAATAATCCACACAACATCAAGAGCTACGAGGGTTGCACCATTGTCTGGGTAGAGGAAGCTCAGGCAGTCTCAGCAAGGAGCTGGGATATTCTTATTCCTACTATCAGAGCCAAGGACTCAGAAATCTGGATAACCATGAACCCAGAGCTAGAGTCTGATGCTACATACCAGAGATTTATCCTAAATAAGCCTGATAACTGCATAACCCAAAAGGTGAACTGGTCAGATAACCCGTGGTTTCCAGAGGTTTTAGACCATGAAAGAAGGACACTTCAGTCAAGAGACCCAGAGGCTTACAACACTGTTTGGGAAGGACTTTGCAGGCAGACTGTGGATGGAGCTGTGTTTGCTAGGGAAATGCAAATGGCAGAGCTGGAGGAAAGAATCACCAAAGTCAGATATGACCCTACCAAGCCAGTCCATGCTGTGTTTGACCTTGGCTGGGCAGACTCCACAAGTATTTGGTTTGTCCAGTTCATAGCTCAAGAAATCAGATTTATTAGGTACATAGAGGATAGTCAGCAGACTATGAGCCATTACCTAGCACTGATGCAGACCTTTGGCTATGTCTATGACACATTGTGGTTGCCACATGATGCTCAGAACAAAACACTGGCGGCTCAGGGTAGAACCATTGAGGAAATTGTCAGAAATGCTGGATTCAAGACCAAAATAATCCCAAGAACTAGCATTGTAGACTCCATTAATGCCTCCAGAACCATGTTCAGGAACTGTTATTTTGACAGGGATAATTGCTATGATGGCTTGCAATGTCTCAGGCATTACAAATATGAGGTAGACCCAGAGACAAAGGCTTTTAGTAAAAACCCACTCCATGACCAGTATTCACATGGAGCTGATGCTTTCCGCATGGTTGCTTTAGGTGTTCAAGAGACTAGACCAAAAAGACCAAAGCAAGTAAACTATGCACCACCACAATCATGGATGGCACTATAACATGGCACTTGACCCACTAGAAACAGATTATGACCCCATCATAGATGAGGCAAAACAATTCTTGAAGTTTGCTAATGATGCAGACACCATGAACAGACAGGAGGCTTTAGAAGACCTCAAATTTGCAAGTGGGGGCGATCAGTGGCCGGTTGACCTGCAGAATTCAAGAAACTTAGAGTCTAGACCAGTCCTAACCATCAATAAGCTAGATGGCTATTGCAGGCAAGTCACTAACCAGCAAAGACAACAAAGACCCAGAATTAGGGTTCATGCCACAAATACTGTGGAGGACGCTGCAGATGCCAAAGTGATCCAAGGCATGGTCAGGCACATAGAAGTTAACTCCAATGCAGATAATGCCTATGACAATGCTTATAACTATGCAGTCAGAATGGGCTGGGGATATTTAAGGGTTGACCACAGATATGTAAGGGAAGACTCTTTTGACCAAGAACTATTCATTGACCCTATTGATAACCCATTTACAGTTTATTTAGACCCAAATTCAATTGCTGTGGATGGCTCAGACCAAGAAAGATGTTTGATTACATCCATGATGCCAAAATCTGTGTTCAAGGAAATGTATCCAGATGCACAGGACACTTCATTCACATCTAGAGGCACTGGAGATACCCAAAGTGAGTGGATTACTAGGGAAGATATTAGAGTTGCTGAATACTTTTACACAGTTAGAGAGAAAGCCAAGCTCTATTTATTAAGTGATGGCTCTGCTAGATTTGCTGATACTAAGGACTTTTTTGAAAGAATTGGCAAAGCTGGACTAGAAGTAGTGGATGAAAGACCTAGTGTAAAGAAGACAATCAAGTGGAAAAAGCTCACAGCAATTGAGGTGCTGGAGGAGAAGGACTGGCCGGGGTACTACATCCCAATTGTTCCAGTCTATGGCAGGCATGTAGTGATTGGGGATAAGAGAAAGAAATTTGGCATGGTCAGACATGCTAAGGATGCCCAGAGAATGTATAACTTCTGGGTCACATCCATGACTGAGTCTGTGGCATTAGCTCCAAAGGCTAAATGGATCATGGCTGAAGGTCAAGATGAGGGTCATGAGTTGGACTGGGCAAGTGCCAACATTAAGTCAATGGCTACTCTGAGATACAAGCAGACTGATATTGATGGCAACCCAGCTCCTCCTCCAATAAGGATGCAACCAGAGCCTCCTCCTACTGGAATATTGACTGCTGCCCAAGAGATCAATCAGGACATGGCAACCATTATTGGCATCTATGACCCATCACAGCAACTCCCAGGCAATATGTCTGGCAAGGCTTTGAATGGTCAGCAAATGCAAGTGGATTTGACCAATTTTGACCTATATGACAATCTAACCAAGTCAATTGCCCATGTTGGCAAAATACTTTTAGACCTAATTCCCAAGATTTATGACACTGAAAGGGTTATGAGGATTATTGGTGATGATGGAAAACCAGACCTTTTGACCATTAATCAGTTAAGTGCTGTGGGCAGGGTCATGAATGATGTGACTGTAGGGCAATATGATGTAGTCATGGAAACTGGTCCAGGCTACAACAGTAAGAGACAAGAGGCTGTGGATGCCATGATGCCTTTACTTGCCAAGCCTGAGCTATTTAATGTGGCTGGAGACTTGGTGTTCAGGAATATGGACTTCCCAGGGGCTGAGACTATTGCTGATAGGTTGGCGGCTCTGAACCCACTGAGCCAGATTGATGAGCACTCTGACATTCCTCCTCAAGCCCAACTCATGATTAAGCAAGGACAAGCTCAAGTCCAGCAACTCACCCAGCAGTTGCAGGCTTTACAGTTAGCTATGAAGCAAAGACAGGATATTGAGCAAGTTAAGCAACAGGCTGAGACTCAGAGAGAGTTGATGAGGCAGACAACCAAAGCTCATAATACAGAATCTATGCTCCAAGCTAGAGTCCATGATGTAAATACCAAGGCTATAACTAGCCAGAACAGAGTAGAAATTGAGGCAATTTCAGATATGTTATTGCACCACATGGATACTGCCAGATTGGAGAAAGAAATCCAGATGAGAAATCAGGAGCAGTATCAAGCAATTGCACAGGCTGACCAGTCCATTATGCCTAATCAGCAACAATAATTGACAGCCTTATGATTTTGGGTTATATTGCCCACAAACCTTACTGGTGAGGCACACCAGGCAAAATACTTGAGGAAACTCATGAGTGATAGACAAGCAAGTAATGTAATTACTTCAGAAAATTCAGGTGATTTTTATGCTAACAAACTTGGTTTAGCTGATTCCCCTAGTCCTGACCCTGCAGAGACTCCCTCACCAGAGGTTGAGCAACCTGAGCTGACAGAGACAAAAGAGGAACAGAGTTTACCAGAGGCAAAAGAGGAAACCAAACCAGCAGAGGAAGGTGCTAGAAAGCCCAAACTTGAAAAGAGGTTTGATAAAGTCATCAAAGAAAGGGAACTTGCCAGAGCTGAGGCTCAAAAGGAAAGGGAACAAAGAGAGGCTTTAGAAAACAGGCTAAAGGAACTTGAGCAGGCATCCAAGCCACAAGTGGCAGAAAATCCTGATAAAGAACCACAGCCTAGTGACTTTACTGATGTATTTGAGTATGCAAAGGCATTAGCAAAGTACTCTACTGAAAAGGCATTAAAAGATAGAGATGTAGCTGAAAAGCAAAAGCAGGCTCAGGCTGAGAGAGAAAAGATGATGACATCTTGGCAATCTAAGTTAGAGCAAGCAAAGGCAGAGTTGCCAGACTATGATGATATGGTTGCATCTTCAGATGTAGTTGTATCAGACCAAGTTAGGGATGCAATTCTGGAAAGTGATGTAGGACCAAAGATTCTTTATCATCTTGCAGAAAACCCAGAGGTAGCTGAAAAAATCAGTGGCATGTCTTTGATTAGTGCCTTGAGAGAGATTGGGAAATTGGAGGCTAGATTTGAAAAGCCTGCTGAAGCACAAAAGCCTGCTGTGAGAAAGAGCAATGCACCAGCACCAATTAATCCTATTAGAGGGGGTTCTAATGTTGAAGTGCCAATAGATTCAAATGGGAATTTTAATGGTACACCTCAGCAATGGAAAGAACTCAGGAAAGCAGGAAAGATAAGGTAAACAATTTTTTAATCTTAAAAGGAAATCAAAATGGCAAATAATTTGCTAACAATATCCAAGATCACCAATGAAGCGTTGATGGTCCTGGAAAACGAGTTGACATTTTCGTCAGAAGTGGATCGTAACTATGATGACCAGTTCGCTGTGGTCGGGGGCAAGATTGGTAACACAGTCAATGTCCGCAGACCTGGTAGGTTCATTGGTACAACTGGCCCAGCATTGAACGTAGAAGACTTTAACGAGACATCAGTTCCCGTTACATTGTCAACTCAGTTCCACGTTGATACTCAGTTCACCACGCAAGATTTGGCATTGTCTCTGGACATGTTCTCTGACCGTGTATTGAAGCCTGCCGTTAACAGTAGCGGCCTAGTTCATTAAGAATTAGGAAAACTGTCCCTGATTGACTTGGACGGCCTGAGGAGGCTAACAAGGGGCAAGCAAGAGAAATCTGTGCAGCCTGAACGACTAAGTGGGATGGACTCGAAAGAGTATGCGATAGTCTGAACTCCGATATAACCTAAACAAAGTCGGAGAGGGTAGATCGAAGAATCAACCCCGCCAGAAATGGTCAGTAAGGGAAACCTGAAGTAACAGAATGTGCTGCAATTGCAAACAAGATTGACCGTGACGGACTAACAATGGCTGCACTTCAAACTGCAAACATTGTTGGTGTTGCTGGTACTCCTCCAACAGGACTAATCACCTACTTAACAGCTGGTGCTTATCTTGATGCTGAAGGCGCACCAAGAGACGGTCGTCGTGCTTGTATCGTTGAGCCTTTCACATCTGCAACAATTGTTGACAGTTTAAAAGGTTTGTTCATGCCCCAGGAAGCGATTGCAGAGCAGTACAGGAAGGGGCTGATGGGTCGCGACAGCGCGGGCACGAATTGGAAATTGGATCAAAACGTCGTAAGCCAAACCTTTGGTAGCTACAGTGGTAACACATTGTCTGCTGACACTACAGCTCAAGTTGGTTACCTCTCAACTGGTTGGTCACAATACTCCACAATTCAGATCAAGGCATCCACTTCAAGCACATTAAATGCTGGTGATGTAATCCAGATTGCTGGTGTATATGCTACTAACCCACAAAACAGACAGGCTTATGGCTCTGGCAAGTTGCGTAACTTTGTAGTTCAGTCCACAACAACAGTTGGCACTTCAGCTACAAACATCACAGTTGCTCCAGCAGTTATCATTGGTGGTCAGTTCCAAAACTCAATCATCATTGGTTCTACTTCTACTACAGCAGTGGTTACACCTTTCAACAACACTGGAACACTATCACCACAGAATATGCTTTTCCATAGGAATGCATTTACCTTGGCGGTAGCGGATTTGGAGTTGCCAGAGGGAGTCCACTTTGCAGGCAGAGCATCTGACAAAGAAGTTGGACTTTCCATGCGTGTCGTGAGGCAGTACACAATTAACAACGATTCCATCCCCACAAGGCTGGATGTGTTGTATGGTTGGGCACCGCTGTACCAAGAACTTGCTTGCAGAATCGCGGCTTAACCCATTAATTCAAAGGAAACTAAAAAATGAGTAATCCCGGACCAGCAACCACAGTCACAGCACATCCAAGTAATGTCACCACAAATCAGGCTTTGCGTTTGATTGGTGTTGCCAAGGGTGTTAACCTTAATGCTGTGGCTTTCACACCAGTACCAGTTGTTAACTCAACTGCTTATTTGCCCAAAGAAATGATTGTTACCAATGTAAACAATGCAGGCTCTGTAGTTTCATTGTCAACAACAACAGCTCTTGGCATCACAACCACAAATGCTGGATCACCATCTAGCTTGTTTGGTGCTTTGACAACTGCACAAATTTCTGCATTGTCAACAGCAGTTTTAGGCACAGCTTATGTTGACTCTAGCTCAACTAGCTTGGCTTATAACAACCAAACTTTATATGTTGATGTAACAGTTGCCTCTGGAGCAACTGGCACAGGAGATGTATATGTTTATGGCTATGACTTTAGCTAAAAAAGCTAAATAAATTGAAAGGGCTACTCCCAAAAGGGGTAGCTTTTTCTTTTTTAAACAGTACAATTTAATAATCTTAAAGGAAAAATCATGCCCTCAACCACAATATTGCGTGGAAATGTAAATGCATATTTCTTAGCAAATCCCTCACTCACTCCATCAGCAGTAACTGGTACTTCAGCATCACAAACTTTTACAGTTCCTGGTCTTTTGACAACTGATATTACCAATGTTTCATACAATGGTGGTGCTCAAACAGCAGGAATTGCAATTGCAAATGACTATGTTTCTGCTACAAACACTTTGACAATTCAATTTGTGAACACATCTGGGTCTTCAGCAACTCCAGCATCAGGTTCATATTTAATTGAAGTGCTTAGAAGTGATGGTCCAATACCAGTAAATGCAGTCTAATCATGGCAAATACCAGTGTATACAGACCCATAGGTCAAACCTATGCTGTGGCAGTAACAACAACTGCAAGTAGTTCTTTAAGCATTGTCCCAGTTGGCAATGACCAAATTAACTATTGTGCATTTTTGAATACTGGCTCTACACCTATTGCTATTTCAATTGCTCCTTTAAATCCTACTAGCATTACACCTACACCAGCAGTATTGCCTACAGCAGGAAACACTAGCACATCATTTGTGCTTGGTATTTCCATGTCTCAGCCTACTGTGATTGCAGTGCCTGCTAATGGATTTAATTTGAGTGCAGTTGGAACAGCAAATACTTTATATGTAATGCCTGTGGCAGATCAATCATGACAAACCAAGTAGCTTTTACAAATACAACTAACACTGTTCCTGTTACTACTTTCTCTACTCAACCAGTTATAGCAAGTGGATTTGGTACTTCACCCACAATTAAGGGAGTAAGTCCAAATTGTTTTGCTGTGACTGTGGGGGCAGGGGGAGCCGCATCTGGAACACTAACACTCCCTCCAGCTCCAAATGGCTGGATGTGTTTAGCTAATGATGTTACCAGTGGTTCAAGTTTATTTTTGCAACAGACTTTAAGCACTACAACATCAGTAACTGTAACTGGCTATGGAATTACCACTGGACTTGCATCAAATATGTCTGCTGGTGATGTCATTGTCATGACTTGCATTGCATATTAATTATGAGTGCTCCTGCCCTAACATCTGACCAAAATATATTGCCTGTTCAGGCATATTTTAATATTGATGGATCGTTTAACACGTTCATAGGGCAGGGGCATCCTTTTGTTGTTTCTGCAACTGAATCAATTGGTATAAACAATGTAACAACCAATGCTACGTTTTATCCTGTTTTTAGTCCTGTTAGTAGTGGACAAGTTACCAGTTTAGATGTATTTACTGGTTTAACTTACAACCCAAGCACAGGTTTATTAACTACAACAGCATTGCAAGGTAATCTTAAAGGTATTGCTGATTTAGCCACAAATTTAGTGGGAAGTTATACAAATGCACTTGTATATCAATCAACCAACAATACAACTTCTTTTATTGCAAATGGTACAACAGGTCAATATTTAAGTGCTAATACTAGTGGAGCACCTACTTGGGTCACTCCCACATTTGCTGGATCAACTGTTACTGATGATACATCTACAAATGCCACAAGATACCCTTTATTTTCCTCAATAACATCAGGAAATTTATTAACAGAATACACAAGTTCCACAAAGTATCAATTTAATCCTAATACTGGGGCATTGACAGCTACATCTTTTGTGGGTTCTGGTGCTAGTTTAACTAATATACCTAATGGGGCACTTGTAAATTCAAGCATTACAGTTGGTACAACAGCTATTTTATTAGGTTCTAGTTCCACAACATTGGTTGGTTTATCAAGTGTAACTTCTACTAGTTTTGTAGGAGCATTAACTGGCAATGCTAGTTCTGCAACAACAGCTACAAGTGCAACTGTTGCATTAAATGTGCAAGTAACAGATAGCACATCTAGTTCAAGCACTTTTTATCCAACTTTGTCACCTGGAACAACTGGAACAACAAATTATGCTTTAAACACAAGCTCTACAAAATTAAGTTTTGTGCCAAATACAGGTACTTTAACTGCAACTAATTTTTCAGGATTGGCATCTTCAGCTACTAATATTGCTGGAGGAGTTGCAAACCAAATTATTTACCAAACTGGGGCAGGAGCTACTTCATTTATAACAGCTCCATCAACTTCAGGAACATATTTAGAGTGGAATGGTTCTGCATTTGTTTGGGCGACTCCCGCTTCAGGTACTGGTACAGTTACATCTGTTGCTCAATCTTTTACTGGTGGACTAATATCAGTTTCTGGTTCACCAATAACAACTTCAGGCACTTTGGCATTAACAGTTGCTGGAACTTCAGGAGGTATACCTTATTTTAGTTCTGGAACAACTTGGGCATCTAGTGGTGCATTAAGTCAATATTCTTTGTTAGTTGGTGGTGGTGCTGGAAATGCTCCCACATCTTTATCTTCTACAGGAACTGCTAATCAGGTATTAATTTCTAATGGTTCAAGTGCAAATCCTAGTTTTACTTCTGCACTAACTGGTCTAACTATAAACAATTCAACTATTGGTGCAACAACTGCTTCTACAGGTAAATTTACAACCCTAGAAGTTACAGGAACATCAACCCTTGGAGATGCTTCTACTACTTATATTCAGGTGGTAGGGGATGCTTCTTACCCTGCAATTAAAGCAGCAGGAGGAACAAATACACCTCTTGTGTTGCAACCATTGGGTACAGGCGCACTTCAGGCACAACAAACAGATTCTACGGCTACAGGTGGTAATGCTAGGGGTGCTAATGCGGTTGATTGGCAAAGTGGAAGAGGTGCGGCATCTCAAGTGGCTAGTGGTCAATATTCTATTATTACAGGTGGTATTTATAATACGGCAGGTGGTACTTATGGAATGGTTGCAGGAGGAACTAGCAATTCATCTAGCGGATATGGTTCTGCAATTAGCGGAGGTGCAAATAATCAAGCCATTGGTAATTATGCTAACGTAAACGGATTTGCTAATATTAATCCAGGTCAAAATTCGGTTATTACTGGCGGTCATTTAAACGGCACTTCTACACAAGTAGGATTTTTAAACTTTATAGGTGGTGGTGAATCTAATACTGGAACTTTGACTGCGGCAATAACTACACAAGCAACTACGACTGTAACTTCTGGTTCTACTGCAGTTACTTTGTCCGCATCCAATGCATCTATAAAAGTTGGACAATTAATTCAAGGAACGGGAATAGTTAATTATTCCACATCAACTCCTTATACCTACGTTTCAGCAATATCAGGAACCTCACTAACCTTATCTCAAAACGCCAACGCATCAGGTTCTCCTACTCTTTCCTTTTACACTCCACACGGCATTGTCGTAGGCGGGGGCAATAACCAGGCTACTGGATCCTATTCGTTTATAGGTGGAGGCGGGGATGCAGGAACTAGTGCAAACAGAAACGTAGCTAGTGGTGATTGGAGTTTTGTTGGTGGTGGATGGGGAAATCAAGCTACTGCTGTTGGCGCTGTTGTTGTTGGTGGAGGTCAAAACAACGGATTAGTTTATGGAAATTCAGCATCAAATACTTCTGCATTTGTAGGCGCAGGAGTTGGTAATCAAGCAAGCGGCTCAAGAAGTTCTGTAGTCGGTGGTTACTATAATTTAGCAAATGCTGATTATGCTGCAATTCTTGGTGGAATTTTTGGAAGCGCAAGAAGTATTATTGGAAATCAAGTTGCTGCCGCTTGTAATAACCCAATGGGTACCGCTGCATCAGGAACACAACAATTTGGATTTTTAATATTAGGTCGTCAAACCACAGATGCAACCGCCACAGTTCTTACAAGTAATACATCTGCCGCATCAGGAACAAACCAAGTAATACTACCCAACAACGCAGCATATTCATTTAGAGCAACCATAATTGCAGGAGTTACTGGAGCAGGAAATACGGCATCTTGGATTCTTCAAGGTGCAATCAAACGTGGTTCTGGGGTTGGAACAACTGCAATAGTTGGAACAGTAAACGCAATATTGTTAGCTCAAGACTCAGGCGCATCTACTTGGGCAGTTTCAGCTACCGCAGATACAACCAATGGTGGTTTAGCAATCACAGTTACTGGTCAAGCATCAACTACAATTCGTTGGGTTTGTAAAGTAGAGACAACAGAAATGACATATTAAGGAACTAACATGGCACTTAAACTAAACTTAGGCACAACTCAATTTGGCGCACCAGCACCAGAGGCTTACGCTAGAGTTACAAACTTCTTTGGAAACAAAGACAACATCCAAGTACAGGTATCTGTGCATTTCTCAAAGGATGCTAGAGATTCAAACCTTAGTCCTGTAAGAGAAGATGCACACTATATTGGATTAGAAGACTTAGCGGGTAAGGGTGAGCTGATGATTGCAATATACACAGTTCTTAAAACAATGTCTCAATACCAAGGCGCAACGGACGTTTAATCATGGCTATTAACCAAGACAACGTAGCAGACAAACTTATCCCCACTACTGGAACATTAACTGTTTCAGGAACATTTACTGCTACAACAGTCAATATTTCCACAACTGCAGGGTCTGGAACTACAAATTATTTAACTTTTGTAGCATCGGCTACTGGTAGTCAGCCTCAATACACAAATACTGGTTTAACTTATAACTCAACAAATAATGCTATTACAGGAGGAGTTCAAGGTGGAACTTTTTAATACATTAATTGTTGAAAAGGAGGCATTTTAAATGGAAATTGTTTGGAAAATACTTGAAATAAATGCCGAAAATGAGTTAATAACTCATGCTAAATATCATTGTGCTTTGTCTAATGACACAAATACTGTTGAAACAGAGGGTAATTGGTTTTTTACAGACCCTATTATGAACGTACCATTTGGGCAAGTTACAGAGGAAATGGTAGCAAAATGGATTGAAGATGCTTCTGTTAAAGATGGAGTAAATATTATTACCTCAAGACTCATAGAACAGTTAAAATCTCTATCTAAGAAAACAGTTGTACCTCCTTGGAAACCTCAAGTTTTTACACCTAATATATAAAAATGGCACAAACCAATTACACTTCCATAATACTGTATAACTCTGGTACTACAGGGAATACTCCATCTACTAGCAATTTAGCTAGTGGTGAATTGGCTATTAACTATACTGATGGCAAATTATTCTATAAAGATAATTCATCAACACTTCAAGTAATTGGTTGGAAAACAACTCCTACAACTGCAGGCGGCACAGGTTTAACTAGTTACACAGCAGGGGATTTGCCTTATTATGCATCTGGTACTGCTTTATCCAAACTTGGAATTGGCACAAGTGGTTATGTATTAGAGTCTAATGGCTCTGCACCTATATGGGTAGCACAATCTACTCTGTCTGTTGGATCAGCAACAAATGCAACAAACACAGCAATTACAGATAATACAAGTTCATCTGCTACTTGGTATCCAACAATTGTTTCTGCAACAACTGGAAACTTACCACAAACAACTTCTAGCACTAAACTTAGTTTTGTACCAAGCACAGGAGTATTGGCAGTTAATGGAACTGTGATTGCAGGGGCAACTTCAATTCCTGGAAATCCTGCGGAAACCATACAAGTTAAAGGAACAACTATTGGAGGTCAAGATTATAATATTTGGACACAAGGCGCTACTTCTGGAGTTAATGCTTTTGCAATGCGTATGTATAGCACCACAGCTGCTGCTGTTGTAGGTTCTATTCAATTTTCTAGCACAACTACAACATATAACATTACTTCAGACAGAAGGCTTAAAACTAATATTGCATCAGTTACAAATAGTGGTGAAATTATTGATGCTTTACTTCCAAGAACATTTAACTGGATTAAAGATAATTCAACAGATATTGGTTTTATAACAGATGAATATCAATCTGTATTTCCAAGTGCTGTTCAAGGACAACCTAATGAAGTTGATAAAGATGGTAATCCAGTTTATCAACAAGGTGATTTTTCAACTTCTGCTCAGATTGCAGTCATTGTGGCTGAATTGCAATCATTAAGAGCAAGATTGAAATCAGCAAATATAGCTTAAAGGAATATAAATGACAGCAGTAAATCTTTCATGTTTAGCAGGTGCAGGGGCACAATTTTTTGATAATAATGGTGTTCCTTTGGCTGGTGGATTGCTTTATACCTATTCTGCTGGAACTACTACACTTACTGCAACTTATACAACAAATGCAGGAACAATAGCAAATTCAAATCCTATTGTTTTAGATGCTAGTGGAAGGGTAACAAATGAAATTTGGTTAATTACTGGTTCAACATACAAATTTATTTTGCAAACTTCTTCTGGTACTCAAATTTGGTCAATGGATAATATTCCAGGATCAAATGATTACACAAGTATTTATACTGCATTAGCTAGTACTAGCAGTACAAGCCAAGGAGCTGGTCTTATTGGTTTTAAACAAGCTAATGCTTCAGGTTATTTAACTGGAGCAGTATCTAGTACAGTCCAAGTAAAATTAGAAGAAACAGTATCAGTTAAAGATTTTGGTGCTACTGGTAATGGAACAACAGATGATACAAGTGCATTTAATTCTGCAATAGCAAGTGGATTTGATATTTATGTGCCAAATGGAACATACAAAATAACATCTACTTTAACTATTTCTCAAGGTTATCAAAGTATTTATGGAGCTGGAAAATTAAGTATTTTAAATTTTAATTTTGGGTCAACTCAACCAGGATTGGTCTTTAGCCCAACAAGTCAAGCTGTTGGCAGACAAACTGTTCATAATTTAACTTTGAGTGGAATTGCAAATGTATCTAAAGTAATTTCAATTCAACAGCCACAAACTCAAATATTAAACTGTAATATTAATAATGCTACAAGTGGTGGTCATGGTATATATTTAGAAAATGAAAATACTGGTTCTAATATTTATTGTTATGGTACACAAATCTTAAATAACAACATTCATGGTTCATCAACAAGTAATTCTTATGGTATTTTTACTGGTTTAAATAGTCAAACAACAATTATTTCTGGTAACAATATAGACAGTTTTGATGTTGGTATTTCAGTTCAAAATTCAACAACAGATTTTACTGTTAGAAACAATGTAATTGAATCTTGTTTAACTTATGCGATTAATTTATCAGGAGGTACTGGAAGTCCAGTTTTGTATGATGTTTTAATTGTAGAAAATTATTTTGAAGCTAATCCTGTGGCTGTGGCTGTTGGAACATTAAATGGAACTTCTTTAAGCACATATGAAAATTTAAAAATATCTGATAATTATGCTACAGCATCAGGAATTTCAGGAACAACATACTTTTACCAAATCACAAATTGTGGAGCTAATTCTCAAAATATTTTTATAGATAATAATTATGTTCAAAGTTTTTCAGTATTTTTAGGTATTGGTTCAAATGGATATGGAGCTAATTTTGCTTCAGTTAAAGGCAATACTATGGATACTGTTACATCATATTCATCAGGAACATATTTAGCTAATGCTTATAAAATAAGACAAGCAAATGCTTATTTTAATAATGTAATTATTTCTGGTTCTTTTGCTAGTCAATCTGTTACTAGAATGGAAGCTGGTGCAATAGATTTTAGAGTTCCAATTACATTTGAACCTCATGAATTTTTAAATAAAATTACTTTTGCTTATAACCCAGTTGGTACAGGAAATTCAGCAACAGTAACTTTGTATAAAGGAAATGGTGATACAACAACTTCAATAAGCTCAACAACAATTTCTGCATCTGGCACAGGCACAATAACAGTTAATGCACAAGCACTTGCTAATTATTTTTACTATTTAGAAGTTGTAATGACTGATTCAACTGGAACTGCTTATATTTATCCTTTCAATATTTATATACAGGCTTAACAATGACTACACCTAATGACATTATTAGTAGAGCATTAAAAGATATTGGAGCTTTAGAAGCTGGAGAAGTTCCCACTCCAGAGGCATCACAAGATGCTTTTGATATGTTGCAAGATATGTTAGACCAATGGTCTAATGAAGACATGATGGTGTTTTATAAGAATGAAATCATATTTCCTGTTGTTTCTGGACAGACTCAATACACCATTGGTCCAGGTGGTCAGATTGGTGCTATTTTTACTGGAAGCATTACTGGTAATGTTCTCACTATTACTTCTATCCAGTCTGGGGGTATTTCTCTTGGTCAAACTCTTGGTGGAACTAATATTACATCAGGTACAACAATTGTTCAAATGCTTACAGGAGCAGGAAACAATGTAAATGAGGTTGGTACTTATTTGTTAAATAAGACTTATACAAGTCCCATAACAAGTGAAACCATTAATTCTTATTATCAAAGACCTTTGAGGTTTAATTCTGCTTTTGTGAGAATTAATACTTATTCAAATGGTCAGCCTATAACAAATGGTGGTTTGGATTATCCTGTTTCTGTTTTAAATGTTGAGCAATATCAAATGATTGGGTTAAAGACACTAAATGGGCCGTGGCCGAAGGCTGTGTACTATGAACCCACAGAAACATTGGGAAATGTGTACCTTTGGCCGAACCCTAGCCAAGGAGAAATGCATATATTTGTAGATCAATTGTTTCAAAGATTTACAACACAATTTGATAATATTAATTTACCTCAAGGCTATAACATGGCTTTGAGATGGTGTCTAGCTGAAAGATTAATGCCAATGTATGGTAAAGCCTCTCCCACACAAATTCAGATGATTATGAAGTTTGCCGCACAAGGAAAGTCAACAGTAAAGAGGACAAACATGAACCCAGCAATTGTTTCAACTTATGCAGACTCACTTTTGGTGGGAAGACAAAAGGATGCAGGCTGGATACTCAGCGGGGGGTTCTTTAGATAATGGCTGATTTTGGCTTTGTCGGCCCCTCTTATGAAGCGGCCTCCATCTACCAAGAAGCACAAGAGTGCATTAATTTCTATCCAGAGATTGATCCTCTAAAGCCTCCTGGCAGTAGAGGTGTAGTTGCTTTATATCCAACACCAGGCTTAACTAGCATATTACAACTCAATAATGCTCCAGTTAGAGGTATGAGGACTCTTTCTGGTGGTAAATATTTAATTGTGGTTGTAGGTAACATTGTTTATTCTGTTACATATTCAAATGGTTATGTTTCAATTCAAATAGGAACATTAACAACTTCAACTGGATATGTTTCTATAACAGACAATATTATGAGCAATACAGGCTTAAATGCTTACATTGTTGATGGTGTTAATAGGTATTATTGGGTTGCATCTACAAATTTATTTAATACTTTGCCAAGCACAGATGGGCCGTGGCAAGGAGCTAATGTTTGTGATGTTGTAGATAATTACATTATTTATAATCAGCCTGGGACACAACTTTGGGCGGCCACAGACCTTGGTTTAGTCACATCTACTAATGCTTATTATGGCTCTAAAGATGGTGCTCCTGATCCACTTGTTTCACTTATTGTTGACCATAGGCAAGTATTTTTGCTTGGAGAATTTACAGCAGAAATGTGGACTGATGTTGGAAATGTAATTCCTGGCATTATTAGTTTTCCATTCCAAAGAGTTACTGGAACATCTGTACAACATGGCATTGCCGCGCCTTTCTCAGTTGCCAGATTTGGTGAACAATTTGCTTTTGTAAGCCAAGACTATAGAGGTCAAAACATCATTGGAGTCATGCAAGGATATTCTTTCAAAAGAATCAGTACCCATGCTGTAGAACAGACCTTAATGAACCAATACATAGCTGATGCAGTTGCATATACTTATCAGCTAGATGGTCATGAATTTTATGTAGTCACATTTCCAACTATTAATATTACTTGGGTCTTTGATCTGGCATCTGAAATGTGGCATAAATGGTTATCTTGGAATGGACAACAATTTAACAGACATAGATCAAATTGTGGAGCTATTTTTAATAATGTATATCTTGTTGGAGACTATCAAAATGGTCAAATCTACCAACTAGACAATGCTGTATATACAGAAGCAGGAAATACCATTAGAAGGCTTAGAAGATGTCCACATTTGGTAACTGATTTGCAAAGGCAATATTTTGCTGAATTACAAATACAGTTCCAGCCTGGAGTTGGACTAGAAAATGGTCAAGGTCAAAATCCACAAGCTATGCTTAGATGGTCAAATGATGGTGGTTCTACTTATTCTAATGAACATTGGTGCACAATTGGAGCTGTAGGAAAGTACAAAAACAGGGCAATTTGGAGAAGATTAGGACAAGCTAGGGACAGAATTTATGAGGTTAGTATTAGTGATCCAGTAAAAGCTGTAATTGTTTCTGCCAATTTGAAAGCAGAGGGTGGTGAAAACTAATGGCTACTTCAAGTTCTAATGGAAATATACTCTGGCCGAGAGTCCCCTTTCTAGACCCTACTTCTCAACAACCAGCTTTGCCTTGGCTTTTGTGGCTACAAAGCCCTAATTTTGTGAGCATGAAAACTGGACAACAAACCATCCAAGGTAATCAAGAAATTACTGGAAATTCAGTAATTGATGGAAATGAAATTGTAAAAGGCACACTAACAGCTCTTGGTGGTATTTCAGGGGGTACATTTTGAATTTAGCTGATATTTTGAAAGCCAATGAAGGTTTGATGGAGTTTGATCCTCAAATTGTTCACCATTTTTCTGATGGTTTGTATGCAAAACAGTTTGTATTGCCAAAAGACCATTTTATTGTCCAACATGCACATAAATATAGCCATTTGAGTCTTTTGGCTAAGGGAAAAGTGATAGTAAGGACTGACACTACAGAAGAAATGTATAGTGCTCCTTACTGTTTTGAAATAAAATCAGGGATAAACCATTCTATTCAGTCCTTAGAGGATTGTGTATGGTTTTGTATTCATGCAACAGATGAAAAAGACCCATCCAAAGTGGATGAAGTCTTAATTCAAAGGAGTTAAAAATGCCTATAGGACTTGGAGCAGGATTAGCAATTGCAGGAGGATTGGGACTTATAGGGTCTATGAATCAAGCAAGTGCGGCAAAAGATGCGGCTAACACACAAGCAAATGCATCCCTTGCAGGGCAACAACAGTTGCAACAGAATTACCAAAATCTGTCTCCTCAATTTAATCCTTATTTACAAACTGGAGCACAAGGACTTTCTCAATTACAGTCTCAATTGCCTAGTTTGACTCAAAGTTTTGGTCCGGCACAACTCCAAAGCAATTTAGCACCTAATTATCAATTTATGCTTAACCAAGGTTTGGGTGCTCAAAACCAAGCTCTAAATGCTGGAGGTGGTGGTAGTAACATAGGAATTGCAGGCACTAAGTTTGCAGAGGATTATGCATCTAATGCATATCAGCAGGCTTTTAATAATTATCAAGCACAGCAGTCTAATATTTATAACAAACTAGCAAATATTGCAGGAATAGGACAACAAAGCCTGGCTAATCTTTCAAACTTATCTACTGGAAATGCTACAAACATATCTAACTTGGGTGTAGGAGCGGCCAATGCACAAGCAGCGGGTCAAGTGGGAAGTGCCAGTGCCATTGCTAGTGGTCTTAATAGTGTAGGTTCTAATTTGGCTTTATCATCTTTGTTGAACCCAGCTAATCAGGCTGGAGCTAATGGTGTAACTTCAACTAACATGACAGGATTCCAAACACCTTATCAAGCACCAAGTTATCAAGTAACAGCACCATCACCATATAACCCAACTTATTAAGGATAAATATGGGTATCCAATCCTTTTCAATAGCAACACCAACTCCTGTTCAAACAATTCCTGTACAGGGGAATTCAATTGCACAGATGGTAAATGCGGCAAATGGCATCCAACAATATCAACAAGCTCAACAATTAAATCCATTACAGCTCAAACAAGCTCAAATGGCTATTGAGCAAGCACAGCAAATTAATCCACTAGCTGTTCAAGAAGCTGAAGCAAAATTAGAAACTGCTCAAACTGGAGCACAACAATCAAAACAAAATTATCTTGTTTCTGGTGAAGATTATGCAAGAAAAATGATTAATGCTTTACCTCCAATTGATGATTATGTAGATAAAAATGGTGAAGTAAATCAAAAAGCCTTAACTAGGTCTTTAGATATTGTCAGAAAAGGTACTGAAGCTGTAGGTCTGCCAAAACATCCATCTAATTTGCTTGGTCAGTTAGAAGATGCAGTAACCAAAAAAGATTATGATAGATATGAGGAATTAAGGAATAGAGTTGCAAAAAGTTCTGCATCAACATCTGAGCAGTTTGCAGCTAAATTTCCTGCTGTTCAATTTCAAGGTTTGGGTAATGTTAATCAAGCAGTTACTACAGGTAATCCTAATATTGCTGAAACTGCACCAGGTACTAAAATTGGAGCTGGTTTACCAATTGGTCCAAGTCCAATGCAACCAGGTGTGACAACTGTAAATGGTATTATTGGACAGTATGATTCAACTGGTAAATTTGTGCCATTTAATGTACAGCCTAATCAACAACTTGGCAATCTTTCTATGCCAGGCATGGTGCAAACTCCTGCTCCATCTGCAGTTGGGCAAAATAAAATGCCATCAATTGTAAAAATTGACAATTTTTCTGCTCCTGGTCAACAAAATACTCAAGAAGTTGCTAGATATAATGCAGGGCAAGCTGATTTTAATGCTGCAAATGAACGTGCAACACTTGCACAAGATAGTGCTTTAACTGCACAAAATATTAAAAAGAATCTATCTGCTGCAGCTGGTAGTACTCCAGGCAGGGTTTTAAGATCAATTGGTCAAACTGTAATTGGTGATCCACAACTAGATATTTTAGTCAAGAGTTTGGCAGATCAACAATTAAGACAATCTCAATTAATGGGGTTAAAAAATCAAGCTGCAGAAGCAGATCAAAGGACTGCAGGAGGTAGTTCTGAAATAACTGCAGAAGCATTGGCTCATATTGTTGAAAGAGCTGAAGCAACAAATTTAGCTGCCACAAAATACAATCAAGCATTATCAAAAATGCAGGAAAAATATGGCAAAGAAAGAACATATTTAAATAATGATAATTTTAAAAATGCTTGGGCTAATTCTTACAATCCAATAGCTTTTATTATTCAAAATACCAATAGACAAAATATTCCACAAAAAGATAAAGACAAAATTATTGATTACTACACACATGATATGAGTAGAGATCAATTAGATACATTGGCTAATAACATGAAGAATTTAAAACGCTTAGAGCGTGGAGATTTCTAATGGCAAATGATGCTTATGAATTAGATCCAGATGTTGCAGTTATTCGCAAAAGAATGCCTGTCAATATTCCAAAGAGTGCAATGTATGGAAAAAATCCAGAATTGCAACCTGATGCTGTATATAGTTATGAAACAGACCCTGATATAACTTCAATATCAAACAGAAAAGTTACCCCTGCAGAAAAACCAGAGCCAGGTAGTTATTTGCCACTTTTTTTAAAAGGAGCTGGAGAAGCTGCATTACATTCAATTGCTGGCATTGTTTCTGCTCCTGTTAGTGCTGCAGCAGGCATTTATGGAACTTTAACAAGTGGCAAGTATGGAACTCCTGAAGGTATAAAAGCAGGACAAGAAACTGCTAAAAGAGTCCAGCAAGCAATGCTTAATGCTGGTACACAACCTGAGACAGAAGAAGGCAAGTCTTATTTAGAAAGCCTACAACAAGCATTTGAGGCATCTAAAATTCCTCCTGTTGTTCCTGAAATTGGTGGGTTAACTGCTGAAACTCAAATGGCAGGCAAAGGTGTACAAACAGCAAAGCAAGCATTAAATGCTCAATTTCAAAAGATTAGACCCAAAGTTACAATTGAAACTGTGCCAGGTTTAAGAAGTGCAGGAGCTGCAGCAACAGAAACTCCTGAAATGATCCAAGGTAATATCAATGCTGCCCTTGCAAATGCTTCTCCTGAGCTACAAGCACATATAAATGCACAAGAACCAACAAATGTTAATGTGCCTGCTTTGGAAACAAGAGCTTTAGAAGAAAAACATGGTGTTAATTTAACTACAGGTCAAAGAAGTGGTGATACTTCTAAATATTCTGAAGAATGGAATAGAAGGGGAGAGACTGAAGATTTAACTAATCATTTTAAAGATCAACCTGTTCAACTTGCGAATGCATTTGAAAAAGCAAAAGTACGTCATGCCCCAGACATACCATCAACTGCAGATTCCTCTGAACTTGGTCAACATGAAATAAATGCTTTATCTGAAAAAGATGCAATAAGAAAAGCAAATATATCTTCTGCATACAAAGCATTGCAAGATCAAAACAATGGACAATTTCCTATTGATATAGGAACTTTAGATGCTAATATAAAAAATAGTTTATCTAAAAATCTTAAAACAAATCACTTATCAGATGCTGTAAGAAATGATTTAAAAGACTTTTATCAAAATCCTACATTTGAATCTTATGAGGCTTTAAGAACTAATTTAGCTAATGAAATGCGATCCAGTTCAAATGGAAATGCAAGAGGTGCAGCATATATTGTTAGACAAGAATTAGAAAACTTACCTGTATTTGGTGAAAATACTGGCACTCCAGAAGCTATACAATTAAAAGCATTAGCTGATAATGCAAGAAGTTTGGTCAAAGAACGATCTGATGTTATTAAAGCAAATCCTGCTTACAAGGCTGCAATTAAAGAAGCAGCAGATTTAAATGAAACTTCTTCACAGGGTGAAAGTTTAAATGCTGCAAATTTTCATAAAAAGTATGTTGCAGGTGCTACTCCTGAAGCAATACGCAGAATGAGATCAGAAATTGATCCAGAGCATATTGCAAACCAAGCAATTACATTTGCTGAACTAGAACGTGCTAAAAATGCAATCACTAATCCAAATGCAACAAGTGTAAAGGCAAATAGTTTTGCTAATTTTATGCAAAAAGAAGCATCAAAATTGAAAGAATCTTTACCACCAGAAGCCATGAAAGATGTTATGGAAATTGGTTTATTGTCTAGCAAAATTGGTAAGCCTGAGGCTGGGACATTTAATTACTCTAACACTTATAGTAGTTTAATTGGTGATTTAGCAAAACAAGGATTAGCTGGTGCTGCAGAAATGAAATTAGCAGGACTAACAAGTGGTGCATCAGTTCCAGTAGTAAGCCTTGGTAAAGCAATATTACAGAAAAGAACTAAAGATGCATTTGCAAAATCTGCAATTGATCCTAAAGGTGGATTAATTAAGGAAGAAAAATGAGCACAGAATCACCAATTGACCTTGTCAAGTATGGAGTACTTTGGCAAAAAGTAGAAGATTATGAGAAAAAGTTTGATTCTATGGAAAGAAAAATAGACAAACTTGAGTCATCTATTGAAAAACTTGTTTCTATGGCTGACAAGTCTAGGGGTGGGTTTTGGGTAGGCATGATGGTTGTTTCAGGACTATCTAGCTTTATTGGTTTCATTTCTCACTATGTGAATTTGAAATAACATGCCTTTCATGCTTGCCATCTCTGCTGTGAGTGCCATCAAGCAAGGGGTGGCAATCTACAAAGATGCTAAAAATGTTGGAAAAGAAGTTTATGGCATTTATGCAGAGCTAAGTGAGGGAGTTGGTAATTTCTTTGATTATCAGGAAAATGCCCACAAAGAATTAAAAGAAAAAGAAAAAAATCCTCCAAAGGGAAAAAGCATAAAAGCACAAGCTCTTGAGAATGTCATCAAGAAAAAGCAACTCCAGCAGGCTGAGTATGATTTAAGGCAACTTTTGACTTATGAAGCTCCTCCAGAACTGGGTGCTTTGTGGACAGATTTTCAAGAGGAAAGAGCAAGACTTGAGAAAGACAAGTCTAAGTATGAACAGGCTCAAAAAAAAAGGATGAGCAAGAGTCTTACAGAAAAAAAAGAAACAGAGAGAAATGGAATTTTAGAGTTGCAATATGTATTGCAATCTTGGTGGTCATCATCACAGTTGCAGGCTTGATGTATTACATCCACTGGGATTATCAGAGAAGTAAAGTAGAGGAGCAATGGCATATTGAGTTTCAAAAGAAATTCAAGCCAAATAGCAAAGAATATGAGTGTTATAAAATTTTTCAGGAAACAGGGTATTCACCAAGATACTGTAACTAGGAGTTAATATGGATTGGTTAAAAACTATTGC
>Ga0214206_1000107_pt1 | contig 22361 bp, 24 predicted proteins | sample TroBogEpilimnion_26_FD_153044 | JGI IMG/M metagenome (GOLD analysis project Ga0214206, IMG submission 153044) | Freshwater microbial communities from Trout Bog Lake, WI - 07JUL2009 epilimnion | ecosystem: Environmental > Aquatic > Freshwater > Lake > Epilimnion/Euphotic zone | place: Trout Bog...
TGTGAAGTAATACCTCCCGTTTTTTGCGCATAGGCCAGCTACGAGCAAAAATCAGGAGGTATATGTGGTAACCTTAACCTTAACCTAAATGTGGCGCAGCAGAAATTAAGGCGCTGACCCTAGGCGCTGACCCTAATGAAGGCGCTGACCCTAAATAAGGCAAAGCCGTCCATCTCGCCGATCCGTTGAAGGCTATATAGACAATTTGAGAAAACGCGTAAATATCTACGGTTCATGTTGGATCACGTGATTAGGGTTAGAACCTTCTAGAACCTTCTAGAACTTTGTAGAACCTTCTAGACCCTTGTAAAACATGGTTCCTTTGGGTCCTTGCGTGATCCGTAGAAAAATGAGCAATTTATTAAAATTTCCATATAAGGAAATAACTCATTCCTTGAGAAAGTACAAAATACCTATCATCTACTAAATTAGTAACCCTAACCCTAGTACACTAATTTTAACCTTATCTTTAGTGCCATTATTATCATTCGACGTCGCTGCGGTCACTGAAGGCCATATTACCGAATTTGCTGTCATGCCGGGCTTATCTGCAAATGATAAGATTCGGGTCGCCGTCTTTGTCGAAATGATCCCCATATGCACCAATATGCAAATAAAGATGATCCTCTTGAAGATGCTGGGGACTTTCGAAGAAAGCGCCAAGAGATGTGGCGATGTCTATTCCTTGGCTTTTTACGAATCGTTGAAAGAAGACTTGGAGTTGGTCTCGAATATTCAATTGGGGGATAATGGGAGCGATGAATGGACAGTGAAGGCGAGATTTTATCCCGATGAAAAAGATACGGACGAGGAATAAATAAAATTATTGTTTCACCCACTGAAAACCATAGTCTTTATTGAATAAATATTACTCAATCACAATCACATCCTCAAACACATCCACTGCACCCACCGTATTGACATAGACATCCATATCATCACGATTACGACGAAGTCCATCCGCCACACGTACATGTTCTTGTACTACTCGTTTCGCAACCAATTCTTTCTCGCGAATCGCATCGATTAAATCCAAGCACTGATCGATTTGACGATGGAAAAAGCGAATCTTCTTCTCCAAAGTTCTCTTTTCCAATTCATTCTTTGCGTATTCGACTAAAAGAGGATGATCTTTGGTGAAATCATTGATTAATCCACGAGCTTTTTTCATTCCTCGCGCAGAGATCCATTCGTCCGCGTCAGAGCCATAATCTTTCCATCGGACCAGATAAACCAATTCATCTTCTCTGTTGATACCGATCTTCAATACGCGTTCGAGCTCATAAGACATTTGTTGTATTTTTATAAATGAAAAGAAATTTCTAACCGAACAAGAAAAAATGTACATTACCTTTTACTGGAATCGCGCGTGGACAGATGTCGGATTGGATATTCGTATCGACGTCAATCAGATGTATCATACCGATCGTATTTTGTTAACGGAAACGGTCATTTATCTGGAGAAGCTTGTTCGTATTCATGCGGAAATGGAATACGATTATTCGTCGCCCAATATCATTTATTCTTCAATCCGTTCTGCGATGGACACGATTTTTCATTTGGTGATGATTTATGATCAGTATGAAGAATTGGATTCGTTATTAGGTAGTGACAATGAAGAACAATCATCTTTTAATTTTTCCCAAATGGTCGTGTGTATGATTGCTGCAGGCGGGTTTGATACTTTGGAATTGGATATTCGACCGCCACCATCGAAAGTTCCAGAAGGTCCCGATCATTGTGCGAAAGCGGCGTAGAAATAAAAATTTGTTTCTCTTTAAAAAATGTTATTGTTGCCTCGCGAATTATGGGATCAAGTCAGTATTGAAAGTCTAAAGAACGATGTAATGCAAGTATTTACTACTCGCGTGATGGGAAAAACATTTGAAGAATTAACCAAGGCTCACAAGTATGATCGAGAAGCGAAATTATATTGCGTACGTCGTTTCATCTCGATGCATCTTCATGAAATCGTTATGCGTTGTCACACGGAAGATTTCCAATTTGAATGGGAAACTCCTTGGGGATTTTTTATGGCCCGTCATGTCACCCCGTATCAAGATCCAATCGCTTTAACGCTTCTTCAACAATTTATCCATTCAACGTATTTGGGCGAGTACAAGAGATATTTTCAAAGCGTATGGGATCAAGCGACGGATGCGTGGGTGGATACAATGCCCAAGGAACGAAATATGATGACGCGTATGCATAATACATTGTTTTTGGATACGTTGGAACGTCGTTTGGCTTTGTTTCCTCAGTATATCAATTGGATCAATCCCTGGAATTTATGGGTGAGTGAAGATATTCATGTCCCGTTGGAAAAAGTATCGCGGTTCACGGAATGGCTGGTTTACAATCAAGTATTTCCTCGCGAAGATATTTATGAAAGCGATAATAGTATGGAAGATTAAAAAATAATCTCAATAAAGAACAATGAGGTGCCGGTTCTGTTTTCAAAATATTACTTCTACATTGGAACAAAAATATGCCATGTGTTCGCATTGTGTAACGAATTACAATCAAAGACCGGAATCCATGTCCTTGGAAGAATGGCTGGAACAATTTCGGCATTTGCATGAACAACAATTTTCTCTTTCTAAAAAAGAGAATGGGCCTGATTCATGAACCAAAACAAACAATGAATTTACGAAAACAATTTTCCGTACCAATTTCTTCTTATCGAGATCTATATCGTCATTATCGTTATCCTTATCATCATACAATCCATGTAGAATCTCATATGTATTTTTATCGTCCTGTTATTTCACAATTGCATGCCGTACAAGATCAAAAAAAGTGGGAAGACGTACAAAGTATGGAATCCAATCTCCGGTAAACTGTTCAGTAAACATACAACAAAGAAAAACGCTGAAAAACAAGTTCGTTTGTTGGAAGCATTAAAAAAATAATGTTATTAAATAAAAGATGACTCGATTGAGTGATTTGCAAAAAATCGTTGGGGCTCCTTTACCTCATGATGACAAAGTAGAAGAAATTGACGAAAATTTTATCAATAAATTGAATGAAATGGATGATTATTTTAAAAAAAAATACGGTCGAAAATTTGATTATGATGAAATAGAAGAATGGTATAAGAAAAAAGATGATCCGCTGGCTTTAATAGACCCAATTTATGCAAAATTGAAAAAACAGATAATTACTTTAGATGGATATCTAAGTCACAGTTATGACCAAATGTTTAAAAGACATGAAAAAAAAGTGAAAAACTTAGCAGCAGATATTATTAAACAAAATATCAAACAATATCTAATTAAGAAAAAAGCGAAAGTTGAAAGAACAAAATTAATCAAAGAAAGAAATGAAGCTGCAACAAAACTTCAACATGCTTTTCAAGCCTCTAAATCTCAAAGAACAAAAAATTTACCGAAAATAGCCAAAAGGAAAGAAACAGAATTAAAAGCGAAAGTAAGCAAAAAAAGAAAAGTTGAAACTGCTGCTGAAAAAAGTAAACGGTTACGTTCGACAGTAAAAGAAATAGCGGATAGTACATTAGACGCGAGAAGGGAAAGAGTTCGACAGACTTTGGGTCGCGGAGATAGAGGTTAAAATAACTTTATTCAAATAAAGGAGTATCGAGATTTTTGTAGACGGTTTTTCCTTTTGGAAATTTGTTGTTGATGTACATGAAACTAAATGATTCATTTGTGGCTTCATTGTATTTTTCCATCCATTCATTTTCATGCAACCCTTCCGGGTTTTCTTCGTAAATCATACGAAGTTCTGTCAAATTGGGAATACGGAATAAAATCATACAATTGCAATTCGTACGTATCCCACGAGGAATCATTTTGTATGCTTGAGTGACCAATATAATGGAAGTGGATGTATGACGATGTTTGATTACAAAATTGGTCATGGGATTATGAATATTTCCTGCAGGAAAAGCTCCTGCTTGATCATCCAAAATTACCAAAATCCGATCTGCAGCCTGCTTATAATGTTTGATTCCACGATCACGTAATTTTTCAATGATTTGTTTTTGTTCCAGGACTCGTGGCATAATATCTTCCATCTTTTCAAAAAAATCTTCTTTGGGAATCGTCCCATCAAAATCATTGTAGGGATGGGATAAATCTTTGCCTACAATGGTTGGAATTTTTTTACCCTTGGGAATATTTTGCGTAATGCGTTCCAAGTCCCGATTTTTGATCAAAATATTTTTGGTCTTCTTGACAATATCCCATTTTTCATCGGATTCCACGGTAGGCGAACAGACCCAGATTTGATGAAAGTATCCCTTGTAATGATTTAAAATCAAATTGCAAATCAAATTGGTTTTTCCCGATCCTTTGGGTGCTACGAGCAACATACTAAATTCATGTTTGGGACATGTTTCGTATTTGGGTAAAGGATGATCTTTAAAATCTTTGGATTCAATTACTTTGATATCTGCCATGGTATACAAAATAAGTAAAGATTTTTATTGGATTAACCGAAAATCTTGGAATACAAAATACTACGTTGAGGCTGTTTCACCTCTTCCTCCTCACTTTCTTCTTGGGTCATGTAATGGCTATAATCCTCCTCTTCTTCATCTTCTTCGTACATTGGTTTTCGCTTGTATTGCTCACTTACTTTTAACCGTTGAATGGGTGCATGCATTTTTGGTTTGTATTGTGAAACAGGTCGAGCCATACTTTTTACTTCCATAAATTTACGCGCAATCAATCCTTCCAAACGATGCTCCAAACGATTTTCTTGATCTTCTTGCATTTTACGCAACTTTTTTATTTCTTCTGCAAGAGGATCTTTTTCCATACGCATTTTTTTCTTTGGGGCGGAAGGAGGTTCAATAGGTAAAGGAGCGGGAGTAACAATCGGAGCAGGAATAGGTTGTTCAATCGTTTTTTCTTCTGGTTTTTCTTCTGCTGGAGTTTCAAGCGCAACATCTTCTTGTGTTAAAGCTTCTAAAATTTTTGTCGATTTGCGTTTCACCATTTTAATGTAAATCAAGATTATTTTTCAAGGACAAAGGCAACATATCCAAATAATCTTGCATGGTAGGTCCGTATTCAACCGCAGGTTTGTCTTTCATGTACTGACAATCAGCACATTGACAAGTCACGACCTTAATTTCAGAATTTGAGTTTTTTGTTGGGGAACGATTTTTCGTAAGTGGTTTTAAGAGGGAATCGGGGTGGTTGTTGGTTGGTAGGGACAATTGCTCGAGTGGATTGCCCGGATTCGTGAATAAGCTGATCTCCTTGGACGAAGAATCGGATTCCAATTTGCCAGGATGTTCCTCCCAATTGTAAATAGGGTGTAATTGCGGATGACGTTCCTGCGTTGGTTGATAAGTTTCCTCCATATTGATTCGCTGAAGAATATGTGACTTGTGTTCCAATGGTAAGATAAAATTGAATGTTATTGATATTATTCCCATTACCCGATTTCACAGGCGTAACAAAATTCGGACTAAATCGAATCACCCCGGAGTTGACGGTATTGATGGGCCAGTAAGCAATTACGTCTCCACTACCTATGGTGCCCAGAGTATTGATAGCTGTAATCGTATCCGTGACCAATCCATTGGTTTTAAAAGCAGAAGATAAATCCGAATGCAAATACATTTCATTGGGTCCGCTTAAAGTGGCAGTATACGTAGACGCAAAGAAAAAAGGATTGGTGGTCCCACTCCATGGTACGCCAACCAAGGAACCATTGTACAATAATTTGTTGGATCCCAATTGAGTAGCTGTATAAGTCACGTTGGTATTTAAACCAAATACGTCATACAAACCAATATTGTTCGCGCAAGCAGTAGAAATACTAAATGTAATGGGGGATGATCCATCCGCAGACCCAAAGAAAACCAATTGATTGGTGACTGTATCATAATAACTACTGTACTTGGCATACGTAGTCACACCCGCAGTTTTCAATGCTTGCTGATAAATGGCAGGCCATTGCGTAGAAGTATACGTTCCTACAGGCAAACTTACCAGCACATTGGTATTTGTGGCATCGGTAAATAAAAATTGATTTTGCGTGGCGTCTACGACATTGTACACGAAAGGTACATTGGCAAATAAAAATTGATAGCCAACTACATTTTCCAAACCCAATTGTTTTAAATTATCAAATCGTGGATTATCGGAATTGCCATTCGCCGAATTAGCAGATTCAAACATGATATCCACTGTTTTTATTGTATTATCTTCTTCCATCTTATTGTAATTCAAGATAATTTACAATACCAAATCAACCACGTTTCCAGAACGGACCAACAACAAACAATCATAATTGACAAACACTTCTAATTTTTTAGCAGTTGCTGCAGTAGTAGTCACAGATCCACCTTGGTTACCATAAATGGTCAAGGCCAAATCGGATTGTTCTTCTGCATTAATACCATTCACTGATTCAGGACCCAAACCGGGTGTTTCAAAAGAAGTACCCATAATAAATTTAGATCCTTCACCATTGTAACAATTGGTTCCTGTTTGCGTATAATTCCAGTAATGAATTCCACCACTCACGGTACAATCACCCAATGAATTTACTGCTTTCATTAATTCTGCATATGCTTCCTCACCACGAGCAATTAATGCACCATTGGTATTATACCCAGTAGGAGTATTATAAGTACTCAAATTATTACCTAAAATAGACGTAACGCGAACAGGTTGCGCAGGATAATATTGACCACCAATACGCCATTGGTATTGTTGAATAGGGGCTGTAAGGTTTAGAGCTGTTTGAGTTGCAGCAATTGTAATGCCTTGCAAACCTGCTTGTGAAGAAATACCTCCACGATTAAAGACAGTATAGTATAAACCATTGTAACCAGTTGTGGATGCACCTGTTGGGGCATAATTGGTCAATGTCACTGAATCATTAATGTTGTGAAAAAACCAATCTGCATCAAATGTAGGAATAGGGGTTAACATTCTCATAACTGCAAAGGCTGCTTTGACGGAACGTGAACGTTCGTGAATCTGGTATGTTTGAGTATTACCCGTTACTGCAAACTGATGGTAATGCCAGGAAGTAAATTTTAATGGTACACCTGTAGGTTGATTTAACCCTTCAAAAAATGCTAAATCATAAGAAGAATCAAATTCCAATAATTCAGTAATCATATTCATGTTTTGTAAAGTAACTGTTGGGAGTGGATTATTAATATTGGTAATATATGCTTCCGTTACTGGAGCGATGGTTAATTCAATAACCAATTGAGATGCCATCCATTTCAATGGTAATAGTTTTTTCAACGTGGTAATACCAGTCAATAATTGAATATTAAATGTTCTTGTTACGGATGCTGCTGAATTACCTGACGAAGTTTCTGTATCACTGGCCCATGAAAATTCAGGGTAGTATGCCGTCGAAGCTGTGGTACCAAATGCTGTACATTGACCGCCAACTTGATCCAACATTACTTGCTGATTGTTTACAATTGCATTAGACATCAAATTGGCATCCGTGGCAGTGGTCGAATCACCTGCTGCAACAGATCCGAAAGGATTTCCTACATTACGCATTGCGGATTCGGAGTGACCATCTAAAATACTTCCTGTTGATTGTTGATATGATTTTTCAACACCCATTTCAGTAAACATACGAGCCAAAGTCTTGTATTCTTGAATATCTTCCAACACCAAAGATCCATACAAAACCCGAACACGTTTAAAATAATTATGTGCTCCACCTCTTGGTAAGGCGACATAAGGCGTTGCAGCGACAATTGTCCCACTACCTGACGTCGCAGAACATCCTGCAATATTGGTGTTAACATCGAAACTCAAAGATGTATTTAACATATTGCAATATCCATCTGCAGGAAATTCAAAACGGACAATCTGGTTTTGTGAAAAGTTGTAACCATTTTTAGGGACCAATTTGACTGTTTGTTTACGAACCTTATTGGATTGTGATGGAAAGTTATATTGAGCTTGCCATGGAATAATTTCCGGAACGGAGGAATGAAATTTAAATGAAGAAGACATTTAATATAACAGCAAGATTATTTTATTTTTTATATTTCTTCACGTAAAATATCGCCTAAAGGACCTTTCCACAAAGTATCAATCAGTTCAAATATTGCTACGATTAAAGTTTGCACTTCTTTCCATGTCATTATATTAATTCAAGATTTTTTAATCTGCTGAACCTCCAAGTGCGGCAAGACTTTGATAATTGGTATAATCAGGCACTGTGGCCCAAGGACTGGAAATACGACCTAGAATAATATATTTTCCTACGGCAGGTTTTTTAAAATTTTTAGATGATTGAAAATCCATGGTTTCTTGGGCGAGACTCCGAATATAATCCAAACCTTCTCTTTTGGGTCGACCATGCAAAGTATTCTTTTCTATAAAATGACGGTTCATTGTTTACTATAAGGAATGAATATATTCACGCCTTACAGTAATGAGTAAGAGTTCGGAAGATGTGTTTACGGGGGACAAAACATCCACCAATATCAATCCTTATGGATCATCCGCACCTGTTTCCTTATCCTCCATTATCAACAGCATTACCCCCTCAGGAGGAACATTGGCCATTACCGGGAATGAAACCGTATCTGGCAACGAGAATGTTTCAGGCACGGTGACGGCATCAGGGTTTTCAGGACCCTTGACAGGGGATGTGACCGGAAATGTAACCGGCAATTTGAGTGCATCCACAACGACCATGAACAATTTACAATTTACAGCTCAAGGGCAGCAAATTATGGACAAGGATGGTCAAAATGTTTTGCAGGCGGATACAGCAGCCAGTGAAAATATTTTGGGAAATGCTTCACATACTTCCATTGTAACAGGATCTTCTGTCAATCTAAAAAGTCCAAGTGTTAGTTTGGGAACATTGTCTGCAAATCCGACCATCAGTACAGGATCTGGAGGGTCAGGGGGGACCATCAATGCTGCGACGGTGAATGCCGCTTTGACGGGCAATGTGACTGGAAATGTGACGGGGAATGTAACGGGTAATGTGACTGGGTCTTCCGGGTCATGTACGGGAAATGCTGCAACCGCCACCACATCTACCAATTTTAATAATGGCACATCTTCTTCCTCTGGAGGAAATATTACTTGTTCCACTTTAATCGGACCTCATGGGAATTATTGCTCGAACAGTGTTGTAAATATTTTTGGAAACACTTCCTATCCTTCAACACTATCCGGATCAGCTACTACTGTCGATTCTTACACAGGACAAATTTATTTAGGAACCAGTACATCCAATCCGACTATCAATACAGGGTCTGGAAACTTTGGGGGTACCATTAATGCTGCAATGGTGAATGCCAATTTGACCGGTAATGTTACAGGATCTGCTCAATCATTATCCGGAGGAACTGTAACTACTGGCACCAATTCTATTTCTACTACGTCTGGCACATTACAAGTGCCGACAACTTTAAGTGATGGAACCAATACCATATATCAATATATATCACCTACCTCAAATATAAAATATGCACCTACTGCAACAGGATTTGTTTCTTTAGGAAATAATACTGCTACACCTTTAAATTTACAAACAGGGTCTATGATTAATATGGGTGTTGGAATTGCAGCCCCTACAATCAATACCGGGTCTGGAGGCTCAGGGGGTATTTTAAATTTAGCCACATTGAATTGCTCTATAATCAATCAAAACTCAGGATACGGATTTAATATTCTATCATCGGCTGGACGTAGTTTAATTGCTACAAATGCCTCGGCATCTGGAATCCTTTTCGGAAATGGAACTGATTTAATAACTACCAATAATGCTACCACGACCATTTCAGCAAGTTCTTCTATCAATATCCCATTTACTGTTAATGCAGGCAATCCTGTTTGTAAAATTAATTTATATGGAACGACGTCTGTGGATACAAAATTAAATATTACTACTGTGAATGCAATGGGGCAATATACATTTGGATCTGCATTGGGTACAGGCGTTTCATTTTTGAACGCTTTCAACGCTGCAAGTTCAACCTCTGGTTTTCTTTATGGTACCCCTGGTTCAGGTGGGGCGGTTTTGGATCATAATGTGGGTGTTTCATGCTGTCTTACTGTTATGTACACTGGGACATCTTATATTTTGCTGCATACTAAATCATGTGGTATTTATGCGGGTACAGGTCCTGCAGTTGTTGAAGGGGTTGATTATATGAGTAATAGCACCACCTCATTAACAATCACCCCGGCGTCAGGAACATTTACCGGCTATTATAGCGTGCGATACGAAACATAATTTATTTCAAGCCAATTTGCGGAAAAAGTTCTTGCCGTAAAACACCACAATCAAAGCCATACACAACCATGGAAAGATAAACGCAAGGTACAATGGCAAGCCAAACTTGATTGAGCCACATTCGCATTCGTATTCCGCAGACGTAATCCCATCGTCCAACCCAACATATTCCGTCTTCGTGCGATTGAAAAGAGGCAACTTCATTTTTTCTTTTTATGGTTAAAAAAAATGCAAACACCGGAATCGTCCATCACTTTATCCTCTTTGTCTTTGGCCTCATCCCCTTCTTCCATTCAGCTCGCGCCTGTGGTATTCAGTGTATCGGCTATTCGTTTATCTGGAAAAGAAATTTATTATTGGGAACAGAATCGATTCAATCCCAAGAAGGAAAGATGTTGGTCGCAATTGACGCATGTGATTATTGAAGAATTGTGGGTGAATCAAGACAGCGAAGTGCAAATGGGCGGTCCTCACCCGGAACGCAGTGAAATGTCCCATATTCGCAATTATCTTCCATGGCTTCGTCAATTGAAAATGATGTATCCCTGGCTTCAATTCATTTGGTCGTTTCATCGCAATCCTGCTCATTTGTTTGTAGAAGGTTCTTTTTGGAAATCTTTTGTTCAATTGGTGTTTGATCAAGGAAAAGATTTATTTGGTAGGATTTCAATAAATGATTTTATTTTTTTAATAGATGGGGTGGAAATGAATGAGACATTGGCCAAGATTACGCACAAGTATTATGGAGTGCATTGCAATGATATTACGCATTGGCCGCCCTTGTCCAATTTTTCTATTTGGATTCGTTTGTCTTCCTTGGATCATTTGAAAAAATATTCTTTCGCGGAGTATTTTGTGGTGGATTCCCATGGCTACGAACCTCGTCAGGATTTGATGCGGGCTTATACGTTTTTGAAAGATTTATCTCAATCGGGAATGAAGATGGAGAAGGTGATTATGGATTTGATTTGTGATCGTTCTTACGATGATTTAACCATGCGTAAAAACAAGTTGCAATTGTTTTACGATTATGAAATGGCTGGACTTTCTTTTTCGCGTTTGGTGCAAGATTTTGTGCCCGAATCCAAGAAGGATATGCTTAACCAGGCATATTGTCATCCTTTTGCAGAATGATTGTCCAAGCTCTTTTGAAAAGTCTTCGTTGTTGTGGAGTGGCAGTCCAATAATAATAAAGAGCCTGAAATGGCATAGTCCATGAAAAATCTTTTTTCGGTTGATTCAAATAAGAGTTTAAAATATGTTTATCCAATTGACGATGCAATTCCACCTCTTTTTCTTTCTTTAACAAAAAACAATTGACCACCTCCATTTCTATAACAACATGATAAATTTGGCTCACGTCTCTTCTCTAAAAGAATATCTTCGTTTAACCGGTCAACAAGAACCAGCAAAAAATCCCTTGTGGTGTTGTGACCCTCCGGAACCGTATGCGCATTCTTTGGATATTTTGGATGGGTTTTGGACTTGTTTTGTGTGTGGAAAAATCAAGGAGCAAGTATTGGATGACCAGTACCATCAAGAAGGTATGTTTACAGCCACTACAGGATCCAATCCCGGTTTCAATTATGCTGTCTATCGACCCTACAAACCGCTCAATCATTTTCGAGAACATTTACGTCGGTTCATGGGCTCTCGATCTACTCAGATGAATGTCTCTCTCATTCGAATCGATGTCTCTCGTCGCGATGCCTTTGTCTTGATCAAGAAACAGCTGAAAGCTTTGAAATTACGATGCGAGTACAAGAATATTTGGTCTATATTGTACCGGCTTGGGGGCAAACCTCCAAATATTTCCAATCATCTTTTTCATGAATGCAATCGACTCTTTTTTGAATTTTCCAGCAAGTATGAACAATACAAAGGAATTCGGAAAAGTATTCCCAATCATGACATGTTGCTCGCAGCCATTTTTGAAAAATTGGGTTACAAAACCTATTATGAATTGCCTTTGATTCAAAGTAAAAAAATTCGAGATAATATTTATTATATAATAAAAGAATGTCTTGGATAAATGATTTATGCAAATCCATTAAAAGTAAATGCTGGTGCTGGTGTCAATGTATTTGTTGCCCGAATGGGGATGTGCGAACGGATAATGATGAGCCCAATCAAAGTCCTGCTTCCAGTGTGATTGAGCGAAAAATAAAAGATTTTTATTCTTCATTGCCCAATACTCCTGCGACGGAAAAAAAAGACTATTTTACTGGTACTTCATCGCTTCCAACAACCCTTCATCAAAACGGTCATACCCAAAAGGAAAAACCCGAAACCCCACTTGCACACCCTTCAAATCCGTAGCGCGAATCATTTTTGCTTGGGTACTACTTTTCACAACATTCTGAGCACGATTGGATCGAATATCCAAATTGAATACTGGAACAGCAACACGTTCATCTTTGACCATTTCAACCATCTTATCGAAATCCACATGCTGGTTCCGGTACGAAGTCAAATTGCATCCTTTGGTCTTTAGAATATGATGAATGGTTTTATCCGGGTACTCGAATCGAAGACCATACGCTTTGGGACCAATCGCTACAAACTCGGTGATTCTTCCTTCCTTGGGCGTCGGATGCTCCATTTCCCATTCCCCCAAACATTCCCCAATCACAATTTCAGGCGGTAATTCTTCGCCTTCCTTGAGAACACAGACAATCGAATCCGTATCGTGGTACAAGACCCGCTCCCCCAACGCTTCCATCGCTGCCAACAACCGCAATTGAGCATGCGCTGTGACCATCGCCGCCACTGCCTTGTTTCGAATCACTTCCATTCCGCTTTTGGAAATCTGTTTGAAGATGGGGGCGTTTTTCATAGGTCCTTCCAACGCACACAACCATACTTCCTGCTCTTCATTGCGGTAATAAAGAGGCGGATGCACAAATCGTAATTGACCATCCAATTCGTATTCGCATGCTCTTTGATACTCCAAAGGATTCAATTGACGTACAACCGTATATTCTTCGTTATCTCTCTGACCGAACTTGCCCCATAAATTATTGGCTATCAATTTGAACAAAGTTTTCAAACCAGGATTTTTCTTGAATTGCGCGCCATTCTCCACCTCTTTGACAAAATCCAATCTCCCTTGGGACCGATCGCGAAACTGTATTGCCCGCTCCAAAGCTTTTTGAGGATCATCGATCGTTTCCGCGCTGAGACATTTCCCTTTGAGACAGCGGTTCATGTACGTGACAAACATATCATCCGTTTTCTTGTAATGAAGAATTCGATGAATTTTGGTGATACGATAGAGATGAGGTCGAGCGAGCATCCATTGAATCTTGCACGAAGTCTCCACAATCTGTTCTTTATCTTCTAAATCCGCTTGCAATTTCCCATCCACCAACAAAGTACATACAGGGTGGAAATGGTACCCGATCACTTTGTAATCGATTTCCGCAAAGCCATAAAATTCTTTTAATAAATTCAAACCATATTCCTGATTGAAATCGTCAAATGTCTGCCAGCGAGGAAGACCATAAGGCATGGGATCAAAGACTTGAACAGTCGGATAAAGAGAAACGACATCGATATACAAAATACGATCTCCGGGTTCTGCTTTGTAATACCGGCAACGAACATCGGTACGACCCCCATGAAACGCTTGTTGAACGAATTGTTCTTGATCGTTTTCCAAAGGATGAATTGGGAACGAATGAGGATCATAATCGAGGGTTTGGTAAAGAGAGAGACAATAGGCAGCAATTGTGGTTTTCTTGAGAGGATTGAAACTGCCTGCAGCCTTCGCGTCACGAATATACGTTTCCAACCCCCATTTCAAAATCAAAACATCTTGCTTGCAATAATCTTCCAATTCCTTTTGAAGATCATAAGGTTTGCCTTGTTGTTGAGCATGCCAGACCATTAATTCTTTACGAGTACTGACAGGAAGGGAATCCGGCTCGAAATGAGAAATATCCGGAATATCCGGATACACGATATTTTGCATGGAATTGAGTTTGTACGGAAAAAAGCCTTTCTTTGCCTCGGGAGGAAGTCCAAAGGTTTTCGTGAAATTCTTGAGAGGTCCTCCGATATGGTACATGGAATCCCGGAAATTAAAATAAGTACTCGTTTTTGGATCGGTTTGAAACGATAATTCGCGAATACGTTGACCCGACCATTGGACGTGAGGAGGAACTCCTATTTTTTTCATGTAGGCATTGAAGAGCATTTGACCATCGTAACGAGAATTGTTGTGTGCATAAAAATAATATTTGGTCTGTTCCGTCGGCTGATTGCTCAACCAAGTATAAAAATCATCAAAGGAATGGAATAGTACAGGTTCTGTACCATCCTGAAAAAATGAATAAATAAAATATGAAAATAATTACCTCATTCGTCACATCGCCTTTTTTATCAACCATCATTTGTTGAATGACAATCAAATTGATTTCATGCAATGCAATTGGCACTTGACGATCGACGACGACACCATCTTGCAAAACGGGAATGGTCCGGGTTTCATTCGTCGGATTCAAAACAGATTCAATGTCCAAAGCATAATAAATTTCAAACGATTCCTCGTTTTTTTCATCCTTGAGTTCTTGGTTTTTCAACTTGCGGTCTTTGGGAAAGTAACAATCGTGTTTCGCAGGACGAGTTTCTTTGCATTTCTTACAATGTCTCATGTAGCATTCATGTCTCTTCACATTCGCTTCATTCCCCTTAAAACCGCAATTTCCACATTCCGTATATTGAGGTTTGCAGGCAGAATGTTCAAGATGATAACGAAGACATTGCTCATACTCGGCTTCCATATCGCACGTAGGACATTTCAAAGGGTCTTCAAGTCGAATCTGATTGATATTATGCCGCGCGCATACTGCCGCAATACGAAGACAACATAAACATTTTGCCGTTCCTACACACGTATGAGAATCCAAAGTAGATATACCTTTGCATGAATGAGATTCCAAATATTTATCTCGAGGAACATTGAAACTTGCTTGACTCATTGGTTTTTGTTTTTTGGTAGTCAATTTGGGAAAGATTACACAACAACCATCACATACTCCTTTTCGACTATCATCCAAATAAGTTCTCCAATCTCGAATGATCTGGACATGTTGCTCGCGTTGTTTATAAATCAAATGGAGAGTTTTCTTGGGATCATCGTGTTCTGCTCCACAACAAGGAAGATCGGATTGCGTATAATGACGATTATGGAACCAGACGGCGATTTGAATGGATGGAAAAAGAGAAACGATATGATTGAAGAAACCTGCACTGACAATCGGAATACGATCGCCAATTAATTCTTTTAATTTGGCATAACCGCGATGAATATTGGACATACCTGGACGATTCAATTTCAAACACACCGGTTTTGCAGTGCTTCCGTGGTCAGGTCGTTTTGTCATGGATAAGATCTGACGACAATCTTCAAATCGGAGACAATGAATAAAGATGGCTCGAAGAAGACATTCCCCAAAAGAACCGCCATCCACATCTTGTACTCCATTCTGTTTGTCCGTTGTTCCTTCCGCTCGAGCAATCAATCCTACTCTTAGATGAAGACGAAAAATGAGTCCCATAACATCAATATGATCGAAACCGGAACGTAGAAGCGATTCGATTCGATCCATCATTTCTTTTTGAGTCGGATCGTTATTTGTCGACAAATTGATTTCATCTTGGGTGACGGAACGAATACCGATATCCCCAATAGCTTTTCCACGGGAATCTTGTTCCATGAAAGGTCTTCTACTTGCATAAAATCGAATGACTTCCATTGTAACTTGGTCCAAATCTTCCGAATTTCTTGGTCGAATTTCCCATTCTTCATAAGAGCGAAATCGGTCGTCTCTTCGTCCAAGGTAATGAATACGAAGATGAGGATATTCTCTTTGAAATGGATCATCCGGGTAAGAATCCCGAATAGGGTCGTAGAAGCCGAATCTTCTCATTTATAAGAAGAGAAGATAAATTGGTCAAACAAAACAATAAAAAAGGAGCCAATAACTTTTCAAAAAGGGAACACCATAGAACTTTTTATTATAGAACAGAGTAGAATGTTTATGGGTCCCATGGGTCCCGGACTATAAAAAGAAAAAATTGCCTCATTCTTTCTTTCTTTAAAAAATGAACAAACAACAAACTTGGGATCGTCGCACACGAATTGTATTGAATGAAGGACCTTTGGAAGTCAACAAATCTGGTTTTGCCAAAGTAGAATTAAAGAATGGCGAAGGCGAATCGTATGAAATCGGATTGACCAATTCTTCTTTTCTTCATCTTCCTCGCTCATCCGATTTGGAAGAGTATTATCGTTTTCCGATTCGTCTGGACAAGAAACAATTTGAACATTTGTCTTCTATTTATCATCAGATTCAAGAAGGAAATACATGGTTTCTTCCTAGCGAAGTGGTTCAATGGAAACCTTTGGATGCGGAATCAATCGTTGTCAATTGGCCTCGTTGTTTTGGGGATTTGACCACTACTGGGAATTTGGATGTGGTTGTCAATGGAGAATCGATGCGATGGACAACTCGTGATTTGATGAAGATGTATACCAAGGACGTGGACGGATTGCGTATCAAGGATCATACAATTTCCCTTATCATTGTTGATATCAAACCCTGGGTTCGTCGTTCCTATTCCGATCAAGCTACTTATGAAGCCGGCGTTTCTTTTGCAGTAAAAAAGATGGAGATTGTGGTTTGAGACAGATTTCGGGCGGCATGACAAAAGCTAATAAATTAGGGGTTGACCCTTTTATCTGCTTGATAAATTCTTTGGTTGAAATTTGAATCAATTGATTTTTGAGTTGATCCGGACAGTCCCATGATAAACTAAGTGCAATTCCGGTAACAATAGGTGTTGCCATGGATGTACCGCTCATAATCGCTTCCAACCCGTTTGGGTACAAGGAAATAATATCGACGCCAGGCGCATTCAAAGTAACACAAGAACCATAATTGCTAAACCCAGCAAACGTATCATTGCGATCTGTAGCACCCACCGTAATCGCTTTGGAAGCGCTACTTGGGGAACTATGGCACGCGTCATCATTGTTGTTTCCTGCAGCAACAATTACGGGTAAACCGGCATAATACAAACTCTCGGTTGCTTGATTCAATAAAGCAGAATACCCTCCATTGATACTCATACTAATAACAGCCTTTGGTTTTCCTCTTGCTAACCAATCATAATATGCCCAACTCATTCCTGCTAAGACATTGGTTGTAGACCCTGCACCGTCCCCTCCTAGAGTTTGAATACTAATCACGGTCGCGTTTTTTTGAACGCCAAAACCTGAACTGGTAATTAATCCAGCCACATGCGTGCCATGGCCATTTTGACCTTCCGCAAACGCTTTGCCTCGAATGACTCTTTTTTCAAATTGCGGATGATCAATATCGATCCAGGTATCAATGACATACGCATAAGCTGATTGAAATTTTTGAATAGGCGCTACATTGTAATAATTGGGGACTCTTTCTTGAATACGTTCCAAATGCCATGGAGCTTGTTTTTGACAGGAAGCTGTCGAATACGTTTGTACTTCTTCCCAATTTTTAAATGATTCATCTTGTATATTAAACGTATCCATCTCACAAATCGGGTAAATATTGGGAAAATGAATGCATTGCATCCACGAACCAAAACGAATTGCCTGAGCTAAATATTTCATTTTTATTTTATACGTAAGATTATTGCGCTCCATACACGTATTGGCCTTCACGAATATACTTGTTATCCACATCGATTTGACGTTCATATGCTTGAGAAGGCAAAGGGGTAAGATAAGCGGATTTATGAAAATCATGCAACGCTGCCAGCAAAGGCGACTCCGTTGGTTTTACACCGCCAACCATTTGTTCATAAGCATCCGGATTGAAAATTTGAGGAACTAATTTTTTACTATATTTTCGAAACGCTCTGGTTTTTGCAGCCAATATATTTTTTTGATATGCATCTTCTTGCAAAGGCAAATTTTGAACTTTTTCAGGATCATGATAATGATGATGATGTTCAATGACCATATTTTTTGTTTTATCGATTAAACTATTTAAAGATCCTTTGCTCGATTTTGGACTAATACTCATAGGGGAAAAGAATACGGAATCATTCGATGATACGGGAGAATTTGGGGCGCTGCTATCAATGTTTGCATAGTGCCCTGGGCCTCGATATAAATTCATTGATATATACTAACGATTTTTTCTCGACCGTTTTTTGCCACTGGTATCTCAACTACGCATTATCCCTTCCCTGTTATACTTAATCTTTCTTTTTGTTATTTTTTTCATCGGCCTTCTTTTTGATACCCCTCCCCTACGAGGTGTTAACACATCATGATAAGGATGAAATCTACGTCTAACCGCGGGTCCGTAAGCAAAGCGAGGAGGGCCTGGAAACGTAATAAAGGTTTCCGTGCTGGGAACAATACGGTCTGCGTTTTGCAAAGGATTAAATTCGTTTTTATCAATAGACATCGAATCTGATTTAGGAGATATATTATCAATAGACATCGCATCTGATTTAGACGATGTAACAGCATTTTCTGCATTCGACATTTTTCTTAATTCTTCTTTAGATTTAGCAAATGTTCTTTTATGCTCCACATAACCAGGTTGAGCATCTCCATCCGCATAATCAATGGTTTCTTGATGAACTCCTGGTAAACGACTCGTTTTTTCATCTGCCGGATTTGTAATAATAACGGCTGGGGAATAATTCATATCATGGTCAGACTCGGAAGGTGCTCGATATACATTTGTTCTGCTTTCTACAAGACTCTCGGGTGCTGTTTGATATACATCTGTACTACTTCCTACAAGACTCAGATTGGATCCTAATGCTTGAGATCCTTGTATTGCATCAGTAGATGTACTTGGCGGCGTCATTGTACTTGGCGGTGTATTTGGTCCTCCACCGTTTCTCAATCCGGAAATCGCACCAGGAGTTCCTTGATCCACTACATCTTGAAATACATCGCCTAAAGTTCCCACTACACGAGGAACATTTCCACCTCTCGGCAATTTATCCATTTGAGGGGCTGTTTTATATATTTTTCCATTCGGTATTTTATACGCAAAGGAAGGGATGCCTCTTTGATCCGTATACAATCCCACAGAAGGGTTGCGATGAATCGTACGAAATTCGGTTTTAATAATTCCTTTTTGACCAAAAAATTGTACGCGATGCGCTTTATAATGTTTATTTAACCCTTTACTCCCTGGAGTATACCTTCGATGCTCTGTTTGCGGATAACGAATTGGGAACTGTTCCATTTGTTATTATAGGGATATAATATTCAATGAAACTGCTTTTGAAATATTTTATCTTGAGGTTTGTACAATGAAGCAAACATTCCTCCAGCTGGAGTGACTGGAGCGCCAGCTGATTCTGGTTGAACCGGTTGAGGTTTAAAATCACTATTTCTTTCTACCGGCAACAGTCCTTTTTCTTTTCGCCATACATTATACGTATCCTCCCATAAAAATTTCCAACTAGTTTCCGTCCAACCTCCATATTCTCCACTTAAATTAAACAAAAACGTATACACAGATTGAGGATCACTGGCCTGCGTCAATAAAAATTGGATTAATTTATCTTGAATAGTTTTCAATAACTCTGGGGTTTGTGACAATTGCAATACTTCCGCGCTCTGGGATTTTGCTATTTCTTTTTGAGCACTTTCTAAATCGGATCCATTTTGATTCATTTTTTCCAATTCTTCTACGGTAGGATTTTTTTGAGGATCCACAAACGCTTTTTTTAAAGCCTCAAAAGGAATATTGGGATACGTGGATTTCCATAAATTGTATATTCCATACGACCGCTGGTTTTCATCCAATTCCATCCACTGATAATAATTTAAATTTGTATTGCCTGAAATACAGGAAGGGATAATATAATCAAAATCTCCCCCAATCACAATATTTGCTACCGTTTTATCTTGGGGATGTCTTTTGAAAATAAATTTGTATTTGGAACTTTCTTCCGTATCATTCAATACCGTAGGAACTTCAATGTATCGAGGAATTTTGTTGGTTTGGGTATCCAATTCCTCAGGCGGAATATAATAAACATTTCGTTTATCCGTATAAAATACAGGTACACCCAAAATAGGGTTGAAGGTTTCAAATCTTTCACGGACCAATACGTATTTTTTGTACAGGGGATTGTTTTCTTTTTCTTGAGTTGTCATCAAGGCATAATGTAAATTGTCTGGTGCTTGAGTCAATAGATCGTCAATATGACGTATGGTGGGTACTCTATGACTATCTTTCTTTGCAAATTCATGCTTTACCCATGAAGCATTGATTGAATTGCTCATATTGTAATTCTCACTAAAGTTGGGATTGTCGCCGGGTTGAGAAGGACCCCACCAACTCTGTACTTCTTGCAATGTATTGTAGGATGTGGATGTAGTCGCAGTATTTTCGCTTTTACGAATTCCGGAAGTAAATACCACGTAATTTTTTTCTTCTACGTCCATGGTAAAATATTTGGACCAATTGGCGACATCTTCTTCTTCACGTTTTTGATTATTCCAATCGATTAACGAATAGAAAAAATTCAAACCGTCGTTTAATAATTGAAGAAATATCAAAGTTTCTCCAACCATTTTCAACGCGAATCCTGCAATCTTCGTTCCAATCAAAGCACCGCTTGCTAATTTTGATGATATTTGAGATGCTCCTGTGGCCAAACGACTTGCTGTGTTTTCTATCTTTGCCACATTGGCTACATTTTGAGGAATATTATTGGGGATCCCTTGACCGGATTTAATAAATGTTGCTCCTGAAGATGTACGGGTTATGGTTGGAGCTGCCGGTTTTCCTTTCAATTTGGAAAATTCAGATTTTAATTTGCCTTGCGCGTACGGAGATTCAATTGAATGTGCATGAGGTAATTTGGAATTATAAGGACGTACGACCACCCCTTTTCCGCCAATCAATGAATTGCTAATAGGATCTCCAGCCGTTACAATGGTTTTGACTTTGACATTGGTATCGACATGATTCCCACCCAATTCGCTAGGGCTCGCACCCGCATTGAATACGGTACCTTTAACACCTGTTTTGGAAGAAACATATCGTGCGATGGTTCCTCCCAAGGAATGACCTGCAACAGTTACATTTTTCGCCCCATAGTCTTCAATTAGCTTTTTGGTTAATTTTTCAGCATCTTTAAATCGAGCATCTGCTCGGGATCGACCTACAATTTTTACGTCGGTCTTGATATCGGCCTTTTCATTTGTACCTCGAAAACTAATAATCACTTTTCCTTTCTTGTTGATAAATACTTTTGTATTTTTATCAGACAAGGTATGATCTAAATCGTATCCATAAATCGACCCGGGATTTTTTTCGTAAGCTGCTGAAGCAAAATGTTCATATGCACGATCCGAGGTATTTAATTTATAATTAGCCGTTTTGATATTTGCGGCTTTATCAATCGCCTCCTTATTGCCTTTGATAAACCCGGACGCCTTATTTAACGAACGGGAAATGGCGTTTTCAGTTTTACGTACGCTACTTACCCCTTTGGTTAATAATGCACCTGTATCACCAATTTCTACTCTTTTTTTCTTTTCCTTTTCACGATCCTCTACTTTCATTCTTTTTAATTAAACAACGATTTTTTTATTTAAATAATGATTCAGGGTTCATCACAGTCGTCGGGTTCTGAAGAATAATAATACTCTTCAGGGTCAAAAAATTCTTCATTACCGTCCCCCATGCAGTCTGAAATCCACGGGCCACGTTCAAACATACGTTCCTCTTCAGGCAGCTTTTGATCTTCATTCCAAAATATATCCATCATCCCCCACTGCACAGCATATTTCTTTTTTAAATATTCGTACAGACTACAGGGACTTTGTACTATACGCCCAGAAGGTAATCTACGCTTTGGGTAATGATTGTTATTGTGAACAAAAGCAAAATGTTGTTCAACAGCGCGGGCATATCTTGTCTGGACATAAACATTAGGTTCTCCCGGAATTCTTAATACCATAGCAAAAGAAATTCGACGACCAGTAGAAGGGGTACGACGTTCTTGGTTCAACCACATTTTAAAAGAGTCGATGGAAAGAAGAGGAATTGCGATTTGATTGGATACCCAGAAAGAATACGAATTGGCCCAATTGATATATTCGGGTC
>Ga0214206_1000111_pt1 | contig 22241 bp, 32 predicted proteins | sample TroBogEpilimnion_26_FD_153044 | JGI IMG/M metagenome (GOLD analysis project Ga0214206, IMG submission 153044) | Freshwater microbial communities from Trout Bog Lake, WI - 07JUL2009 epilimnion | ecosystem: Environmental > Aquatic > Freshwater > Lake > Epilimnion/Euphotic zone | place: Trout Bog...
AAATGCGGAAGAATATTGTGCCAAATGGGAAAAAGAGCATTACATTGCTCCGTCAATAACTGAATTAGATTTGATTTAAGAAAGGCACAAGAGAAATGACTACTTATCAAGAGCATGAAGTAGAAAAAGCTGGCGATTACACAGATTGGATTAGACCTATTCGTAAGAATTACAAAATGGCTTGTTGTGATTGCAATTTAGTGCATGATTTAGATTTCAGAATCCGCAAAGAATGGCGAGGATTAGTTGTTGAGTTTAGGGCAAAAAGAAACAACAAAGAAACAAAACGACTAAGAAAGGCACAAGAAAAATGAAACCAGATACCAAAGTTGTTGACCCTAATGATTGCGTTGATTACCTATACGAATTTGCACCAGAATACGCTAAAGCAAAAGGTGAACTTGCAGAATTGGAAGCATACAAAAGTTCATTAAAAGCAATTAAGATGAAACAATCATCTGAACAAAGTTTGGGCGCCCAAGAACGTGAAGCATATGCCAGCCAAGATTATCAAGACTTATGCAAAGCTATTGGTGCCGCAACGTATAAAACAGAAATGTGGAAGTTTAGATTAGAAGCGGCCAAGCTTAGATTTGAAGCCTGGCGTACCCAAGAAGCAAGCAACCGTAACCTTGAAAGATTAACCAAATGACACGTGAAGAATTAGTTGAAATGATTGATGAAGCAATTAAAAGAATACAAAAACAAACACAAGAAATTAAACAATTGCGTGACAAAGTAAATTATTTAGAACAACAAGTTTACGGGGGAACAACCAAATGATTGACCGTTCAGAATTAATTATTAGTATGCAAAAAGGCGTAAACAAACTTTACGAATTGCAAAACAATAAAAAATATGAAGATGCAATTAAAATTGCCCACCGATTAGTCAATGATGCTATGGCAATTGAAGTTGATTGTTTACGTGAAATTAAAAAGCAATGGACGTCATAATCCAATTGTCGCCAGCAGAAATTCAAATGGCGGCTTTTGTAGGATGCCAACGTACCGTGCAATGCCTTCAGAACGGTTCAAAACACCGTTACGGCGCTAAAGACAGCAATGGCTGGCAAATGTCTATTGAAGGCGCATTAGCTGAATGTGCGCTTGCTAAACACTTGCAAATCTTTTGGTCTAAAGGTACGCCAGGTGCGTGTGACGTAGGACCGCATGATGTACGTGCTACAGAACATTTACACGGTAGTCTTATAATTCATCCTACAGATGCAGATGAAAGAAAATATTATTTGCTAACTGGATGTAATGGTAAGTATTACGTGCGTGGATATATGTACGGTTATCATGCAAAGCAACAAAAGTATTGGAAAGACCCACAAGGCGGCCGACCAGCATTTTTTGTACCCCAGGCAGATTTAATTAATGACTAAGAATGACAAAATCCGTAATAGTAAAATCGCTGACCTCGGCTGTGCGTTATGTCGGCATCAAGGAACTCCGGGAACGCCAGCAGAATTGCATCACATTAGACGAACTAGCAAAAGAAGTAATGCCCCTGTTATCCCATTATGCCCCGCCCATCATAGATTCGATACCGGTATTCACGGAATGGGTAGAAAGCGCTTTGAAAGGGAGTACGCTATCACGGAAGAAGAACTACTTGAACAAACGAAAGCGTTAATCAATGAGTAGTAATCTAATTATTCTTACAGGGCTAATCTATGCTTACATTTGTATTGAAAGCTTTTGGAAAGGAAATGCTGGATTGGCTTGGATGTATTTTGGATATGCTGTTGCGAATTATGGGGCTTATCTAATGGCCACCAAATATTCATAATTCCAACGGGTCAAATCCCATTTCTTCTGCAACCATTTTGCAACGCCTACTAAATTCTTTTCCATGTTGCGCCCACTTGTCACCTTTTTGTCGGTGAAATGACATATGTACGACTTCATGCGCCAGCGTGGTAAGGGCTGTATATGCGTGGCCACAACGGGCTGACGATATAGTTATTGTGTGTTCAAAATCTTCACCGGTGTCATACATATAAGTGCCAAGCGCATCTTTGTCATGCACAATTTGAAAATCTATTTCTTCAGGTAAAGGAAGTTTCCATTTTGTAAATGGGTAGCAACAATATAAGAAAGCGTACATATTTCGTACGGCTTCTGGTGTCAACTTCATTTCCAAGTAATCCAATCTTTAGAAATTTCTTTACGTTTACGTTCAACATAAACCGGCATACTAAAAGTCAAACCGTGTTCTGGATGGGTAATCCATAAAGCCTGGCGTGGTGGTTCAAAACCAAAGTTATTAGCGTATGCGTATTCATCGTAACCTTTAAGGCTACCGTTGACGATAAGACGTTCTAGCTGAATAAGTTGATGCCAATGACCTAATATCATTGTGTCGTATTCCATGTCAATCTGGGCGTTCCTAGACCGTTTACGGTGGTCGCCACGAATGATTGGGCCTAAAGCGCCAATGACACCATCACCCCCACGAAATTGGTCGCCGTGTGTAAGTAAATATTTATGTCCGTAGATTGAATAATAGGCATCGGAACCGTCAGGAATGTGAAACTGCACACGGGTATCATTTTCAAACCTCTTTGATAGAAACTGATAGAGTAACCAATCAAAGGATGTGAAGTTGCGGCCTTTTGCCCTAATTTTGTGCGTGTTACGTCCATGGTTGCCGGATACGCACGGAACAAAGACATTTCCGAACTCATCGGCTAAAGTTTCAATACACCAAGTCAATACACCAAATAAATCAATAACCGTTGGCATAATTTCCATAGAGTTGGTAGCCATCAATTCTTCATGAATGTCACCAGATACCATGTCGCCGCCCAGCACAAACACAATGCCAGGGTAATCAGTTAACGCTACGTGATTCTTTAATAAATCAATTGTCTTTTCAATCATTACCCTTGCACGGTCTTGTGCAATCGCTACGTTGTATTCGTTTACGCCATTAATTTGGTTAGGGTCAACTACTTCACCCCAATGCCAATCTGATGCCATCAATGTAGGAACACCAGCACTTCTTTTCTTTTTGTTTGGACGTACCAGCCAATTAGGTGGCGATATTTCCTTTTTAGACATTTTTAAAATGGTTGATTTAATGTATTCAGCCGTCAACGTATTTTCTTCTTGGGAATGAATTGTTGCTTCTAATTGCCTAATTTTGTCTTTTGCTTCTAACAAAGCATTTACTTCTTTATTGGCAATTGCTACAGTAGGCGTAATACCGGCGGAATATGCTGATCTAAGCCTAGTAGTGTATGTATTTGGATTTATGCCTATTAATTTGGCCGCTTCTGTTTTACTGCCGGTCTTTGCAAAAGCATTAACCGCTTCTTGCATTTGTTCACGTGTCAACCCTGGGTTAGCCATAACTTACCTTTTTAAGAAGTTTGTGCAATACTACCAAAACTTTATTAAGAATCAAATACTTACTATGACCGTTATTAAACTGCCTTATCCGCCATCTGTAAACACTTATTGGCGAAACTTTCGTGGCCATACTGTTTTAAGCAAAGCTGGGCGGGAATTTAAGACTTCGGTATCAGAGTGCGTTATTGAACAAAACGTACCAAAGTATAATAACCAACGTTTAGAAGTTACGTTGTGGCTGTACCCACGGTCAAAGATAGTTACTGATTTAGACAATAGACTTAAAGCCGTATTGGATGCCCTTGAAGATGCTGGGGTATATGACAATGACGGCCAGATAGACGTTTTAATGATTCAACGTGGTGAAATCAGAAAAGGCGGCGGCGTTGATGTAATGATAGAAGTCCTATAAAATTAGCTATGCCTGACGATAATGAACTAGCCACGATTGGTCCAATACCAACCGTCAATCCCAATGTTGCAAAAATTGGTGATTTTCTTGATGCCGCCAAAAAATTTGCTAATCAATATTACGTTAAAGACTATGTTCCATTAATCGGTGGAACTCAATTAGGTGATGTTTTATTAGGCAAAGCACCGGAAGAAGTTCAGCGTTGGGGCCAAGGCGATTATCCATTTAGAAACCCATCTGAAGTTACAGGCACCGGCGGAAACCGTTTAGATATATGGAAAACAGGCCGTTTTGAACCTACTTTTGATGTAGCAAATACGGCATTAATGGCCGCCCCCTTAGCAACAAAAGCGGCAAAATTAACTAAGGGTTTACCCGTAGGTATGTCTATTCAAGACGTATCTAAGGAAGCCGGCAATATAGTTAAATCTGAACCAGACGAAATGGGGTTTCATTCTGCGTTAGAAAACGCCGTTGTAAAAATACAACAGCCAAAAGGTACAGGCGAACAAATTCTTAAACAATTGGAAAAAACGCCAGGTGTTAAATCTGAAGAACTTGAACATACTGGGTTAAAAACGTATTTGCAAGAACATCCAACTGTTACAAAACAAGAACTTACAAAGTTCATGAATCAAAATCGTATAAGGCTGGATGAACATATTTTAAGCAATGAAGGTAATGGAATAAATCCAGATGATTACCGTTTGGAAGGTGGCGATGTGCATTACGACCACGATTATGTAAGTTCTTTATATAACGACTTGCATCATGACATGATGAATGACCCAGATATATACCATCAGGAAAAAGAAGCAATTAAACAACAATTTCCTGAAGAATATGCTGGTCATGAAACTGACCCAGAAAAAGATGCGGCACTACATGAACACGTAAAAGATTCATTATTTGCACAAGCTAAACAATCCGCTACTGATATGTATTACGAAAATCCAGAACGTCATTATTACGATGAATTTGGATATGATGTATATGGCAATGATGACATGGGTTATTCAATTAAAACCCCAAATGGGCGTTTTTTGGATTTAAGCAACGGCCGTGGTTTATACGATATAAGTGATGTTGAATCAGCTTTGGCCCAACACCATATGGAAGAAGGCAATTTGAATTTGCATGATGATGGCGCTAAATATGAAGATTACACATTGCCAGGTCCATACACAGAATATCGTGAAATATTGTCACAATTGCCAGCAAATCTTGACCCTAAAATAATGGGAAGTAAAAAATATCAAGATGCTTTAAAAAATATTAATACAAATGGTCCAAATCATGAATTAGGCGCTATGTTGCATAAGGCTGAACGCCCAGATTTTCAATCTAGTCATTATGACCAACCTAATATTTTAGGCCATTTAAGGCTTACAAACCGAAATATTAACGGTAAACGTACGCTTATGGTTGAAGAAGTTCAATCGGATTGGCACCAAGCTGGGCGTAAAAAAGGATATTACAACAAACAAGAATTAGATAAAAATTTAGATTTACAAAGACAATTAGTTGAAGAAAAAACTAAAATTCTTAATGAAGCTTTGCCTTACACTAATGAAGGAAAAGATGCCCCAGTTGAATTAACAGATAGATTTGCCAAAGCTGATGACCAATTAAATGCTTTAAGAAAATTAGAAAGCAAAATTAAAAATGGCATACCAGATGCCCCATTTAAAAAGAATTGGCACGAAATGTTGATGAAGCAAGCTTTAGATATTGCCGCTAAAGGCGATTACGAAGGTGTAGCGTTTACAACAGGAAAACAACAGGCAGAACGTTACAACTTACGCAGACACCTTGATGAAATTTATTACAAAAAAAATAATGACGGTACTTATACAGTAAGTGCTATAGACAAAAACCAACGTTCCCATATGGGCGATAGTTATACACCAGAACAAATTGAAGAACATTTAGGCAAAGAAATGGCCAAAAAAATTGTTAATGATGAAGGAAAAATTATTGAAAGAAGTGATTCTAAATCTATTTCTGGGGAAGGTTTAGAAATTGGCGGTGAAGGTATGAAAGGCTTTTATGACAAAATTCTTCCAGATTTTATTAATAAGTATGGTAAAAAATGGGGTATTGCCGTTAAAAAAGCTAATTTGGAACATTCAGGCGGAAATTTAAGAACTGAAGATATTGAAGAAGGTATCAAAAATCAAGGTTATACAATGGATGAATACAGACAATTGCCAGCAGACGAAAAAATGAAAATTTTTAATAAAATTGCTGGTGAAGAAGTGCATTACTTTGATATGCCAGAAACGGCTAAAAAAGACATTATGGAAAACGGTCAACCATTGTTTGCCGGCATAGGATTAGCTGGTGTGCCAATGATGGGGCCAGATGACCAAAAGAAGCATGGCATATTGAAAGATATAGCCAAATCAAAAAAGTAGTTATAAAATAGGTAAACTAGGCTTTTCTAGTTCTTTTTGCAAAAAGGAAATATTATGGGTTATTACAACAAAGAAGTTGAGCCAAAAGGCGCAAAATCAAGCGACCGTACTGGCGAAAAAAAGGGTTCTGAAAAGGGCGTAAATTCCACCAAATTCATGCCTGGCGTATCTGGCGAAAAAGTACCTAAGGGTGCAACATCAAGCGATACTACCGGCGAACGTCATGGTAAGCTTGTTGGCGGTGTAGCTATGGGTATGGAAGATGGCATAAGTGTACGTCCTTCCGCACACATGGGTAAGCATGACGGCCGTTTGGGTGAATTTAATAGCGGTAACATGGGTGAGTCAGTTTGTTATGACCACAAACGTGTAGGTCACGACCAGGACGATATGTAATTATGGCAGAATTTACCGCCAATCTGAACCCAGCTAGTAACCAAACTAGCTTGACTGATTTGCTGAAAACATCAGCTTATCTAAAGGATGCAAGATTGGTGAATTTGGCTAAAAACAAAGGTACTTGGACTGCACCACCCAAAGCGGGCAAGGACATTCCATTTACTTTTGGTTCAGGTCAACAACCGCCAACACAAGCACCAACACAAGTATCAGACGAAGATTAAAAGCGAAAGACCTACAAGCACGTGAAACTTGTAGGCCTTTCTAACCAAGTAGTACGGAGAACTAAATGGCTGATGTAGATTTTATATTAAAACCCATGGGCGACAAAATTGTTGTACGTCCGGATAAACGCACTCTAAGTACCGTAATTATTGTTGACAACAAAGAAGCCGACAATATGGGTACTGTTGTCGCTGTAGGCCCTGGAAGAAGAATAAACGGGCGCCGTGAAGCAATGCCGGTACAAGTCGGTGATTACATAAGATTTGGGACAATGAGTAAAGATGCCCAAGAAGAATATTTAAAGTTCACAGAATACTTCCACGACAAAGAACGTTATTTAATCATGTCATGGCAAGACGTTTGTTTTACTACTGAAAAGGAAGAAGCATAATGGAACTATTAGATGGAACCCCGTTGTTTGAAAAGCTAATGAACCACTTTGGTTGGTATAAAACCAAAAAAGTTGACATGGTTGTTGAAAATTTGGATGTTCATTACGTATTTCAAATTAAAGATGAAACGCCAGAAACACCATTTCCGGCCCCTAAATCTATTAAACGCAAGCCAGCATTGAAAAAGGCAACTACCAGAAAGACTGCTAAAAATGGCAACTAAACCTGGCCTTTACGCCAATATCCATAAAAAACAGGCACGTATTGAACGTGAAAAAGCTGAAGGCAAGCCAGTAGAAAAGATGCGTAAACCTGGAACTAAGGGCGCCCCAACAGCTAAAGCGTTTAAAGAATCAGCTAAAACTGCAAAGAAACCATAATGGCTACTAAAAAACACGACAAACCAATCGCCCATAAAACAACTGGCAAGGGTAAGACTTACAATCCTACTGAAAAGGGCGCCGGAATGACTGCTAAAGGGCGTGAGGAATACAACGCTAAGAACGGTAGTAATTTGAAAGCACCAGCACCTAACCCAAAGACTGAAAAGGATAAGGGTCGTAAGGCATCATTTTGTGCAAGAATGGAAGGCGTAGTAAAAAAAGCTAAAGGTCCGGCTGAAAGGGCTAAAGCATCACTTAAAAATTGGAACTGTTAATCATGCCCCTAATAAAATCAGCAAAACCCGCCGCTTTCAAAAAGAATGTGGCCACCGAAGTTAAGGCTGGACGTCCAGTCAAACAAGCAGTAGCAATAGCATATTCTGAAAAACGTGAAGCAGAAAAAAAGAAAGGTAAGAAAAAATGAGTTTAGATACATTAAAACTAGAATTTAGCCATTCCGTACAGGAAATGGAAATCATCTTAGCTGGCCTTAAAAAGCTACCTATGGAATTAGTAATGGAACTGTATGCCAAGCTTCATGCAAGCGCTAAACAGCAAGTAGATGACCATTTAGCGGTACAAGCACCAGCGATTAATCCTAGTGATATTACAATTACATCCGAAGGTAACCCAGCATCAACAGAAGCTACTACAACTGTTGCGTAAATACCACAAAAAGTATTTATAATTCAAGAATATGGACGAACAAACGAATAATTCAAGGGGTGGACAGCCTGGCAATAATAACGCCAGCAAGAATAAGCCATTCCTAGATGCTATGCGTAGGGCATTAGCCCAGAATCCCCAGAAGATTGCCAAGATAGTAGATAAGGTTCTTGACCAAGCAGAAGCCGGTGAAGCATGGGCCGTAAAAGAAGTAGCGGATAGACTGGATGGCAAGGCAATCGCCATTCAAGAAATCCAAGGACCTAATGGTGCTGAACTAAAGACTGGCGTAGTAATAACGTTCGTGGAACCTGATGGAACCATCACAACAGATTAAAGATGCCATTGCTAGGGAACGGTTTCCAGCCAAATTAAGATGCTTATTTGAACCCAAGCAATCACGCTATAGAATCCTGTACGGTGGACGTGGGGGTGCAAAATCTTGGGGAATTTCTCGTGCGCTACTGATTAAAGGCATTAAAAGCCCTATTCGTGTTCTATGCGCCCGTGAGTTCCAAACCAGCATTAAAGATTCTGTTCACAAGCTATTAAGTGACCAAATCTATGCCATGGGATTAGAAGCCCATTATGAAATCACCCAAAACACCATTAGGGGTATCAACGGTTCGGAGTTCATCTTTGCCGGCATTAAGAACAATATCAACGGTCTAAAATCTATCGAAGGAATTGATATTTGCTGGGTAGAGGAAGCCAACAACGTTAGTTCCCTTTCCTGGGGGGTTTTAATACCTACCATCCGTAAAGAAAACAGCGAAATCTGGATAAGCTTTAACCCAGAACTACCCACGGATGAAACCTATAAGCGCTTTGTATTAAATCCGCCGGATAACGCCATTGTTACTAAGCTTAATTGGAGTGACAACCCATACTTTCCAGAAGTGTTGGATATAGAACGCCGACAACTTCAATCACGTGACCCAGAAGCATATAACAACGTATGGGAAGGTATTCCACGCCAGACTATTGACGGTGCTATCTTTGCCAAAGAAATGACTATGGCTGAATTACAAGGCCGCATTACAAACGTGCCATACGATGCAACCAAAGGCGTTCATATTGTGTTCGATTTGGGGTGGAATGACCATACGGCCGTGTGGTTTGTCCAGCTATTCCCAACTGAAACACGGCTTATTCGATACCTGGAAGATAGACAGCAGACGATTAGCTATTGGTTGGCAAAAATCCAGTCATTTGGTTACATGATTGATACCATCTGGTTGCCACACGATGCAAAAGCGAAGTCCTTAGGAACTGGTCGTTCCATAGAGGAAATTGTACGACAAACTGGTTTAATGACAAAAGTTCTAGACCGTGTTCCAGTTTCAGATTCGATTAATGCGGCACGAACAATCTTCAGCAAATGCTATTTTGATAGGCAAAATTGCGAAGAAGGCTTACAATGCTTAAGACATTACCGGTATGATGTTGACCCCGAAACAAAACAGTTTAGTCAGAAGCCACTTCACGACCATTACAGTAACGGGGCCGATGCCTTCAGGTACATAGGATTAATGATTAACGAACCAAGGAAGCCGCCCAAAAGGACGGTTCCCCACGTTCAATCTAGTTGGATGGGATAAATTATGGCTGAAACGGTTGAATACGATTACGACCCACGAATTGAGGATGCAAAACAATTCCTAAGATTTGCGGCCGATGCCGATACCAATAACCGTTCAGAAGCCCTTGATGACTTAAAGTTTGCTGGTGGCGACCAATGGCCAGTTGAAATCCAAAACAGCCGTTCAGTCGAAAGCCGTCCTTGCCTGACAATCAATAAAGTGGATGCGTATATCCGCCAGCTATGCAATCAACAACGTCAGCAACGCCCCCGGATGAAGGCGCATGGTATGAACCATGAATCTGACGAGAAAATGGCAGAAATCATTACTGGTATCTGTCGCCACATTGAAAATCAATCCAATGCAGACCACGCATATGACACCGCTTATGAATCAGCCGTGCGTATGGGTTGGGGATATTGGCGTGTAAATACCAAATATGTAAACGAAAAGTCATTTGACCAAGAAATCTACATTGATACGATTGACAACCCTTTTACCGTATATTTTGACCCCAATTCGGTGCTACCTGACGGTTCAGATGCCGAAAAAGTGTTAATCACAACGGTAATCCCTAAAGAAAACTTCAGGGCTATGTACCCAGGCGCAGAAGATGGAAGCGGATTTAGCGCACGTGGTACAGGTGATAGCAATGCTGAATGGGTAATGAAAGAAGATATTCGCCTTGCTGAATACTTTTACACCAAGATTGTGAACACCGAACTGATTTTATTGTCCGATGGCACACACGTTTATGAAGATGAAATGCCAAATCCAGACCTTTTGGAAGCCGCTGGCATTTATGAAGTGTCCAGACGTACATCATGGCGCAAAGAAATCCATTGGTGCAAGCTAACAGCTATGCAAATCCTTGAAGAAGGCCGTTGGATTGGTAAGCACATTCCAGTTATTCCTACTTATGGTCAACAACTGGTTATTGAAGGAAAACGTAAGAAATTTGGTCTAGTTCGTATGGCCAAAGACCCACAAAGAATGTATAACTTCTGGGTTACATCAATTACTGAATCGGTCGCCCTGGCGCCCAAAGCCAAATGGATTATGGCGGAAGGACAAGATGAGGGTCACGAAAACGAATGGTCACAAGCTAATACTAAAACCATGGCTTATTTACGGTATAAGCAGACTGATACCGATGGCCAACCGGCACCACCCCCCATCCGCCAAGCACCGGAACAACCGCCAGCGGGAATTATGTCAGCGGCGGCGGGAATTAATGCAGACTTAATGGCAGTAGTAGGTATTTATGACCCAAGCCAATTACCACAAGGCAATATCAGCGGTAAAGCATTGCAAGGTCAGCAAATGCAAGTGGACATGACCAATTTCCACTATTACGATAATTTGACACGTTCTATTGCCCATACTGGTCACATCATTCTTGACCTGATTCCTAAGATTTATGACAAAGAACGGGTAATGCGGATTATTGGGGATGACGGTAAGCCTAAAGTTATTACCCTAAATCAAAAAAGTCAGGATGAAAACGGCATTGAAAGAATATTGAATGACGTAACCGTTGGTCAATATGACATTGTTATGGACACCGGCCCTGGCTACAGCACTAAGCGCCAAGAAGCCGTTGAATCTATGATGGCCGCTTTGACAGCCAACCCTAATTTGTTTGGTCAAATCGGTGATTTGGTGTTCCGCAACATGGATTTCCCAGGTGCAGACGTTATTGCAGACCGTTTGGCTTCTGTTAACCCATTGGCTAATATTGATGACAATTCAAGCGTTCCGCCACAGGTTCAAATGCAGATTCAACAGATGCAAGCCGCAATGCAACAAATGGGCCAGCAAAATCAGCAGTTACAGATGATGATTAAACAGCGCCAGGACATTGAACAGGTTAAACAAGCCCATGAGGACCAAAGGGCAATCCTTAATGCTGGCGTTAAAGTGCATGACCAGAACACACGGTCAATTACTAGCCAAAATAAGATGGAAATTGATGCCATTATGGAACTTTTGTTACACCATATGGACACCAATCGCCTTGAAAAAGAAATTGCCGCCCGTAACCGTGAACAGTACGAATACATGGGTCAAGCAAATGTCGGATTAGGACAAGGAAATGTTGCACAACCACAATAAAGTGTTGTAATATAGTCACAACCTACCGTTGGGTTCAGCGGGTCAAATCTTGGAGTTATCCATGTCAGAAGCAAATGTAGCAGAACGTTTGGCATCAAACGTTGTAACAAGTGAGAATGTAGTTGAATGGAATGTTAATAAGTTAGGTTTAGCTACCGAACCGGCCCAAACTGCGGCTGAAACCGTTGAGGAAACTCCAGTTTCAGAGCCAGTAGCCGAAGAAGGTCAGAGTGAACCAGCCGTAACTGAACAGGAAACGACCGAAACAGAGGAACGAAAACCCAACCCCAAGTTGGAAAAGCGGTTTTCAGAGTTGACCAAAGCACGTAAAGCGGCAGAAGAACAAGCCGCCCAAGAACGTGCCGCTAGGGAAGCGCTGGAAGCACGTTTGCAAGCTTTAGAAGGACAGCAATCGAATAAGAAAACGAATGAGGTCAATACAAAGCCACAACCTGATGACTATGCAGATGCGTTTAGATACGCTGAAGCTTTAGCCGAATGGTCAGCAAACGAAGCAGTAGCAAGACGTGAACAGGAAATAAAGCAACAAGCTGAACAAGCCAAGCAACAAGAAGTAATGAAAACTTGGCAACAAAAGCTTGAAGCAGTAAAAGCTGAATTACCTGATTACGAAGATATGGTTGCATCATCAACCGTTGCTGTAAGTGATGCGGTGCGTGATGCGATTTTGGAAAGTGATGTTGGTCCACGGATTCTGTATGAATTAGCTTCAGATGATGAACTGGGCGCCAAGATTGCAAACCTATCTACTGCACAAGCTTTGAAAATGATTGGTAAGTTGGAAGCGAAGTTTGAGGTGCAAACCGAAGAACCAGCTAAGAGTAAGCCTGTTGCGGTGAAGTCTAATGCACCGAAACCTATTAATCCTATTCGTGGGACTGGCAGTCAAAGCGTTTATACAGATGGCGAACAAATCGACTATCAAGCTTGGAAAGCCGGCCGCAAATTAGGAAAGATTCGTTAAGGTAACAATTTAATTTATCCTTAAAGGAATTAGTATCATGGCAAATAATTTATTGACGATTTCAAAAATTACTAATGAAGCTTTGATGGTTCTAGAAAACGAACTAACATTTACTTCTGAAGTTGACCGCAATTATGATGATCAGTTCGCTGTCGTTGGTGGAAAAATTGGCGCAACCGTTAACGTAAGACGTCCTGGACGTTTCGTTGGTGCGACAGGTCCCGCTTTGTCAGTTGAAGATTTCAACGAAACTTCTGTACCTGTTACATTGACAACCCAATTCCAAGTTGCGACCCAGTTCACAACCCAAGATTTGGCATTGTCTTTGGATATGTTTTCGGACAGAGTTTTGAAACCCGCTGTAGCAACTATTGCAAATAAGATGGACCGTGATGGTTTGTTGATGGCTAAAAACAATACCGCTAACATCGTTGGTACTGCTGGTACAGCACCAACTGGTTTGATTACCTACTTGACAGCCGCCGCTTACCTTGATTCTGAAGGTGCGCCACGTGACGGTCGCCGTAGCTGTATCGTTGAGCCATTCACATCCGCAACTATTGTTGATAGCTTGAAAGGTTTGTTCGTTCCACAAGAAGCAATTGGCGAACAGTATCGTAAAGGTTTGATGGGTCGTGATTCCGGCGGCATGAACTGGAAAATGGACCAAAACGTTCAGGCACAAACATTCGGTAGCTACTCCGGTGCTACATTGTCTTGCAACGTTACAACTGCAACTGGCTTCTTGACTTCAGGTTGGGCACAAACTTCTACCATCACTATTGGTGCTACAAGTGCGGCCGCTACATTGAACCAAGGTGACACATTCACCATCAACGGTGTATATGCAGTTAACCCACAAAACCGTCAAGCTTACGGTTCAGGCAAACTACGTTCATTCGTTGTTACTGCACCTGTATCTATCAGTTCTGGTGGTACTGCTTCTGTTACTGTTTCCCCAGCCGTTATTACTGCTGGTCAGTTCCAGAACGTTAGCGTAACTTCAACTGGTTCACAGACTGTTAATCCTTTCAACAACACCGGTACAACTTCTTCACAAAACATCATCATGCACCGCAATGCGTTTACGCTTGCAGTAGCAGACCTTGAGTTGCCTGAAGGCGTTCACTTTGCTGGTCGTGCATCTGATAAGGAAATTGGTTTGAGTATGCGTGTCGTGCGCCAATACACCATCAATAACGATAGTATTCCTACTCGTTTGGATGTGTTGTACGGCTGGGCGCCACTCTACCCAGAACTCGCTTGCCGTGTTGCATCGTAAGCATTAATTAGTGGGGCCTAAAAACCCCACTTTTTTAAACCAAATTAAAGGAAATAATCATGAGCAATCCAGGACCAGCATCAACCCAAACGATTCACCCATCAAATCTAGCTTCTAACCAAGCTATCCGTTTGATTGGTGTTTTAGTTGGCGCAAACTTGAACCAAGGTGCAAACACCGATTTGTTAATCCCAGTTCAAAACACAACTAACTTTTCAGTTAGCAACGTAATCGTAACTAATGCTTCAGCAAGCTTGTCATCGGCCACTATTGGTCTATACCCAGCCGCTAATGCACAAGGTACAGCTATCGTTGCTGGCGCTACTGCACTATCAGGCAATACCGGTGCTTCAGTAGTTAACCAGTTAACTGTTGCTTCTACTGCAATCCAAGCTGAACAGAATTTGTATGTTCGTATTGGTACTGCACAAGCCGCTACCGCTGACATTTATGTTTACGGTTACGACTTTAGCAACTACAACTTAACAAACCCTATTGGGGCTTAATTAAGTAAGAAGTAAAGGGAAAGCCATCCTCAAAAGGGGTGGCTTTTTTCCTATTTGGACTTATAATTAATCATCCTCATTTAAAGGAAAAATCATGTCACTTCAAACTACAGTATTGCGTGGAAATATCTACGCTTCTTTCTTGGTTTATCCATCTTTAACACCAGCACAAGTTTCCGGTAGCACAACTGTTACCCAAACTTTTACCATTCCTGGCTTAGTTGTTAATGATTGCGTAAATCTTTCATTTAATGGCGCACAAACAACCAGCATCAGCATTATTAATGCTTGGGTTTCTGCCGCTAACACATTAAGCATCCAATTTGTAAATGCTTCTGGTTCTGCTGTAACCCCAGCGGCTGGTACTTACATTTTGGCTGTTGACCGTTTAGAAGGCACAATTCTGCCAACTAACGCCGCTTAAGGACTGACCATGGCTAACACTTCGGTATATCGCTTTATTGGCCCCACAACGGCAATTACCGTTAGTGGAACGTCATCTACTGCTGTAACTATTACCCCAGCCGGCAACGACCAAATCAACTATTGTGGTTTCCTCAATACTGGTGCAAACCCTGTTGCTATTACCATTACCCCTGTAGTTCAGGGTGTTGGTTCAGCACCAGCGGCGGTCTTGCCAACTGGCGGGAATAGCAGTCAATCATTTGTATTGGGTGTAGCAATGTCCCAACCTACAGTCATTGCAGTACCACAGATTTTCAGCATTACCACTATCGGTACTTCTGGAACTTTGTATGTAATGCCAATGGCCGACCAATCGTAAGGAAATAATTATGGCAAACCCAGGCGTAGCTAATAGTTCAGTAATCAATCTTTTGCCCGTACAGGCCGAATATGATGCCAATGGCAACTGCCTGGGTCTTTTTGGTCAAGGCGGAAACGCATTACAAACACCATTAAATGCTACTAATTTAAGTATTGAAGGCAATTTATTAATTTCTGGTACAAACCCAACTTTAGGTTCTGGTTGGGGTACAAATCCTACTATTCTTGCCAATAACAGTTTTTGCTTCAAAGTAACTGTTGGTACTGGTGGTGCGGCTAATGGAACAATTAACCTTCCTACTGCACCTAATGGATGGTTAGGATTTGCGGCAGACGTTACTAGCGGTAATGCTGTATTTTTACAATTAACAGGAAGCACCGTTTCTTCAGTAACTTTTACAAGTTATTCAGTTACTACTGGTGCGGCCGCTAACATGACTGCTGGGGACACCGTTCTAGTCAACTGCATCGCTTATTAAGGTTTAGTATGACTACACCATCAAATTCTGCGGTACAGAATTTACTGCCGGTTCAAGCGTATTTTAACGTTGACGGAAGTTTTAATACATTTATTGGTCAAGGTAAACCTTTTTACGCTACTTCTAACCCTGTTCAATCAGGTTTAGCAATCACTAATAGTACGTTAGATAGTAGTCCAATTGGTTCAATTACACCTTCTACTGGTGTTTTTACCAATATTGCTACAACTACTGGAACAATCAGCACAAATGCTTCAGGTGCAACAGATATTGTCAATTTATTAACTTTGCAATCATATGCCGCTGGCATTAGTTGGAAAAACCCTGTTACTGCGGCGACAACTACAAACATTACATTGTCAGGACTGCAAACAGTTGATACTGTTTCATTAGTAGCTGGCAATACAGTATTAGTAAAAAACCAAACTAATAGCGCACAAAATGGTATTTATCAAGTAAATAGTGGCGCATGGACTTATGCTTTAGGTTCAACAACATGGTCGCAATATGTTAGCGCATTAGTGTTTGTTGAATATGGTACACAAGCTGGTTCTGCATGGTATTGCACAGCACAACCAGGTGGAACGCTTGGTACTACTGCAATGACTTGGAGTAATTTTAGCGTTTCAACAACTTATTCTGCTGGTACAGGTTTAACCCTTACAGGTTATGTATTTAGCATTACACCAGTAGGAACTGCTGGTACTTATGGTTCAGCATCTAGCGTTCCTGTATTGACAACTAATGCAAGCGGTCAAGTATCAAGCGTAACTAATACTTCTATTGCTATTAATGGCAATCAAATTACTTCTGGAACAGTTGGTTCTAGCTATATTAGCGGTTCATATACCGGCATTACTGGCGTTGGTACGCTAACTGCTGGAACATGGAACGCTGGCGTTATAGGCGCTTCTTATGGCGGTACAGGTGTTGCTGGTACTCTTACAGGCGTTCTATATGGTAATGGCACAAGCGCTTATACCGTAGCAACTGCGGCTCAATTAGTATCTGCAATCGGTACAACTGCTGTAACCAATGCTACTAATGCTACAAATGCAACAACCTCAACCAATTTGGCTGGCGGTGCGGCTGGTTCATTACCTTATCAATCAGGTAGCGGTGCAACTACATTCTTGGCCGCTGGTTCAAATGGTCAATATTTAACATTATCTGGCGGTGTTCCAACCTGGGGTTCGTTAGGTAGCATTGTTTCTACATTTAGTGCTGGAACAACTGGATTTACGCCTTCTACAGCTACTTCTGGCGCTATAACACTTGCTGGTACATTAAATATAGCTAACGGTGGAACAGGTATTACTTCTTTTGGTACTGGCGTACAAACTGCATTAGGACAAGCTGTAACCGGTTCAGGTGGTATTGTTTTAGCAACTAGCCCAACTTTAATAACACCAGCATTAGGCACTCCATCATCTGCAACCCTTACAAATGCTACTGGTTTGCCAGTATCTACAGGTATTAGCGGATTGGGTACGGGTGTTGCTACAGCATTAGCTGTAAACATAGGTTCTGCTGGCGCTGTTATAACTAACGGCGGTGCATTAGGCACACCATCAAGCGGTGTTGCTACAAACTTAACCGGTACTGCATCTGGCCTTTCTATTGGTGGAAATGCGGCCACAGCAACTACAGCAACAAACGCAACAAATACTGCTATAACCGATAACACCAGTTCAAGTTCTACTTGGTACCCAACAATTGTTTCATCAACAAGTGGTAATTTGCCACAAACTACATCATCTACAAAATTAAGTTTTGTTCCTTCTACTGGTGTTTTAAGTGCTACTACATTTAGCGGAAGCATTGCTGGTTCTAACGTATCAGGCAATATTTCAGGAAATGCGGCTAACGTAACCGGTACAGTAGCAGTAGCTAATGGCGGTACAGGATTAACTTCTACTCCATCCAACGGTCAAATTGATATTGGTAATGGTTCAGGATTTACTAGAACCACTTTAACTGCTGGTACAGGCATTACGATTACAAATAGTGCTGGCGGTATCACGATTGCGGCTGGTGCTTCCGGCTCTACTTACGCAGTTCAATACTTTGTTGTAGGCGGTGGTGGCTCAGGCGGTGGATTCAATCCAGGAACTAACTGGGGTGGTGGTGGAAATGGTGGATATGTTTCAAGTGGGTCATTAACCCTTACACAAAGCACCGCATATACAGTTACAGTAGGTGCTGGTGGTGCTGGAGTTGGAAACAATTCAACAGGAAATACTGGTGGAAGTTCAGTATTTGGAAGCATTACTTCTGCTGGCGGTGGTGGTGGTAACACCAATAATGGTTCAGGAACAGGCGCTGGAAATCTATATGCTTCACCAGGTAGTTCATTAGGCGGTCCAGGAGTTTATTATTTTAGCGGCACTTTTGCTGGTGGCGGTCAAGCTGGAAATACTTCAGGTGCGGCAACTACATTAGATGACGGCGGATGGTACGGCGGTGGAGCAACTGGCGGTGGTAGTGGTCCTTATACTATTTACCCAAGATTTAATAGCGGCGGTGGTGGTGCTGGTTCTTATTCAAATGGTGGAACTTCACAACCTGGTGGTAGCGGTGCAGTAATTATTTGCGTACCAACTGCCAATTATTCAGGAACAACTACTGGAAGCCCTAGAATTACTTACATGGATGGTTATGTAATGCTTTACTTTAAATCTTCAGGGAGTTACACAGCATGAGTTATTTTGCTCAAGTTATTGATGGAAAAGTTCAGCAAGTTATTGTTTCAGATTATGAACATATTGCTACATTACCTGATGCTTCTAATTGGATTGAAACGTATATTGATGCAAATGGTCAAACCGATAAAGGCGGTAATTATGCTGGAATAGGATATACGTATGATGCTACCTATAAAGTTTTTTATGGCCCATCACCATTTCCTTCTTGGACTATGAATCAATCAAATTGGCAATGGACAGCACCAACACCAATGCCTACTGGTAACGAAATGTATGCTTGGGATGAATCTACAAAAACATGGAATGTAGTAACAATGCCAGCATGATTAATTATCAATGGAAAATTTTAAATATAACAAATGAATGTAAAAGCGTTCGTTATTTATTATCGGCTTTTGATGGTAAAAATACAGTAGAAACAGAAGGTTATCATGTGTTTTCTGAAGATTTAATAAAAAAATCATTTGCAGAAATTAAGGAATCTGATTTAATTGGATGGCTTGAATCAGATACTACTAAAAATGATGTAAATGCAATAAAATTAAATCTTGAAACACAATTAAATTCATTGGAAAAAGAACAAAAAGTAGATTTTCCATGGTTAGCTAATACATTTACGGTGGAATAATATGGCCCAGCCAATTGACATTATTAGCGGTGCGTTAAAAGACATTGGCGCTTTAGCGGCTGGGGAAACACCAACTGCTGATGCCGTACAAGATGCGTTTTCAATGTTAAACGACATGGTTGACCAATGGTCTAACGAATCCATGATGGTTAGCTATAAGACTGAAATCATTTTTCCAATTACACCAGGTCAAATTCAATACACAATCGGTCCTGGCGGCACAATTGGCGCTAACTTTACTGGTTCTATCAGCGGCAACGTATTAACTGTTACTGGCATTACCCAAGGTGCTTTGGCATTAGGGCAAACCCTAAGTGGAACAGGAATTGCAAATGGTACAACTATTACTGCGTTTGGTACGGGCGCCGGTGGCAACGTTAATGATAATGGCACATATACTGTTAGTATCAGCCAAACGGTTTCTTCAACAGCCATTAATGCTTATTATCAGCGCCCTCTTGCTATTCAGTCTAGCTTTGTGCGAATTAATACTAATAGTAACGGTACTCCTATTGTTAACGGGGGTTTGGACTATCCCGTTGCAGTCCTCAATCTTGAAAATTATGAAATGATTGGTTTAAAGACCTTATCAGGTCCTTGGCCAAAAGCAATGTATTACCAGCCATCTGACCCATTGGGTAACATTTTTGTATGGCCAAATCCATCCCAAGGTGAAATGCACATTTTTGCTGACACATTGTTTACACGTTATGGAACGGTTTATGACAATATTGTGTTGCCACAGGGCTACGTATTGGCCCTTAGATGGTGTCTTGCCGAACGTTTGGCACCTATGTATGGAAAGAATGACCCAACGGCTATGGCAATGATTAGCAAGTTTGCGGCACAAGCAAAAGCAACTTTAAAACGTACTAATATGCGCCCAATCCAAGCTTCAACATTTAGTGATGCTTTGTTGGTTGGACGTCAAAAAGATGCTGGATGGATATTAACCGGCGGTTTCTTAAGATAAAAGGGGCTATATGCCGGATTTTGGATTTATTGGCCCATCATACGAAGCCCCGTCCATCTATCAAGATGCACAGGAATGTATTAACTTTCGTCCTGAAACTGACCCATTAAAACAACCTGGGCAGAATGGCGTAGTGGCTTTATATCCCACGCCAGGACTAACTGTTGTAGCCCAATTATTTAATCAAGATGAAGTACGTGGTATGCGTACTGTATCTGGTGGTCAATATTGCGTTACGGTATGTGGTCAATATGTATATGTTTTAACGTCTACTTTAACGCCTACTTTAGTAGGTACTTTAAATAGCAGTTCTGGTCATGTAGGAATTACAGATAACGGCCAATCTGTTTATATTACAGATGGTTCTTATCGTTATGCTTGGCGTATTTCTAACCCAGCTTCAGCCCAATTTATTGGTTCAGTAACAGGGACAACCCTAACTGTCACATTAATGAAATCCGGCACGATTGCCGTAGGACAACAATTATTTGGTCTTGGTGTAACACCAGAAACCATTATTACTGGTCTTGGCACCGGTACAGGCGGCGTTGGTACATACACAATTAATTTAAGTCAAACCGAAACATCAGAAGTGTTCAATTCTTCTGCAACAGCCGCTACCTTTACTGGTTCACTTGCCGGTGGAATTTTGACAATCAGCGCTATTTCTAGTGGTACCATTTATCCAGGACAAACCATTCAAGGTTCTACAGTAAACGCTGGAACAGTTATTACAGCTTATGGTGGCAATACAGTATTAAGTAACAGTATTGTTACAGGCGGCACTGGTTATGCAATTAATGACATTGTTACAGCAATTGGCGGTATTTATACTGTTCCAGTTAGTTATACGGTAACTGCAATTAGCGGAAGTGGTGTTATTACAGGGTTAACCCTAACTACTTCTGGCCAATCTAATTCTTATAGTGTAGAACCTTCAAATCCAGTATCTTTTTCCACAAATGGAAATGGAACAGGTTTAACTTGTAATTTAACGTTTGGTACTGGTATTGGCGGAACAGGTAGCTATACAGTTAATGGCACACAAACTGTAACTTCTAGGACAATGTATGCGCTTAACTTTAGCGTTTTGCCATCTTCTGATGGCGCATTTACTGGTGGTACTGTTGTAGATATTGTTGATAACTATTTTGTTTATAACCGGCCTAATACCCAACAATGGGGATGTTCTAACATTCTTTCCCCCGTTTCCAATCAATTAAACTTTAGTTCCAAAGATGGCGCACCAGATAATTTGGTGTCTATTATTGTGTCAAACCGTGAAGTATTTTTGATGGGTGAAACATCATCTGAAGTATGGATTGATGCTGGTTTGTTTCCATTCCCATTCCAAAGGATTCCAGGAACCAATACCCAGCACGGTATTGCCGCCCCATTTAGTATGGCTAGGATTGGCAATTCGTTTGCTTATGTAAGTCGCAATATTCGTGGCCAAGCGCAAATTATGATGATGAACGGCTATATTCCTACACGCATTTCTACCCATGCTGTAGAAAACACGCTTGTGGACCAATATATTGAAGATGCGATTGCTTACACTTATCAGCTAGAAGGCCACGAAGTTTATGTAGTCACATTCCCAACTATAGATTTAACTTGGGCGTATGACATTTCTACAGGAATGTGGCATAAATGGCTTTCTGTTGACAATCAAAACGTTTTTCACAGACACCGTTCTAATTGCCAAGCAAACTTCCAAAACATGAATTTGGTTGGCGATTACCAAAATGGTTTAATTTATATGTTGGACCAAGCTAATTACACCGACAATGGCAATGAAATCCGCCGTGTTCGCAGATGCCCACATTTGATTAGTGACTACCAACGTGAATATTTTCACGAATTACAAATTTATTTTCAGCCAGGCGTAGGTCTTTCTAATGGTCTTGCGGCTAACGAAGTGCCACAGGCTATGTTGCGTT
>Ga0214206_1000113_pt1 | contig 22059 bp, 48 predicted proteins | sample TroBogEpilimnion_26_FD_153044 | JGI IMG/M metagenome (GOLD analysis project Ga0214206, IMG submission 153044) | Freshwater microbial communities from Trout Bog Lake, WI - 07JUL2009 epilimnion | ecosystem: Environmental > Aquatic > Freshwater > Lake > Epilimnion/Euphotic zone | place: Trout Bog...
CTCGCGCCCCCGGATGTGCCATTATATGATCCACCACCTCCGGTAACTATGACTTTTACCCTAGTTATTCCAGGAGGAACATTCCATATGATATAACCAGTTATAACTTCCATCGTAGGAATAGTTTTGGCAAAAGTACTCTGTACAGTAGAATCTGGAAATGTTACACCAGCATTGCCTATCTTTGTTGACATTTATATGATCCTCGATTACTTGTCGCTTAGTGGTTGTGTTGTCAATACTCGCAATACTGCTACGATAATTGATACAGCCAACATAACCAAACCTGAGTTTTGTTGACCAGCCAATTGTGTGATAATTCCTTGAGACTGCTCAAGAATACCACCAATAGCGAGAATGATAGCAAACCATATTGTTCTGGACTTTAATGCATTCATTTGATTTTCCTTATTCGTGATCTTCGTATTTCATCTTAGCCAAGATATAGTCCTTGACCAAACTTGAACGTACAATGTCATCTGCTGTGAATTCAATTCGTGTGAATGAACTCATATGCATTGCAATATCAAAGAATTTCAAAATGCCCGACATATCGTTCTTTTTCTTATTTAGGTCAGTCTGCCTGTAATCTCCACACCAAATGATCTTGGATCGATATCCGACCCGTGTCATTACTGTATCAATCTCTTCAAATGTCAGATTCTGCATCTCATCAACAATGATGATTGCATCGTCAAAGGACATACCCCGAATGAACGATGTAGAGATGAATTCAACATAACCCTGTTCTTCCAGTCTCTGATATGCGTCTTTACGACCAAATAGAGTCTCACAGATTTGCTGATAGGGTTGTTGGAAGATTTCCATCTTCTCTGTTACATCACCCGGAAGATGACCAATCTCTCTTGACTGGACGGCTGAACGAACAATAATGATCTTGTTGAATGGGTTTGCCTTATCCAACACTTCTTCTAATGCCTTATACAATGCACAGAAGGTCTTGCCTGTTCCTGCTACTCCGTGTAATGCAACAAAGTAATCACCTTGTTTATATGCATCAAAAAACTTCTTTTGATTTTCAGTTAGAGGTGAGAAAGTCTTGAGATCATCTATCCTTATTTTTAGTGAATTAGTTCTGGATTCATTTGCTGAAATTTCTACTACGGTCGCAGACTTTCTTTTTGTTGACATAAAATCTCCCTTTTTTTATCACCTATTATTATAAATAAGTGTAGGTCACCAGATTGCAGTCTGCACCTACTCTAACATTGTAAAGGAATGTCAGCATGAATATATATTCAATTTATAAAGCCACCAATAAAATTACTGGTAAAATTTATATCGGTTTTGATTCAAATTGGCCAAAAAGAAAAAAAAGACATTTATCCGATAGTTTTAATAATACTTCTAGAGGATACAATGATGTTTTCCATAAAGCTATAAGAAAATATGGTAAAGATTCATTTGAATGGGAAATCATCTATCAGTCTTTAGATGGTGAATATTGCAAGAATATAATGGAAAAACATTTCATATCTGAATATAACAGTTTCATAAATGAAAAGAATTCAAATGGTTATAATATGACACTTGGTGGTGATGGAATGTTAGGTTTTAAACATTCTCAAGAATCTAAAAATAAAAATTCTATCTCTTGTGGCAAAAACTTTAGAGTTTGGCATAAAAATGGTCATATTGTTTCAGGTAAACATATTAAAAATTTCTGTTCAGAAAATAACTTAGAGTATAATTCATTTAAGTTACTATTAAAAGGTCATATGTTTTCTTACAGAGATTTTTATCCTTATGATAATGAAATTGACATCTCTGAAGTATTAGAAAAATACAAAGAAAAAATAAAAGTTTCTATGGATACTATGGGTGAAAAACATTCAAAAATTTACACCTTATTATCTCCAAATAATACACTAATCACATTTAAAAATTTAGCCAAATTTGCCAGGGATAATAATTTGAATCCACAGTCACTAAAACATGTTGCAATGGGAAAAATAAAATCCAACAAAGGATGGAAATTACCGGTTTAAAATTCTCTGGGAATTTTTGTTTTGTGATATTGGCCTATTGTGTTTCCAGGGATAGTCTCTTTCATTCGACCAATAACATATTTCTCAAAGGTTGAATCAGGTTTCAGACCTGCATTGACGGACATTCTCATCGTATCTCCAAATTGTGGGAGATTTTCTGCTGAGAAATATCGTTCTAAATTGGGATTTGATTCTTTGAAAGCATCGAGATCCTTGTAGGACATACGATGCTCTTCAATTTCATTAGTTTCTTTATTCAAAAAAACATAGTTAGGCATGAAACCACTCCGGTGCATTACGGGAATTAACTTTACCTTGCCATGAAGCAAGGTGCTGCTTATTATTTATATAGTAATTACGATAAGACGCAATACTGTCATAATGAAACTTGCCAGTATTCTTGTGGACTTTTACCTCATCAGGCATAGCCGGCGTAGGTTCAGTAAAGGGTAAGTCTTTGATATTCTTGGGTGCTTGTGATAGTTCTGTTACAAGCCCGATTTCTGCACACTTATGCACTTTACCATAACGATAGGTGTATTCCATGCACAGGTTTACCAGCAGACTATGCAGCCACACATAGTTATGCTTTGACAGGCGACACCAAACAGCAGAAGGATGATTGATATGAGTAGCAGCATACAGAATAGCTTCTCGCTCATCCGATAGAATCCACTTGCGTTTGGCACGCCCTGTCGCAGTCTTTGCAGCAACTTCTTTGCCATCTAGTACACGGTGTGCAGTAGACAATAGCTGACATGTCTCTAGGATCATTTTTATTGTATGGCGATCCATATGAAATCGCGCACACTCAGCCGGGTCATTGGACAAATAAAAGATATTCATAATATAAAAAAGCCCTTATCAAGTCCAAACTCTGAAATTTTCCAGTGCGTTGGGGTGCTTCTTGTTAAATGGTCGATAGAACAAACTGTTCTTATCTTCTTCAGGACGCCAATCAGTTTCTACAAATGGTACAGGTCCAAGATATGCTGTTGCGTGTTCTAGAATGAAATCATATGGTAAATCTTCAGGTTCAATATAACCACGGCGTGGATTTTGAATAGCCCACATCATCTCTGAATAGATTGATGCAACCACTTGTAATGATGTTGCATTCTCACCAGGGATCAACTTGCGAGCCTCTTTGATATCCAATTGTGAACCGTACCAATATGATTTACCGTTCTTGCAAATCAACAACACACCAAGTTCATCCATACCTGAGATGATCTCATCTTTAATGATACGCTCTTTTGTTTGCATTGTCAACTCACGACCACGCAATTCATGTACGGACGCAATTGCAGCATCGGTAGGTTGATACACATAGTAAACAGATGGGCGATAGTCTCCCTTCTCTGTTTGGAAGTATTCGGACATGGTAATGGCTTCAGAGTGTTGCACCAAGAAACCATTGTATGGTCCACCGTTAGGTACCCATGATTTCACCAATACTGACAAACCAGGTTGGTGCAAGAATGCAGTATGCCCTTGAATTGTACCACCTTCCAGTTCTTTGGGTTCATGTGTGCCATAACCCATTTCAGCAGGTGCTCGACCTTCTGCCCAAAATCCTTCACAAGACCAAGTATTGACAAACTCATCTTTCAGTTTAGGTTTATTAATGATCTGTGTATCACGTTCTGCAATTTGAATTACCTCGACACCTAGCTTCTTGGCTAATTGTGCCCAACCCTCTTTATCAGTTGGTGCTTCTACCTTGCGCCCTGCTTTTTCTGCAATCTTGATCATTGCAGCCTTTGTCAGATATGTTACCAATCCAGGATTTGCACCACCAGTTGATACGACAGTGGCAGCATTTGGATATTCTTTAGCCATGTCACGGACCATATTGTGAGTATGGTACAGAGTACGATCTTCCATCTTTGGGATCTTCTCGTCCTGCATATGACCCCAACGTTCCAATGAAGTATTTACATACATTACATCATTCTGCAAGCACCATTCGATGATATTCTTTGCAGAGATATTCAAAGAAACATCAACAATAAAAGAACCTGGTTCTGTATATTGCTTCAGAACAGCCTTCATGTTGCTGGGAAGAATCTCTTTCTTGATATACTTTACACCATTTCCAGCATTGCGTTTGCGAAATAGCATACCATGGTTATCTTTTTCGATAACAGTGACTTTACTTGGATCATTGGTAATATGACGCAAAATCAGAGGTAGAATGGCTTGACCTACAGAACCGTAACCGATAATCAAAATCTTCTTGTCAAAATTGGCATGATTTGCTGATTTTTTTGGTTTTGTTGCTTCGGTAATAGTTTGTGAAAATGACTTAAATGGCTGTAGTCCAGGCATTCTACTCTCCGAATGTTGCGTTTAATGATCTCCTATTTATTCCGTTTCGATATCTGCTGTAGTAGTACCTGCGGCAGCCTTTCGTGCTGCTCGACGGGCACGATCAGCTTCACGCCGTGCTTCACGTTCTGCATCAGCCTTATTCAGGTCAACAATAGGATCTGGTTGTGCTTGAGGAATAACGCGAGGATATGGTTCCTTTTCAATCATATTCATTCTTTGAATGCGTTCTGCAATCATTTCTTGTGATACAGTTTCCAAAACAAATTGCTTGAACATCGTGTAGTTCTCACGCACCTTCATTGAAGTCTTGCCACCAACAGCAGCAGAATCAGGGAAGAAAATGTTGCAACCTCCTTCCTTCAATGGTGCAATTTCCAATACAGTATCAAGATTGATAATGACATTGCAATTCTTGTCAAAACTAAAAACTTCCACAAACATACTCATATACTTCTCCTTTACTCATCATTGTTAGTTTTTGGAACACTCGCACGTTTGCGAACTTCCTGTGCATGAATATCAGCATCAATCATGACACTCTTGTATGTATACTTGTCATTCGAATGAGTAAACTTACTGAGAGCCATAATACGCTTTACTGTCTTGGGCATCTTGTAATCGGGACCACGTTTCATAGTAAACTCCATATGTTATAAAGAACTGCTAAACCACAAATAAGTAAGATCCAAAACTTGATCAAAGTATGATTATACTCTTTATAATACTCAACCTCAAGCATAATCATGTCTCTTTGTGCAAGTATTTGAGAACCACATACATCTTCTCCACCATAAGACGCAATAAAATCGTTACACGCCTTGAGTCTTCTATTAGCCTCCCAATGATAATAGAACGATCTCACTTATTATCTCCAAATACCGATGTGATCAGCCAATAGAACACAACAATCAATACACCAAAATAAATCCAAGTCATGAGTTCAAGCATTTCTCTAACTCATCAATCCGTTTGAGTGCATCATTTAGTTCCTTTTCTAGCTGCCTGGCTAAGGACGAAGGGACAATCCCTTGTTTTGGTTTTCTCATATCGTGTATGAAAAATTCCTGCTTGTCGGTTCTTGGTGTTATACTCATATGGAATGGCTCCAGTCAAAGTAAAGGGCAAGACATTAGGAATGGTGTATGCAAAATTTGTAGCAATCATCTTATCTCCGCAGGTTCACTTGGTTTTCCACAACCAGGGCAACGATAGTTACCCCGATACACAATACCACACTCTATGCAACGCCATTTGGTTACCATGGCTTTACCAGATAGTTGTAGGATACGATCATGCAAGTAAAATGAATAGCCTGATCAAGACCAATTACTGTGAAGAACCAGTGACGCTGGTTGTTCTTCCATAGATGAGATGTTGCTCTGCTGGTGCACCAGTCAGTCATGAAGTGGAGAACTCCATTGACAACCATGAATGCCCAACCAAAATACATGAAAAGAATACTATAAATGACACAATGTTCAGCAAGGATCAAATTACTCTTGGACTTATTGAGTGCCATTCTATCGGTTTGGAAAATAAAATCTCCCAAGAAATGCAGCCAAATTATGATAAGAATATCAGTCATCAATTTTATCATCCTCTATCAATGCATCTATTGCATATTGTGGAACATTATGCCCAGACTTCTTCAGTTCAATCAATTTTTTTGCTGCATCACCTGCCGTACTGGCAATATGAGTATTATCACCTATAATATGTATGTAATACAGATTGTCATCTACAGCCTCATAGCAATACACATTGGATTGTTTGCCGTCTTCAGTTACTGAGGACCATCTACAGTACGCCATTTATTTTCCTCTGCAATTAGTTGTTTTGCAAATTCGATCAATTGTGCTTCTGAGAAAGCCCAATAACCAACTGAAAATGATGAAGGATAGTATGTAGTAATTCTATTTGCTATCACTTTGATAATTGTATCGTTCACGATTAAACCGATTTAAGTGTCATAAAAAGACCGATATTTGAAAATGCATAGCTTGTCCAAATAATTCCGCCAGCAAGATTAGAAAGATAGAATTGTTGGATACCCACAATGAAATATGCTATAGCAACAAGTCCAATTATAACATGAGAAAGTGTCACTGTCAACTCCTATTACCATTTTTGATATAGTCTTTTACTTCATCTTTTGTTGCAACATATATCCTTGCTATGAACTCTTTAGAATCTGTGAGAGGATTAAGCACAGAAGTAAAGTACACACGATCTTGTTTGATCATTTCTTCCATCAATCTGTTTGTCAATTTTTTCTTTATTTCGTCAGGTTGGGGTATGCCAGACTTCATGACATCAAACCCTTGTAATTCCAATTTTACTTCAAACAAATGTGGATCAATCTTCATGATTAATCCCATAGCCCACGATAGTACAAACCAAAAAGTTTCAATCCATTACGAATACGATCAGAATGCTTTCTAATCCCTTCTTCATCAACTTCATAAGTGTGAAAGGGACCTTTTACCATTTCAGAATACTCTGATCCTTCTACCTTGACCCATTTATAGTCGATTACACCACTGCTATACTGTAGTTCCCAATCGTTGTCAGGTTGCAATTGCTCAAACGTCCAAATCATCTCGTCGAGAACCCAATTCCATCGAGTATGCACTGCTTCCCATGTATCTTTCTCAAACTTTTCGGTCACTTCAGTACCAAAATCCAAATGCAATTGCATATCTCCATTTTGAGGAGTGCCATTGAAACGAAGGTGATCAGGAACATCTCCAATATCAACCAATGGTGACCCATGCTTCGTTTCTTTCAATTGCTTGAGCATTGGTAGAATGATCATTGCAAGAGTTTTATCCATGTTCCATGTGTCCCACCGGTCAATTTTGATCTTGACCTTGCGAGTCCTCTTACTTTCAACCCATATGCATACGGTGGTAACCCATTCAGGCAGGGCAGCACCAATCTCTTGACACCGCTTTTCTGAAACACCGACATACTTCAAGAGATCAGCAATTTGATAAGGACCAACCCAGTTTTTGTATGGTCCAATGGAAACTTTCATTATTTTACCTCGACAGAAATATACTGATCTGTGATATCTTCTACTTCAGGATTACCCAATCGTGCAAGCCAATGATCGAACACATAATTACCATCACTGCCATAATCACCCTCATTAGCAGGTTCTCCTTCAAGGAAATACTTGCGCCCTGAGCGAGTGATAGCCGTTCGTGCAACCTTGTCAAAAGACTGAACGGGAGAACAAATACGACCAGTTCCTCTGTCCAATCCGACAAAGTGAACGGTATTACCTTTACCGTCCAAATTAGCCTTGACATTGTATGCGCGCCAACGGGTCAAAACAATTTCAGGTTCAACATCAACACCTGCTGGTCGATAAATCATGCTCATTCTCCTCTAAATTTCAATTCATCAGTAAATACTTTGCGAAGAACATCTGGAATCTGATACTGTGTTTTAAGTATAGCAGCAATATGATCACTAGTCAAATCTTTTATTGGCTTATATTGTAACGGTTGATTGCCACGAACACCACGGGTACCCCAACAAAATGCTTCACGAATCTCGGTATGTGGTGCATCAGAATAGACTGACATTTCTGTAGCAGGAACTTCATTCAGGTTTCGACGCAAATAAGCCAACCCACCATCAACCATGTAGGTTTCACCTGTTACAGCATCCACATGAGTCTTATAGTCATGTCGATTGTAACTCTGAAGAATCGTTCCATCAGGAGTCTTGATTCGATTTGCAAGAAGATCAGGCATTATTCAGTAAATCCTTGTTTGATGAGTTTGTCATAGCGACCATTTTTTTTACCTCTTTCTGCTGATTCTTTGTTGAAAACAACCAGCTTCTTTCCCATAATTGCCTCTAATGCACCCGGTGAAATATACAGTTTATTGGAATAGTAATCATAGTAAGGAGTAGTATGAAGATAATCAAAATGGGCGCGTACTTTATCTGGATGACCAACCCAACCTATAATAAACTGAAAGGTGTTTTTCAATGTAATAGCATTAGCCGTAATACATTTACCCTCAACTTTGGTAGTGCAATAATCTGATACATCTTTTACTAGGTCCATGCGGTCAGCAATAAATTTTTCAAATGCAGTAATTGCATCTTGAGACCTGAAATAGAAATCATAATCATTGATAGGTTCATTTCTCAACATAGAACCAATGCATCCACCAGTCAAAAAAATTTGTGGACCCCAATCATTAAAAAATTCTCTCAAGTCTGAATATTCAGTAAGTGTAAAGTATATTTCAATGTAACTTCTTAATTTTACTTTAGTCTCGGTGATATGTTGAAAATTCACTTAATTTCCTTTTTTGCTATCAGCAGCAATCTTTGCAAGAAGTTCATTAGCCAAAATCTTTGCATCATTTACTGCGGTTTCATCGAGTGGTGCAGTTTTGGTCTTTTGGTATGCCATCTCTCTTGATGCAACCTCAGTCGAAATGATTGTAGTCAACAAACGAATAAAATTGGATGATGCACCAAGTTGTTTAGCAAGCAGGTACATTCGTGCCAATGTAATTCCGCATACATCAGGAAAACCAACCTGATACTTTTCGGCTATCGATATAAAGAATTCATCGATTTCACCTGACATTCTAAAAAGTTCATCATCACTCATAGTATTCACTTACTCTTTTGATTGAGGGTTAGGGTCATTCAGATGGTCCCAAGACCATTCATCAGGAATTTGAATTGTGGCTTCTTCTGACTTAAGTTTTTCTACACGCCTTTGCCCTATCACATTTTCACCTGCACACAGAACAGGAGTCAGGCTTTCAAAGCCATTCCACAACTTGTCAAACTTCATTTGATATAGGTTCTTCAGCCCAAGAATGACATTGGCAACCTCATCAGATGACATATCATTCTCCAAAAGATTCTCATAAATCAGTTGGAGATCATCGGTGATACCCCACGCATTCATGATACATTGTTCAAAATCAAAACGATCCATTATATTAACCTCTCAGGTTGTTTTCAAGGTACTTCGGGGATATTTTACACTCTTCACCGAACTTTGTCAAGTGTTCTTTTTCTTCAACGCATCCTCTCAAAGTTCGCGGTCAGACATTTTTTTCATACTCCTCAACATCTTTCAATCCATAATGTTCTATTGCATGGTCTCGACAGAGCGTTTTACTCCAACCCATAAAATATGTGTGTGAACCCATTTTACCACACACTTCACAAGTTCTTTCAGATAGATATTCTGCCATTCTGATAAACTCATGATGTTGCTCGGTAGCATAAGAAACATAAAACCTCAGAAGACCAAACTTTTCTTTTACTTGTGTTGCATAAGGGAGATTGGTGAGCGCATCTTGTAACTTCTTTTTAGAATCTTCAAGTAATTCTTCGGTGTAATAAGACACCGCCCAATCATTCCAATGTTCCTTGTTTTTCTGTGCAAGTTGATTGCTGATTTCTCTTACATCATGTTTAAGCATATTGACATCTCTTGAAATCATTGAACAAAGTACATCGATGATATCGTACCAACCATCTCCAATTTCAAAACCCCATGGCATCGCAGACTTCATGATATTACCCTTGCGATCACGAAAAATCTCAGGATATTTTTCTACCAGTTTCACTTCAAGTTCATCACGCATGATTTAATTCCTTGGATCAAAATCGCCAGATACTGCCATTATATCAGAAAAAGATTCGTTTTTCTTGTTCTTCAAGTGTTCTATTGCTGCTTCCCAACCTTCTTGGAAAGTCTGCCAGTGATCTTCTACGTTAGGGTTCTTGTACTCACCCTTGGAATTCTTCTTGATGATATCTGAGGTTGTTCCAAAAGAAGATGCGCTGACCTTCTCAAATGCTTCACGGATAATTTTAGTCACCATATCCTCCAAAATTTTTGATAATAAGTTCAAGTGCAGGAATAAGTTCCATTGTTTCTGCAACATCATCAGGGTGCATATACTCACCTTTCTTGTTGTGATCCTTCAATTCTTTCCTAAGATACTTGAGATAGTCTTTAAGGTTCAGAACAGTGATTTTGTCTGCGGTTTCACCGTCAAGTTCAATCTTTTTCATTCTTCAGTTCTTTCGTAAGTTGCTGCGAAAATGTCTGGCTTACAGGCATAGAACTCACCTTGTACGCCTTTGATAATCCAATCACCTTCTGTGGCAATATGTTTGACAGTGAGATGTACACCATCCTCCAGTGTACCGATTTCTGCTTCTGCCTTAGCATCAGGATGTCTGGCTTTACTGATATTACCCAACGCACCACCACAAAATGCATGAATGGCGAGAATGCCTTGTTCATCGTAGGTAAATTGTATAGCCTCAATAACTACAGGTTTCTTTCGGAATTTCACTTGTCACACCCCTTCGGATGACCATTTGTATCAACCAAAGGTGTAATCGCTACACCATGATCAGAATCCATGATAACATATCGAGTACCTTCAATACACCTAGTAGTGAATCCACTAACAGAACTCTGAAACATCTGCTCAAATTTTCCACAACCAGTCAATGCACCGACTACAATAAGACCCAAAATAATATTCTTATTCATCACTTTTCTCCCATAAGAAACTTGTTACTGATAGCTTTGAAACTGGTGTAGTTTTGCCCATTGCGCTTGAACACCACACCTTCCCGTTCTACGTTATTATTCAATGCTGACTTACCTTCTGCATTATCCAACAGATAATCAATGGTAGTACCTGTCAATGACATTTCTCTTTCCAACAGAGGAACATGAAGAACACCCGTAAGAATTGCCCAAGGGCGAACAGCCCAAGGTGACAGGTATTCTTGTTGATCGATGTTGAAGATATTATACAGATAGAACTTCTGCCCTGTCAATCCGTATGGGTTACCTTGAATGCCTTCTCCAACAAGTTCACCTTGAAGTGCAAGATTGGCACCATGATCTGTGAGCATCTTTTCAAAACCCGCAGAGATAGCAGTCTTCCAGAACGCATTGTTCTCATCACGAACCAAATCAATATTCCGTGAGCATACACCGAATACGCCATTATTGAAATAGACGGTCATCGAAGAACCATCCAACTTCTCGGTAACTTCCCAAGTATTATATTCAGTATTCCAATGCTCAAGTTCTTTCTTCAGGTTCTGAATCCGTTCTTGGTCAGTCTTGCGAATGAAAGACGGGAAAGATCCACGCATTACGCCAGCCAATTGAGCAGGAATAGGTGCTTCCCACTTTTGGATACCAAGAAGTTCAGACACATCCGCATCTTCACCCAATTGTGCATTAACACCGTATACACCGATACCCAAGGGCAATAACAGACCTTGACTGACCTGCCCACGAAGTTTTACAGTACGCAGACGCTCACCCTTCAGACCATTGTACTCACGGGGTTCCTTGCCCTTCGACAGGAACGGTGCAAGTCCAGTGGGAATCCAAGAATCAATCTCACAGTATACAGCAAGATCACCAGCGGTAAATTCACCCTTCTTGACTACAACCTTCCAACCACCTACAGTAGCTACCTCGATAGCATCTGCACCTGCAATAGGATTGATTGCGTCGATCTTACGAATTGTTGCCATCTTGCGAGTCATGTCAAACTCCAATCAATTAATATGTGATCATTATACAGAAATTTTGGCGTATGTCAAGTCAAAATTGTTACGAAGTATCACATCTTTCGGGTCTGTTCCATTCTTTTCAGGCAATCTTTGATAGATTCATTCGGTAACATTTCATAAGAACAACCGATTGTACCGCCTTTCCATGATCCCGTCCGTTCACCGACTTCATCATTGAATTCGATATCTATGACAGTCCTTTCCATTGTCAAAAATGGAAACCATTTACGGTGCCATTTTCTCTTTTCGACACTGCATATAGCAGTTCTTTCTTGTACTTCACCACTTTTAAGTGTGTATGTGTATGGATGCGTTTCTGTATATGCACCCTGTTCACGGAATATCCACGGTTCAATATTGCTATCATTATTTTTGTGATCCATTACAACCCATTTATCGTCCTTGTCTTTGATCCAATGACCAACAAAGGTATAAGAGAAGAATGGTAGATCCAGTGCCCAATATCCATTCTGAGTTTGCCCACATTCATAGTCACCACCCTTGTATATCCATAGAGTGTCGCTATAAATTTTGAATCCATATTCTGGCATAACACAACCTTCCTCAAGTCGAGTCTTGAAAGGGAGATATATTTGAAATAATCCCCAACCAAGTGCGAAACTCAGTGCATACCGACAATCAAAATATGTTCCACGATGAAGAACAAACTCAAATGCAAAACGGGGTGCAAAGTATCCCCACTTGAAATCGATTGATTCTTTGTTAATTCTCCATGCACCCAGCAGATTTAACCATTTAGGAATTTCGTGAGTATATCGTTCTTTCATTCTTCAACTCCAAAATGTTCTTTTAGTCTGTATCCTATGCTATTCATAGGATGACTTGGTGGACTTATTGTTTCATCAAGAACTTCAGCACATTCCCTCACAATCAACTCGGCGAACTTTTGATTAAACTGCTCATGCCACCCAATATGACCATCTTCCCAAATCTTACCTGGAGTTTTACTTCTAACAGGTGGTGTATAAACAGAATTCACATATTCCCCAGCCTGTACAGCAAGTTTTTGAATTCGTTCGTTCATCAAAAGTCATCCGTTCCAAAACTAATACCAGTCACAGAATCAAACCTAAACGATCTCCAACCATTGGCTTCTGTGTCATATACTGCGATAGAATCATCAGACACCTTTCGTTCCTTCTTTACTCCTTCAGTGACTGGTGCAGCAGGGATCTTTTCAGTATTGAGAGTGCAATTCATGATACGGGTATTACCATCCTTCTTGACAAAGGTAACACGAACCACATTTTCAGTCAACATTTCTTTGAGCCACTTTTTTCCTTCTGAAGTATTCCAAAGATTTTCAACATTACAAGTCATCACAAAACTCCTCAACGTAATTGAAACTTCTTCAATATCTCTTGTGCTTCTTTCGTATCTTCGACTTTATCCATCTGATCTTCCATAAGTTTCAGTTGGATCTCATTTACTGCTATACCGAGTAATTGGTCTGCATAGATCAAATCATCATCCGATGCTTGAATCCACCATCGAGCATAACCATTCGGTGAAAGAGTAAGGAGAAATTCCAAATTAGTCTTGTCATGTTCATTCATACTTGTAACAAGATCAAGTAATTCTTGCACGGTCAATTTCCCCTTTGATGTAGTCATTATAGCAGATTGTCTTTGATAGTGTCAATAAGTTTACCTCTCACATATTCAAAGGTGCTATGATCATATGTCGTTGCGATTCCACTTAGGTGTTGAATACTATTCATTACCTCGATGACTTCTGCAACCAGTATCTGAGTGTAAATTGGAAGACTGCTATTGGGTCCAGCTTCCCATCGACCATTTACTTGTAAAAATCCGGCTTTTTGTGCTAGTTCTTTTGCTTTATCGTTCATATGTTACCTCGACACTAATTCATTATGTAGTTACCGTCTCTTTGGTATTGTTCACCTCAACATTTACCTCGACAGTTTCGGAGTTGGTTGCTGGTGCACCAATGTATCGCCCAGCAGCATTGAATGCCTGTGGATTGATCAGTTGGTAACCAGTCACGTTTCGACCGCTCTTGTGTACCTTGATGATGCCACCGTCTCGCTTGATATTATAGATGTTCGTGGCGAGCCGGTACAAAACTTTTTCTTGGTCTGTACCAGTAAAACAGGCACGAATTTCATCAGGGCTTACAACATTCCCAGACAAAAGTACCTGTGCAATCTTCTCATGACGATTGGTTCGACCAGTTCGGGTAGTAATAGGCATAATATAGTTCCTTTTTAATTAAAATTCAACTTCTTTCAATTGATGCTCAGGTATTGAAGGAGGCACAGGCGCTTTAGCGTTGATCTTGCCATCGACCTTGGTGTACAGATCAAGGAATGCTGACTTGGTTTCTTCATCAAAACGGTTAACGCAAAGAGTAATAGCCTTCATTCGATCTTCAAAAATCTCATAAGCCCTTGCAATATGGACCAATCGACGGGTCGAGATAATTTCATCTGTACCACCATCAGCATGAGTCTTTCGGACAGTTTCTGCCCATGTTACAAGACACTCGACAAAATCTTTATCCTTGATAAGTGGAGTCAGAATCTTGGTTTCTGTCCGTGCATCAGGGTATTCTTGTTCGACCGTGATAGGGAATCGTTCCAAAAATGCGTCATCCAATATCTGTGACAGGTACTTACCATCATCAGAGCCACGCCCTTTGGTATTAGCCGTTGCGATCACAGTAAACCCTTGCTTGGCGTGTACCAGTTCACCAGACTTTTTATTGTAGTAAGGTTTGCCCTCCAAAATGCCCTGTAAACACATGAGTTTATTTGAGCCACGATCCACTTCATCAATCAACAGGACTGCACCACGTTTCATTGCAATCAGAACAGGACCATCACGGTTGACCACATTGCCATTGACAAGGGTAGGACCACCGAGCAGGTCTGATTCATCAGTTTCAATCGAGATATTGACACGGATGCATTCTCGTTTCAGTTCTGCACAAACCTGTTCGACCATCAAGGTTTTGCCATTGCCTGACATACCAGTGATGAATACAGGGTAGAACATATTGGAACGAATGATGTTCCGTAGGTCTTTGAAGAAACCAAAGGGCACATAGTCTGGATACAGATTAGGTACACTGGGATCAGATTCATCGACAAGTTTAGGTTGGCGTAACGAAACGACCTGGGCTGACAGTTCCATGACTGCGGTTTCTTCCTGTGGTGATTCAACAGGTACGCTATCTGCACCGTCGATAATTGGTACACGGTATTGACCTCGACCAACACGATATGATGATTGAGTTACAAGCCAGTACGGATAATGTAGACCAGTTGATTCTACCAGACTTTCAACCTCTGAACGGGTAAGAACGGCATTTTTACCATACTTGCGTTCGCAGGCTTCGATAAATTGTTTACGATTGCGAGTCATGTTAAATCCTATGTGTTGAAAGTTTCATTATAGCAGAACGGTAATTAGTTGTCAAGCAAATTTTCCGCTTTTTCGATTGCCGCACGGGCTACTCATAATAGAAAATCCAAAGTAGTTTATTCATAATAATTTTTTCCTGTTTCAATATAAATTACGGTAATAATGTAGTTTCGACCCTTGACAACCAATTATCATATGATAGAGTGGTCGGTGTCAAGCCTGAATGTATAATTAAATACCTACCTGTTTGAAAGTCCTCTTGTTCATATTGATAATCAGAGGTTGACGAAACTTCTGTACCTCATCAGTGATACCATTGAAGTATGCAATTGCCTTGCCCAGTTTTCCATTGGGCATCTTCTCAAAGACATAGGTGAAATTGCAAGTGTAATTATCTGCCCACTCAGTGGTTTCTTTCAGAAGGACATATTGCTTTTTAGCCATTATACGATCTCCTTGTTGCGGTGCTTTTCGTTCCGCTTGTAGCGATTCTTCAGATTGACTTGTTTTGGCCTGAAAGGGGTGTTTTCCATGAACAGGACATAATGTGCCCTGGTTCTGGTTTTACTCTTGGGAATTTGAATGCTGATTTTCTTCATTTTTTACCTCGACACATCTTATGCAAATAAAAGATTTGAATGGTTCACCATCAAGGTCTGCGAACATGACTTCAGAAGGATAAAGCCCATTGCAATTCATGCAGACCAGTCGAACAGGATTCCAACGGTTAGGTATAATTTGCTTGAGGTTCATATGGTGCATCGCCGAGTCGATAAGCAACCATCATACACTATTCGGTAGAAATGTCAAGGGTAAAATTGTTACGAAGTATTAAGGAAGTGAGTTATTCCTTGATATCACAATGTTCATAAATAGGTGTATGCCGCGGCATTGGCGTGCCCGCATACTCTAACAGTTTATAAGGAACTATCAGCATGAATAATATATATCAGAAAAACACAATATCAACCATTTACATGGCCACAAATAAGATAACTAAACTTTCATATATTGGATTTACAAGTTGTGATTTACTTCACCGAATAAACGAACACAAATATGATAGTAAAAGAAGTGACACTTATTTTTATAGGGCGGCTAAAAAATATGGGTGGGATTCTTTTGAATGGATTATATTATATCAATCATGGGACGTTGAACATTGCCATAAAATAATGGAAAGTTTTTTTATTTCAGAATATGATACCTATGAAAATGGTTATAACTCAACAATGGGTGGTGATGGGGTTAATTCTAAAACCATGTTAGATAGATGGTCTGATTCAAATTCACCATACAAAAAAATAAGTTATATCAAAAAACAATCAGAATCAATTAAGAAGTTACATTTAGATGAAAATTCTGTTTACAAGTCTACTGCATATATTCAAAAACAAAAAAAAGTTCATATTGAAAAATATGGGTTAAAATTTATTGCAATTAGCCCTGATGGTACAATTTACAAACAAAAAGGTTTAAAAGAATTTTGTAAAGTACATAATTTAACACCACAGTGTGCAGGTCAAGTCTTAAAAGGTCACAAACCTAGCCATAAAGGATGGTTATTCTACATTGATCCCATATAGTAATTGCATAGCATCATAGATGCAATCATCTATAGGATTATGTTTGGTGATATGGAGATAAGGATCAAAGCCAGGATAATCGACCTTACAGTAACCATTAATTGAACCTGTTGTTACATCAATAAATGTACGCACATCTCTCCATCGATTGAAAAAGAATACTGGTTCAATACCCAACTTTTCTTCAATAGAATCTAAAACTAATTGATCCAAATTTCCTCTGGCAAAGACCCAGCACTTGTCATGCAAGGGAAAGGTCTTTGACCAAACCCGCATGGCTTCAATACCATCTTCAATCAGTACATCATTATCGGATGGCTTGAAGGACATAGCCTTGACGTTATCGCATTGTTTTGCCCACCAGTCCAATGATGAACGGGTCATGGTACGCCCTAGACGTTCCATCTGGTCTTTGGCATTAAACTTTGCAAAGAATGCTGTCTCACGCATTTCATCAGGTGATGGCTTTTTGGTCGGATCAAAGTATACGCAAGCCATCGAGAGAATGACTGCCGATGATTCTTTTCCAAGTGTTTCTACATCATAAACAAACATAATTAATCTCTAAATTTCTTTTTCAATGTCAACTTCAATCCACCCCATCGGGGCACACAGGAACTTCTTTCCGTCAACATCGATGATATCACCGACATTAACCCTCAACCCATTACCCCAACCACGTTTCATGCACTCATCCTCTCGCTCAGGATTGTTGGTCAAGTCGAACACCTCTTCTGCAACATCTTTACCTTCCTTGCCAGATACATTAAGCCAACCACCGAGGCGATATGTAAAAAGATATTGTTTCAATGCTGAGGTGCCACCAGCTTCGACAACCTTTAGGCGAAAAAAAAGATTAGTTGATGCAGGAAGAAGATACATGGTAGCAGTAGCCATAATTAGCCCCTAAAAACCAAAGATTTTGCATCATCCAAGGTTTCAGGGCACACAAAGGTCATAACGTCTCGACCCGTGATATCTTCTTCGATGTTCAGAAACTCGACGGAATTTACCTCATGTTTTTCATTGCAGCACGGGCACCGGACATAGTTATACATTTTCATCGTCATCAAACCTTGACATAAGCCGAAAAAGAAACAGCATTGGACTTCAGACAATCTTTGCCCTTACCAAGGCGGGGACCAGCAAACCGAATCCGCATACCGCGCCCGTAGTATTCAACGAAACTGCCCAGGTACTTGATCGGGACGCCAGAAAACAGAGCCACGCCATCACTCGAAACATAACGGGAGAATTTCAGCATTTTTGTTACCTCGACAATAGAAAAGGAGTGTATCATAATGGGGGTGATCTGTCAACCACCCCCATACTACATCAACCAGTGATCGCATACTCCGCCAGATCACGCCAATTCTTGCTGGCACCGACGCGGATCTTGGTAACTTGAATCAGAGTCCGCAGAGACAGTTCCTTGACACGGTCCTGCAATTCTGCAATCAGGTCCATCGCATCAGTCTTCACAGCCATATCATACTCGGGCATGAAATCGGCTTCCGTGACCAGGTGACGCATCCGCTCGATCTTCTGTACGGTTGTCATCGAGAGGTCGACCGCCAGCGAACGGCTGATGATGGCTTGGTCCATCGACGCTGACGGCAGGTTACTGATGAACACCACGCGACCCTTGAATTCAAAGACCGTCGGCAGGTCTTCATCCTTGATATCAGCCCGCCAGGAAATGATACGGCGGCTGTAGGAGTCAAGGGCAGCCTTCAGCAGGTTCAGAGACACCGTATCTTTGAGCACCGAGTCGGTATCGTCGAACACCACGACCGAATTGCGGTTCTCATACAGAGTACGGTACAGACCTTTGGGCGTCGAGTAACCCTTGATCACACGGAAGGACTTTTTGGGAATCGTATCACCGATAACGCCGTCGACCATGGTCATATCAGCGAAGCCAGCATCCTGAAGGGCTGCCGTAACGGTGTGAGACTTGCCGAGACCGCCAGGACCAGTGACCACAACCGACGCCTGATGACCAGCGGCTAGCAGTTGGACCATATCACGGACGAAACCGAACCGCTGGTTGATAGTGAAACGTGACTCGACCACAGGGGCAGCCTGGGTGTCGCCCTGGCGCTTCAGCATACGCTCTAGGGCTTTACGGTTAGCCCGCTTGACAACCTTGCCGTCGACCAGGGCAGCATACTTATCGCCAATCATATAGATGCCAGACATATCGTTCTCCAGAACAAGTTAGGGATCAATTATACAGGGAGTGGCAAGGATGTCAAGGGGGTAAATTGTTAAGAAGTGTTACGACCAGGTTCGATGGGTTTCTGCAACCCATTCCGCACCATCGTAATCTTGGATGTGCCACTTCACACCATCAGGCACTTCCACGACCTTCAGGTCGGCGAATTTACCATTGGCATCCGAACCCATAGACTCGACCACTTCGACCAAGACCGGATCGTCCCGTTCGATATCCAAATCGTATTCCACAGGTGCCTTCAGCCCGTAGATTCGACGGTTGTACTCTACAAGGGCTTCCTTCGACAAGGAAAACCCGCCGTAGCAGGTGCTGATCACGATCTTTGGCATATCAATACTCCGAGTCAAAATGATCAAAATAATCATTGTCCATGATGTAGGACTCATCGACACCGAACCCGGCGGAAGCCAGGGCTGATTCATGGTCACCGTCCATGGACTCATCGTAGCGGTCGCCAGCATCTTTCAGGTGCTCGGTGATAGCCGCTTCGACCATGTCCAACGGGATCCCAAGACGGGCTGCAATGTCATCAGCCTCCATGAGGTCTTGGTTGTACAGCGTGATAATTTCCTCATACAATTCAGCCATGCGACCCATAACTACTCCTCAGTAAGTAAGCAACCATCATACACTATCCAGCCAGAATGTCAAGGGGGAGAATTGTTACAAAGCATTACGCTCTCCCCCTCACCTCGACACCTCTAGATCACATTGAATTCCGTGACGCCGTACTTTTTGGTCAGGAAGCCCTTGGCTGCCTCGATCGTCGGGCGAGCCGCTTCAGCCTTGCCGCCGAACCACGCCATGTACTTCTGGCGATCTTCACGGAACACAATCGTACCGTCGGGATGCACGGTCTTGGTACCGGCTACCTTCGGCGCCTTGGGTGCCTTCGGTGCTACAGTCTTGGCAGCCTTGGGTGCAGCCGTTGCAGCCTTCGGTGTAGCGGGCTTGCGACTCTTCGATACCTTGGCGACCGTAGTATCCGTGACAGTACCATCAACATCGACGGTGCCCGTGACAGTCGGAACAGCCTCGACGGTCGAACCGTCATAGGCAACCCAAGGCAGGAAACCCAGCGAGGTCTTTTTCGCTTTGTTGCGGATAGCATCATCTTCCGTATGCTCCATGCGACCCCAGACACCATCTTCGGCATTGTAGTACCGATAAGCCTTGCCGTAGCCCTCATCATATGCAACATGGTACAGTCCCGTCTTGGCAGGGTTGCCAGATTCATTGAACGAAACACGTTTTGCAGCCATGATCACCTCATCGAAAAAAAAGAAAGGATACTACAGGGAAGAACCCCCGTCAAGGGGGTAAATTGTTACAAATTATTACGCGGCTTTCGCCAGCATGATGACCTTTTTCATCTTATGCCCATGGGACGGGTAACCGATCACCTCGACATCCTTATCGTAGCAGGCATTGCAAGGACCACACTTACCAGCACGGGTGTACGCCTCGCACACCTTGACACCAGCAGGCGCTTCCGTACCAGCGGGGAAGATCACCGAGCCATGCACACCAGGGGTGTATTCACCGGTGACTGAATCGCTGGAAAAACGCACCATGACATTCGGCAGGGCTTGCATCATGGCAAGGATGCCCTTGAATTTAGTAAACTTAGCCATCCGCGTCGGCAGCCAGTGGCGGCAATGCGGGGTGCGGAGCATGACCTGGTACATCTTGCGAGCCAGGGACAGCGAAACGATATCGCCCGAATCGAACCAGCGGAACAGGTCATCATTGCGGAGGGCATGGACCATATCGTCCTCCCAACCGTCTCGGCGCCAGTCGGCCATGTTATGCTCACGGGCTGCAATGGTAGCCGGCCAGGTGTACGCGCCGGTCGTAGCATAGCAGCCGGCACAGGCGGGAACCAGGTTGCCATCTTCGCCAATCGAGCCGGCGCAGGTCTTGACAGCCTGCAATGACCAGGACTTGGCGTTCAGTTTACCGGTTTGGGACAGCTTCAACATACTGGGCACTCCTCATCAATCAACACCAACCATCATACACTGCCTGGTCCGCCTGTCAAGGGGTATCCGAGGTCTTTTTTGTTGCGATATGTTAACGTTCCGAAGGGTCAGACTCGATGCTGTCCAACCAGGTTTGGTACTCGGCATCATCCTCTTCCGTCCACACGTCAAGGAAGAGCTGGAGAGGTTCATCGGCTGTCATCTGGTCGGTGCTCATGGTCACTGGTGCTCCGTCGAAAAGAACACTCATCATACACTACCTGGTTAGCCTGTCAAGGGGTACCGAAGGGTTTTTTTGGTCTGTAAGTGGTCACTAACCACCAGTGTACTCTGCCCGTCCACCCCCAGCCTCGCCGATCGAACCGATGGGTCCATTGTACACTTTTGGGTGCCGGTGTCAAGGGCTCCTTCGGGTCAATTTTGTTGCGAAGTGTTACAATCCGCAACCAACGGGGGGTCTGCCAACGCCCTACTAGATGGTCAACCCCCCTATCAGCCACGCGCCAGGCAGCGTCCTGGCGAGTCGATCCAGACTGCCCTGGTCAGAGCGTCAGATAGGCTAGGCGACCGGCTACTTCCAACGAAACAATCCGCAATGCTTCCTTGTTCATCATTTTCTCTTAGTCCAACAGGACCATGTAGGCTTCGGGGTAATGTTTCATGAACCAGTCCAACCCTTTCCGGACGGTCTTGTAGTTTCCGATCATCTCCGCACCACGGATCGAATCGTAGACTGCAACGGCTTCAGGCGTCAAGGTGACAGCCTCACCCGAGAACGGGTTACGGACCACCTCGGCTTGCGTCCCGACGATACAGTCAAAGGGCAATTTAATCGGCTTCATTGTGCCACTCCTTCAAGGATTTTGTTCATGCTCTCCATTTGGACTTTTGCACCAT